>Ga0310811_10000382_pt1 | contig 60428 bp, 57 predicted proteins | sample YCmetagenome_FD_207642 | JGI IMG/M metagenome (GOLD analysis project Ga0310811, IMG submission 207642) | Soil microbial communities from experimental microcosm in Duke University, North Carolina, United States - YC | ecosystem: Engineered > Artificial ecosystem > Soil microcosm > Unclassified ... | reverse complement strand
CCGCCGACCTTCAGGCCGTCGCGGTTTTCCCGGATGTGGTTGGCGTTGTGGATGGTCCAGGCCGACAGCCAGTGAACCTTGCGGTCCAGCTCCGCCAGGATGTCGAGCGACTGGTTCGTCCGTGGCAAGTCGACGGCGAGATCAGACATGGCCTGCAGACGGTGGCGCCACCAGGTGACGCCGGCAAGCTGCGCATCAGGGCTCGGCCCCCAGCCGGTCCCTCCGGCGGATGGGAGAGCCGCTTCCGCTGGGCGGGATTGCGGTCGGCGCCTATTCGGCAAAGGGTGCGTTCATCAACACGTCGACGGTCGACACCGGCTTGTAGCCGGGCACAAACCGTTCGCCGAAATCGCGCAGGAAGTTGTCGTAGCTCGTCTCCGGCCGGGTCTCGACGAGATGGCGGCAGGTCTCCGCGAAATTCTGCTTCATCTTCAGCCGCGGGAACGCTGCGAGAATCGCGGCCATTTCGGCAGGCGGAATCAGGGCCTCGAGGCCGAGCCCGCCCCAGTCGAGCCCTATGCCCATCGTGCCGAGAACCACTTCGGGCTCTTTGTGAAGCGCGATGGACGGAGTCGAGTTGAGTGCGACGAGATCCCAGATCAGCTGCGCGCGGCGATCCGACAGGCCCCGTTCCTTGATGAACGACCGCGCGGCATCGGCGCCATTGACCTCAAAGCGATGGTCGCCCGGAACGCCCGCTGTAAGCCCGATGTCATGCAGGATAGCGCCGATGGCGACGACCTCCTCGTCGCACTTCATCGCCTTGACCCGGCCGATCTTCGCGGCGAACAGCCACGATCGCATGGCGTGGTTGAAGAGATAGGGCGCGGAGAGCCTTTGCGCGTAGTCGATCGCCTCGGCGATCAGGGGCGAGTCCGGCGCGTCGATCCCGGCAATCGATCGCATGAGTTGCGTCGTCATGGCGCTCTCCTACCTGCGGCGCCGCGCCTGCGCGGGCGCCGTTTACGCGCCGCGGCTCAAGCGGCTTGGCCCTTGAAGGCGGCGACCCTGGGTGCGCCCTGGTTCTTCTCGGCCCAGGCCAAGGCGAAATCCGCCACCTCTTCCCAGCCGGGCTCGACGCACAGATAGTGTGAGTGACCGTTGAAGATCTTGAGTGCGGTCAGGGACTTGGCGCGCTTTTGCTTGGCGTAGATGGCGCGCGTCAGGCTCTCCGGAGCGATGAGATCGATGCTGCCGCCGATCAGCAGCAGCGGCGCGCGGATCTGGCTGTTCCAGGTGATGGGGCCGGCGCCGCCCAGGAGGCCGTCCCAGTAGAACTTGCCGGCCGTGGGGACGATGTGGCGCTCGAATTCATAGTCCAGCTGGTCGCGCGGGAGCCCGTTGGCGAAGCGCTCGGCGAAGAATTTCTTCTTCATCGACACGACCTTGCCGCCGCTGAAGGGATCGCCCAGGACCGGCAGCGTCGAGATGGCCGCGGTGAGCGGGATGCCGACACCCGGCGTCGGCGCCGGATCGATGGCCACGCCGGCCACGCCGAAGCCCCGGTCCAGCAGATGCTGTGTGAACACGCCGCCCGCCGAGTGGCCGATGATGATCGGCGCTTCCGGCAGCGCGCGGATGATGCGCTCGAAGTGCGCGACGATGTCCTTGGCGCCGTACTTGGTCAGCTCCTGGCGTGGATGCGCCTTGAGATCGACCGGATCGCCCTCGTCGCCCGGCCAGTCGGGCGCAACGACAGTGTAACCGCGCTGTTCGTATCGAGGGATCCAGTTTTCCCACACCTTCGAGTTCAGCCAGGCGCCATGAACCAGCACGATTGTCTTGGTCATCGGGCGCTCCTCCCTCATCGTCTTTCGGTTACCTATTTGGCAGGGTGGTCCGGGTGGGCGTCGGGGGTCGTCAGGACCGGATCCCGGTCGTCGACGACGAAGACGGCGAGGATTTTCGCCGGCTTCGTCTTGCTGGCGTTGGCGCTGACGGCATGGTGGTCGCCGGGCAATTCCGTCCAGTTCTCGCCTGCGTGGAAGGTCTTCTCCGGCCCGCTGTTCACCTGGCTGCGGATCTCGCCCTCGAGGACCGTGGCGTAGATGAACGCGGACCTGGCGTGCGTGTGCGGGGGAGAAGACCCGCCAGGTCCATATTCCACCAGGACGCCCTTGACGCTCTTGCCGGGCTGCCCCGGAAGGGCGTGCTGATAGACAAGCGTCACCTTCGCATCCTTGGCGCCAGGCAATCTTGCCGCCTGGCCCGTCTGGGTCCCTCGAGCGTGCGTGGTGGGCGCCGCCAGCACGGCCCAAGCCGCCAACGCCAGGACGGTCGTCTTCATTGCGGTCTCCTTCCACCGACGTCCGAGGGGCCGTGTCGGCGACGCCCGCCGCTTCACGCGGCGGCGTGCGCGCTCGCGCGAACGTCGCCCGTGAAGAAGGCTTCCAGGTCGGCGTTCACCACCTCGGGATGGGTCTGGCAGCAGCCGTGCGGGAAATCCTTGTAGGTCTTGAGCGTGCCGTTCTTCAGCAGCTTGGCCGTCAACGGCCCCGCATCGGCATAGGGCACGATCTGGTCGTCCTCGCTGTGGATCACCAGCACCGGCACGTCGATGGCCTTCAGGTCCTCGGTGAAGTCTGTCTCCGAGAAAGCCTTGATGCACTCGTACCCGGCTTTCACGCTGCCCATCATCCCCTGCCTCCACCAGTTGTGGATCAGGCCCTCCGATATCTTCGCGCCGGGGCGGTTGAAGCCGTAGAACGGGCCGGTCGGGATATCGAGATAGAGCTGGGCGCGGTTGCCCGCGAGCGCGGCGCGATAGCCGTCGAACACCTCGATGGGCGTCCCGCCGGGGTTGGAGTCCTTCTTCACCATCACCGGCGGCACCGCGTCGATCAGCACGGCCTTGGCCACCCGGCCCGGCTCCGCATGAGCCACGTAGCGGGCGACTTCGCCGCCGCCCGTCGAATGGCCGACATGGATGGCGTTCTTCAGGTCGAGCGCTGCGACGAGTTCGGCGACGTCGGCGGCATAGGTGTCCATCTCATTGCCGGTGTCGGTCTGGTCCGACCGGCCATGGCCGCGGCGATCGTGGGCGATGACGCGATACCCCTTGGCCAGGAAGAACATCATCTGGTTGTCCCAGTCGTCCGCGCTCAATGGCCAGCCGTGATGGAAAACGATCGGCTGCGCGTCCTTCGGGCCCCAGTCCTTGTAGAAGATGTGGGCGCCGTCTCGCGTGGTGATGGTGGGCATTGCTCTCGCTCCTCTCGGGCCCCCGAGTCCTCGCCGCGTTTGCCGGCGAAGCGGGGCGCCGCGCGAAAGGCTCCCATTTGGGTGGAGGCCGCCTCAATCGTGCCTTCGGCTAGCGGCGCCGGGCCCGAGGACGGCGCGGGTCAGGGACGGCCTATGCCTCGGTATGGGACGGCCTCGCCCTTCACCCCAATCGACCCACGTCGCGTTGCGGCCCTAGCCTTGGGCGCCTGCAGTTCTCCAGGCCTCGAGGCGACGGACATGAAGGTCGTGGTCATTGGCGGCAGCGGCCGCATCGGCGCGAGGCTCGTCTACAACCTCCGGCAGGACGACGATCGGGTGGTCGAGGCCTCGCCCACCTTCGGCGTCGACGCCGTCACCGGGCTCGGCCTGGACCGGGCGATGGAGGGCGCAGAGGTGGTGGTCGACTGCTCCAACGCGCCCGACCTGGAGCCGCAGGCCGCCCTGCGGTTCTTTGAGGCCGCGGGCCGCAGGCTGGCCGAGGCCGGCCGCGCCGTGGGCGTGCGACATCACGTGGTCCTCTCGATCGTGGGCACGGACCGGCTGCAGCAGGCCGGTTATTTCCGGGCGAAGAAGCTCCAGGAGGAGCTGATCAAGGACTCGGGGCTTGCGTACAGCATCGTGCGCTCGACGCAATTCTTCGAGTTCATCGCCGGGGTGGTGCAGAACGGCTCGCCCAGCGACGTGGTGATCTCGCCGGCGCAGGCCCAGCCGATCTCGGCCCTGGACGTGGCCGAAGCGCTCGCCGACGTGGCCACCGGCAAGCCCCTGAACGGGATGATGGAGGTGGCGGGCCCCGAACGGTTCCGGCTGGCCGAGATCGCCATGGACGTGCTCACGGCCTACGAAGACCCCCGCCGGGTGATCGCGGATCCGCGGGCGCCTTACTTCGGGGCTCGGCTGAGCGACACGGTCCTGCTGCCGGGCGCCGGCGCCCGCATCGCCAGCCTGCGGTTCGAGGACTGGTTGCGGGAGTCCCTGCAGCCGCCGCCGCGTTCGATCGACCCCGAGCATATGCAATTCCGGGCATGAAGATCGTGATCATGGGCGGCTCGGGCCGCGTCGGCGCCAACCTCGTCGACCTTCTCTCCAAGAAGGGCGTCACCGTTTCCGCCGCCTCTCGGCGCACCGGCGTGGACGCCGTCACGGGCGCGGGCCTCGACGCGGCGCTCGCGGGCGCCGACATCGTCGTCGACGAGTTGAACTCGCCTTCGTTCGAGGATGAGGCCGCCTTGCGGTTCTTCGAGACCGCCACCTCGAACCTGTTGGCGGCGGAGGCGGCGGCCGGGGTCGGCCAGCACATCGCCCTGCGTCCTTGTCGAGGAGGGCGCGCCCCTCCTGGGCTCGCGCGCCGCCTAGAGCGGCCTCAGGGCGGCGCCCAGACGATGCTGTGCGAGGGGAGGGCGACCCGGAACTCGGCGCCCCCGCCGGGCGCCTTCAATACGGTGATGGCTCCGCCGTGAGCCGCGACGATGGACTGGCAGATGGTCAGTCCGATGCCCATGCCGCCTTCCTTGGTGCTGAAGAACCCGCCGAATATGCGCTCGAGGTCGTAGGCGGGAATGCCCGGTCCGGTATCGCGGACGGCGAACCCCACCGACTCCGCGCCCTCGCGAAAGGTCGCGACATGGATCTCCCGCTCGTCCGGGGGCATCGCCGCCAGCGCCTGGGCGCTGTTGACCAGCAAGTTGACCACGACCTGCTGCAGTTGGATCCGCTCGCCGACCGTCGAGGGCAGGTCCGCGGCGAGGTCGACCTGCATGCGGATCGACCGCTCCTCGCAGTCGTGCCGCACGAAGTTGAGCGCCTCGCGGATCACGTCGTTGAGGTCCAGCCGGGCGTGCCGCGGCTGTCGCTTTCCCGCCATGTCCTGGACGCGCCGGATAATGTCGGCTCCGCGCTGGGCGCTGTCGGCGATGCGCTGCACGAGCTGGGCGATCTTCGCGAGATTGGGATCGGGTTTGGCGAGCCAGCGGAGGCTCGTCTCGGCATTGGTCAGGATCGCCGAGAGCGGCTGCTTGATCTCATGGGCGATGGCGGCGGTCATCTGCCCGAGGGTCGACAGGCGCGCGGCATGGGAGAGGTCCGCCTCGACCTGGCGCAGGCGCGCTTCCGCATCGAGCTGGGCGGTATTGTCGATCATCATGATCAGGGTCGTGTCGAGTTGTTCTCCCCGCACGGGGAAGGTGACGAGAAACAGGACGTCGCGCACGCGACCGTCGAAGGTGCGAATCTTGGCCTGCTCGACATGGTTCCGGTGGCCGGCGAAATGGGCCAGCATCACCCGTCGGCCGGTGTCGCGCGCGATCGCGAACAGGTATCGGACCGGGCCCAGCAGCACGCCGGGAGCGGCGGCGCCCATCAGTTCGACCGCGCCGCGGTTCGCCCCGACGACCGTGACCACCTCGCAAGCCAGGTCCACGAGATCGGGACGCTCGTTCAGATAGTCGTCCAGATCGGTGACGCCGTCGGCGCGGAGCTGGTCGAAGATGCGGGACGCCGCCCGCGCGTCCACGTCCCAGAGCGGCACGGGGAGCGACGAGATCAGGCTGTGGCGGCCGTACTCGCCGGCCTCGAGTCCGATGGGCTCCGGTTCCGCGCCAAGGGGGGCTGCAGCCGCTTGCACGCCTGGCATCGGGCGCCTCCCGCTAGGCGATCGGGCTCAGGCCCGCGACGCGCGCCCGAGCGCCGAGTTCAGGCGCTGCAGCAGCACCTGAGCGTTGACCGGTTTGGCGAGATAGGCCGCCGCGCCGTCGCGCAGGGCCCACGCGCAGGCCAAGGGATCGGCCTGGCCGGACATGATGATCACCGGCAATGACGGGTCGAGGACCTGCAGGCGCCGCCGCAGCTGCACGCCGCTTTCGCCCAGGAGGTTGAAGTCGGTGATCAGGCAGTTGAAGAGGCCGGGGACATGGACCGCAAGGAAGCTCTCGCTGCTGTCGAAGGCGCGCGCGGCGAATCCGAGCACCTCGATCAGATCGGCCAGGGCGTCGCGCAGGGCCGCGTCGTCCTCGACGATGGCGATCAAGGGGACGGACGGCAAACCTCGCCTCCTTCGGCGACCGGGAGCCGTCGCGCCGGGCAGGGATCGGTGTGATCTCCCCACCATTCAAGCCCTGCGAGCTTTCAGCCATCTGACGCCTCGCGCAGGTCGGGCGGCAGGGTCTGCCAGGCCTGGACCAGATGGGCGACGAACGGAGCGTTCATCTTCTTCATCATGCTGCTGCGGTGCAGCTTGACCGTGACTTCGGTGATGCCGAGGTCATGGGCGATCTGCTTGTTGAGGACGCCCGCGGTCACCCCCCGCATGACCTGGCGTTCGCGCGCCGTGAGGGACGCATAGAGCGCGGCGTTGCGGCGGGCGACAAGGGCGTCTTCGCGGCGCGCCCGGTCGGCGGCGATGGCCTTGTTCACCGCGTCCAGCAAGGTCTGGTCCCGCACGGGTTTGGTGAGGAATTCCACCGCGCCGGCCTTCATGGCCTGGACGGTCATCGGGATATCGCCATGGCCGGTCAGGAAGATGATGGAGGCGGGGATCCCGTTGGCCACCAGCTGCATCTGGAAGTCGAGGCCGCTCAGCCAGGGCATGCGCACGTCCAGGATCATGCACCCGGGCCGGTCCAGGATGTCGGCGTCCAGCAACTGGCGCGCCGAGGCGAATCCAGCCGTTTCGATGTCGACCGACTCCAGCAGTTCGCAGATGGCCAGGCGGACCGCCGCGTCGTCGTCGACGACGATCACCAGGGGCTCGGCGTTCGCGGACACGGCCTGAACCTTGCTCTCGGCCGCCGCCTGAAGCCAGGCGATGGGCTGGTGCTGGGGCGCGTGCGCCTGGCCCCGGGGGTCAAGACCGGTCGATGCGGGCAGTATGTTGGAATGCATGATCCTCACCCTCCTGCAGATCGCCCCCGACTGCGTTCCCTGATTGCGGCCACCCGGGCCTGCTCCCGCGCCGCGACGCGGTCATCGAGCCAATGCACCACCTCTCCGCCGAACGTGTCGGGGGCCTTGGCGCCCACAGCGCTCGCGATGTCGAGGAGCGTGGTCCGAGACATCTCCCGGCGCATGCTGTTCTCGGCGCGGAGCATCACGGCGTGGATGGTGCAGAGACCCTGGCTCGCCCAGTCCGGCGGATCGCCGCCGAACAGGGGACACCTCAGCCGCACGTCCTTGCAGCCGAACAGTCGCTTGCGGCCGTCGACGGCGTCGACGATCTCCAGCACGGTGATCTGGTCCGCCGGCCTGGCCAGGCGGTAGCCGCCCGCTATGCCGCTGTGCGCCTCGAGAACGCCGGCCTTTTCCAGCTTCGGCAGGAGCTTGGCGACGAGCGCCGGGGAAACCCCCGTCAACTCGGCGAGGTCGCGGCTGCTCGCCGGCGTCTCCCGTGAGGGAGCAAGCAAGAAAAGGCAATGAAGGGCGTATTCGACAGCCGAGCCGTAGAGACTGACGCTGCGGTTGCTGGAGGAGAGGACGCGTATCTCGGATTGCGCCGACATAACACATGCATAGCACATCCGCGTTACTCGACGAAGGTCGGATGGCCGACAACAATACGTGAGGCCGTTCCAGCCGACAGGCGAGGCGCCGGGCGCCTTGGCCTGGTGTAGTCGCCCCTGGAGCTGTGCCTGGGCATGGTCAGATGGGCCGACGGTCTAGGGCTGACGCGACCTGGAGGCAGGGCGCCCGCGCTCGAGGCCGTACCCGGCCTTGCGTCCGCATGCCTGGGGCCGCTGCCGGCCTAGACCACCTGCCGATAGGACGGCGAGCGTCTGGGTCTTAGCCTCGGTGTCGTTCACCAGCCGAGGAGCATGCACATGAAGATCGTCGTCATCGGCGGCACCGGGCGCATCGGCTCGCTGCTCGTGGCCAGCCTCAGGCGCCAGGATCACGAGGTCATCCCCGCGGCGCCCGACACCGGCGTCAACACCATCACCGGAGAAGGATTGGCCGAAGCGCTCGCCGGCGCCCAGGTGGTCGTCGACGTGGCGAACTCGCCCTCGTTCGAGGACGCTGCCGCCCTGGCCTTCTTCCAGACCCACAGCCGCAACCTGCTCGCGGCCGAAAAGACCGCCGGCGCCGGTCATCACGTCGCCTTGTCGGTGGTCGGCACGGACCGCATACCCGCAAGCGGCTACCTGCGCGCCAAGCTGGTCGAGGAGGACCTGATCAAGGCCTCCGGGCTCCCCTACACGATCCTGCGTTCGACCCAGTTCTTCCCGTTCGTCGAGGGCATCATCAAGTCCGGCGCGGTCAATGGCGAGATCCATCTCCCGACCGCCCTGGTGCAGCCGATCCACGCCGACGACGTCGTCGCCGCCTTGGCGGAGATCGCCTTGGGCCCGCCCTCCAACCGGACGATCGAGATCGCCGGTCCCGAGACCCTGGCCATGAACCGCTTCGCCGAGGAATACCTCAGCGCCAGAGCGGATCCGCGCCTCGTCGTGGGCGATCCGAGCACGCCCTACTTCGGCGCGGTGCTGGAAGAGCGGTCGCTGATCCCGGGGGCCAATCCGCGCCTCGGCAAGATCACCTTCGAGGACTGGCTGCAGGAATCGATTCCGGCGGACTGAGCCTTTTTCGCGCACGACGGTCGCCGACATCTGACTCATCGGCGATGGGACTGCACGCCCCGCCCAAGAGAGCGACGGTCTACTGGTCGTTGCCGGCGAGGGCGCGGCTCTGGGCCGTTGCATCGGCTTGGTAGGCGGCTGTCAGCAGGGGCTTGTCCGCATGGCGCACCACCCGGGCCAAGGCCTGGTCGACGCAGGCCTGCTCCGGCAGCGCCAGAAGATGGTCGGCGGAGTCTGGGCTGCAGGCCTTGAGGGCGGCGTGCTTCAGGCGGGCGTAGAGGACCCCGACGCTGCGCGGGTTCGAGAAGTCGACGCCGGCCTTGGACACGGTCACGACTCGGACCTGGTCCGCATTGCTGGCGATATTCTGTTCATAGGCGAAGGCCGGGCCGGCCAGGCCCGCCGCCACCAGGGCGCCGACAATAAGGGTGCGCATGTCTCTCGTCCTCCCGAAAGCACAGGAACGGGCACTCTCCATTCTCTGGGGAGGATAGGCCAATTCCGTTGGGAAACAACAATCGAGGAGGGCTCATGTATTTGATCGTCGCAAGTATTTTTCGGACATATACGCCGAATTGATCAATATTTCGGCGAACGCGTTGCCGAATTTTTACTCAAACCCAACCTTTGCGAATGTCGCGCCGGCGACTTGGTTGTTTTCGCGGAGGTCCACTTCCTGACCTTGCTCCCGGTCCGCCCGACGGCGCTGCTAGCTGCCGCATTGCGGGCCACTGACCGACGGCGACGACGAGAACTGGCGGGGCGGCGCCTCTGCGAGGTCGGTGCGCTCACGGTTCGCCCATCAAACGCACGAACGAGGCGTCACCTCTTGCTGCAGCGCAAGATCTGCTGGCGCCCGCGCCACCTGAGTTGGCTCAATCGCCCACGGAGGCGTGGATGGAGACGAGCCGCGGCGAGATCGTAGCGTGGGTGGGGGCCCAGGTGCTGCCCCACGAGCGCGACGTGCGCATCTGGCTGCGGCGGGCCGGCGCCAGTCCCGAAGACATCGACGACATCGTGCAGGAGGCCTATTGCCGGCTAGCGGCTCTGCCCAGCGTGGCCCACATCGTCAGCGGCCGGGCCTATTTCTTCCAGACCGCGCGCAACATCGCCGCCGAACGCCTGCGGCGGGCGCGCGTGGTGCGTATAGATTACGTGACGGAAATCGACGCGCTAAACATCTTGGATACAGAACCCTCTGCCGAGCGGGTGGTCGACGGCCGGCGGGAGCTGCTCAGGGTCCAGGGTCTAATCGAGGGTTTGCCCGAGCGATGCAGGGAGGTCTTCAAGCTTCGGCGAATTCACGGCCTGTCGCAGCGCCAGGTCGCCGAACGCCTGAATATTTCGGAGAACGTGGTCGAGGCGCAGGCGGCGCGGGCCCTGCGCCTGATCCTCGCCGCCCTGGCCAGCGACGGCGAGCCGCCCGGACCCCGGCAGGGGGCGGCGCATGACCCGGCAAACCGCCAGAGACGTCGATGACGAGGCGGCGGCCTGGGCCCTGAAGGCGGGCGAGGCCGACGCCGCCGCACTGGCGGCCTGGCTCGCCGGCGATCCGCGCCGCCAGGGGGCGCTGCTGCGCGCCCAGGCGGCCCTGAGCTTCGTCGATCGGGCGCGGGCGCTGGAGACGCCGCCGCCTCCGCGGCGGGCGCGGCCCAGCCGCCGGTCGGTGCTGATCCTGGCGGGCGGCGCCGGCGCCCTGATCGCGGCCGGCCTTGGCGCCGTCGCGGTGCTGGGCGCGGGGCGGCGCTACGTCACCGGCGTGGGCGAGATCCGGCGCGAGCCCCTGGCGGACGGCTCCCTGGCCGAGATCAACACCGACAGCGTGATCGAGGTCACCCTGCGCCGGCGGCTGCGGGAGGTGGTGATCCACAAGGGCGAGGCCTGGTTCCAGGTGGCCAAGGACCCCGACCGGCCCTTCGTGGTCCGCGCCGGCGACGCTCAGGCGCGGGCGGTGGGCACCGCCTTTTCCGTGCGGCGGCGAACCGGCAGCGTCGAGCTGCTGATCACCGAGGGCGTGGTGGAGGGGTCGATCGAGGGCGGAGGCAAGGCCCTGGTCCTGGCCGGTTCGCAGCTGACCCTGGCGGCCGGCCGGCTGCTGGAGCCGGTGAGGGCCGAGCGCGAGATCGAGCGGGCGCTGGCCTGGCGCGGCGGCCAGATCTCGCTGGACGGCGAGACCCTGGCCGAGGCGGCGGCCGAGTTCAATCGCTACAACCGCCGGCCCCTGATCATCGAGGACCGCGTCCTGGCGCGTCGCCAGTTCGTCGGCCTGTTCCGCACCGACGATCCCCAGAGCTTCGCCCAGGCCGTGGCGGCCGCCAGCGGCGCGCGGCTGGTGGAAGACGACCGCGCCATCCGCCTTCGCTGAACTGCCGCAAAACTGACGAGGCCGTGGGCGCCCGGCCTATGAGCCTGGTCTAAAACTGGGCGTTTGCGCTGCAGGTGCGAAGAAGCGCCGGCCGCTCCGCCGGAAGACGTCCGCCCCATCCCTCGTGCCCTTCGAACGGCGGGCGTTGCGCTCGCTTCAGAAAAAACGAGGGGCAAGACAATGGCGCGTTCGAGGTTCAGGCCGGCGGGACGTCTTCTGGGGGGAGTCGCGGCCGCGGCCCTCCTGGCGGGGGGGCCGGCCTTCGCCCAGGCGGTCAGCTTCAAGGTGCCGTCCCAGCCGGCGGAGACCGGCATCCAGGAATTCGCCCGCCAGGCGCACCTGCAGATCCTCGCCCCGGCCGACGCCCTGCACGGCAAGCGCACCGGGGCGGTGATGGGCGCCCTGTCGCTGAATGACGCCCTGGACCGGCTGCTGTCCGGATCGAACCTCAGGGTCGCTTTCAACGACGGCCACACCGTCAGCCTGGTCGAGCCGCAGGCCGGCTTTATCAAGGCGGCCGCCTTGGCGGCCGAGCAGGCCCCGGTGGCGACCGCCGCCGCAGCCGCCGCTCCGGCCGCAGCCCCGGCGACGGCGGAACCGCAGCACGAGGCGGTGACCGAGCTGGTGGTCACGGGCAGCCACATCACCACCGCGGGCTTCACCGCGCCCACGCCGGTGACGGTGGTGGCCAGCGCCCAGCTGCAGCAGAAGGCCGCCGGCAGCGTGATCGAAGCCCTGCACGACATCCCGCAGTTCGCCGCCAACACCGGGCCGGCCAACGCCTCCACCGGCGCCCAGAGCGCCGCCAAGGCGACGCTGAACCTCTACAACCTGGGGGCCTCGCGCACCCTGGTGCTGATCAACGGCCAGAGGCACGTCGCCGACGGCACCGGCAATGTGTTCGATACCAACCTGATCCCGGTGAGCCTGATCGACCACGTCGACGTGGTGACCGGCGGCGCCTCGGCGGCCTACGGTTCGGACGCGGTGGCGGGCGTGGTCAACTTCGTCATGAAGGACCACCTGGAGGGCTTCACCCTCGACGTCCACGAAGGCTTTTCCGGCTACGGCGACAACGTCGAGTTCTCGCCGTCGGCCGCGTTCGGCAAGTCGTTCCTCGACGGCAAGCTGCACGTCGTGGTCGGCGGCGACTTCACCGACAACAAGGGTACGCGCAATTTCTACAGCCGCCCCTGGGGCCAGTTGGAGCCGGGGGTGATGACCATCGCCAACAGCTCGATCTCGACCGCCCAGCGGGTGGCGTTCGGCCTGCCGGCCAACATTATCGCCAACCACATCCGCACCTCGGCCTACAACTCGTCGGGCCTGATCACCTCAGGCCCGCTGAAGGGCATCGCCTTCGACGACGGCGGCCTGACCCACCCGTTCAACTACGGCCTGATCAACGGCGGCACTGTCAGCTACATGGGGGGCGACTACGGCAGCGTGCTGAACCCCGACGAGGACGTGCGCGCCGCCTACCAGCGCGGCGCGGCCATGGGCCGGGTGGAGTACGAGTTCACCCCGAAGATCGACGGCTTCTTCTCGATCGGCTACGGCGTGCTGCACACCTGGGGGGACTCGTTCGGCGCCCGGATCCCCAACTTCAACAGCTATCCGGTGCTGGCCAACAACCCGTTCCTGCCGGCCTCGGTCGCCGCGGCGATCGCCGCGACCAAGTCGACGGTGGGCATCGGCAATGGCCAGACCGCGCCGGGCTTCGCCTACAGCGCCACCCGCGACGGCGACCTGTCGTCGATCGCCTCGCGCAACCGCACCGAGACGGTGCAGACCAACTTCGGCCTGCGCGGCTACGAGACCTGGCTCGGCCACGACTGGAAGTGGGACGTGGAAGGCGGCTGGGGCAAGGCGACCTTCGCGCCCGACATCCACAACACCCCGATCACCGCCGACTTCTTCCAAGCCGCCTATGTCGTGCCGGGGCCGAACGGCCAGCCGGTGTGCGGGCCCGTCGCCACCAACCCCTATTTCAATTCCCAACCGGCGATCGTGAAGCAGGCGCTGCTGGCGCAGGTGACGCCCGGCTGCGTGCCCTACAACATCTTCGGCGACAACAAGGCCTACAACCAGGCCGCCCTGGCCTGGTTCAACAACGCCTCCCAGGCCGACTTCGAGTTCCGCCAGTACACCGCCCAGGCCGACATCTCCGGCTCGCCGATCGACCTGCCGGCGGGCGCCCTGTCGGTGGCGGCGGGCTTCGACTGGCGCAAGGAGACCCTGAGCTCGGTCAACTGCCCCGAGTGCCAGCTCGGCGCCCTGATGAACCAGAACTACTCGCTGTTCCACGGTTCGGTGGACGTGACCGAGGGCTATTTCGAAACCGGCGTGCCGATCCTGGCCAACCTGCCGCTGGTCAAGCGGCTCGACATGAACGGGGCCGTGCGCGAGACCAGCTACTCCTCGTCGGGCGCGGTCACCACCTGGAAGGTAGGCGGCACCTGGGACGTGACCGACGCCTTCCGCCTGCGCATCACCCGCTCGCACGACATCCGCGCGCCCAACATCAACGAGCTCGACAATCCGGGTTCGGAGGGCAACCCGCAGATCACCAACCCGGCCAACAATGCCCAGGGCTACATCAAGAACAACACGGTGGGGAACCCGAACCTGGTGCCGGAGGTGGGCGACACCATCACCGCCGGCATGGTGTTCCAGCCGACCTGGGGCTGGACCACCGGCTTCCGCGCCTCGATCGACTACTGGAGCATCAACCTCCGGCAGATCATCGCCACCCTGCCGGTGCAGAACGTGATCAACAACTGCCAGGCCGGGCTGACCAGCTTCTGCCAGTACATCACCTTCGACTCCAGCGCGCTGGGCATCTCGCGGGTCAACACCCCGCAGCTGAACCTCAACGCGCAGAAGACCTCGGGTCTCGACATCGAGCTGATCTACCGCTTCCCGCTGGAGCGGCTGCACATCCCCGGCTCGCTGACCACGCGCGCCCTCGGCATGTACACCTACGCCAACAAGACCATCGCCAGCGGCACGGAGAACAACACGGTCGACAGCGCCACCGTCCCCCGCTTCTTCGCGAGCGACCTGACCACCTACCAGCTCGGCCCGTTCGCGGCGAACCTGACCCTGCGCTACACCTCGCCGATCAAGTACAACACCCTGCTGATCGGCCCGGACGACCCGGCCTACAACATCGCGTCGACCTCGAGCATCAACCAGAACCTCTGGTACGTGCCGATCTACTACAATCTCGCGCTGTCCTGGGATGTGGTGAAGCGCGAGGGCAAGCAGTTCCAGGTCTATCTCAACGTCGACAATCTGTTCGGCCAGAACCCGCCGATCGTCGCCTGGTCGCTGAGCGGCGGGCCCTACGACCTGATCGGCCGCTCGTTCAAGCTCGGCTTCCGTCTCAAGTACTGACCCCCGTCCCCATCTGGCGCCCGTCCGATGGGTCGGACGGGCCGCCCCTTTCCCTCGCAAAAAGGAAACACCCCATGCGCGCGATCCCGAACATGGCGCTGCTTGCCTCGGCCCTGGCCCTGGCGTCGCAGATCCCCGCCCTGGCCATGGTCCCGGCCAAGTACAAGCCCGACGCCGTGGCCCCCTCGACCCCCGACACCGTGGTGCGCGGCTACATCGCCGACGACACCCGGCCGATCATGCACGTGAAGGACGGCGCCACGGTGCTGGTCAACACCGTCTCGCACGGTGGGCTCAGCGACCCGGTCAAGACCTTCGGCGAGGCCGGCATCCCGGCCAAGGACGTGCTGAAGGACGCCATCGCCATCGACCAGGCCACCAAGGCCGGCAAGTGGAAGAACGACTCGGGCGGATTTGGCGGCCACGTCCTGACCGGGCCGATCTACATCGACGGGGCCGAGCCGGGCGACATGCTGGAGGTGCGCATCCTCAAGGTGACCCCCCGTACCTACTACGGCACCAACAGCGTGGGGCCGGGCGGGGTCGCCACGGGGCTGCTGACCAAGCAGCAGTCCAAGGTCATCAAGTTCGACGTGAAACGGAACGTGATGCTGCTGACGCCGGACGTCGAGCCGCGCATGGGGCCGTTCATGGGCATCATGGCGGTGGCGCCGCCGCCGGCGACGCCCAAGGTCGGTTCGCGCGCGCCGGGCCCCTTCGGCGGCAACATGGATTTCCGCCGGCTGACGGCCGGCTCGACCCTGTACCTGCCGGTGTTCGTCAAGGGCGCCCTGTTCGTCACCGGCGACAGCCACGCGGGCCAGGGCGACGGGGAGATCAGCGGCAACGCCAACGAGAGCTCCATGGCCCCGCTGCTGCAGTTCATCGTGCACAAGGGCGCGGGCAAGGCCATGCACTTTCCCTGGGCCGAAGACGCGCAGAACTACTACGTGCTGGGCATGGACCCGGATCTCGGCAAGGCGGCGCGCAGCGCAGCGGTCGAGACGATCGACTGGCTGCACGAGAAGAAGGGCCTGAGCCTGGAGGACGCCTACCACCTGTGCAGCGTCGGGGTGGACTTCGCCATCGCCCAAGCCGTCGACCAGAACCTGATCATCTATTCGGCCATCCCCAAGGCCTACTTCAAGAAAAAGGAGCCCTACTGGGCGGCGACGGCCAAAGCCGGGACGGGGGGCTAGACCTTCAATCTCGGCGGCTCAGGGGCGCCGTTCAGGCCAAGGGCGCCTGGTCGAGGACAGCCGCCCCGCCGGCCGCCGGATCGGTGATGGACGCTGCGCCCGTCTCCAGCCGGCCGGCCAGCCGCCTCAGGTAGCCGCCCTGGCCTTCGAGGCGGGCCGACAGGTCGTACCAGCCCCGGCTGGAGCCCAGCGGCCAGCGATGGGCGGCGCGGCCGCCCGCCGCGAGCGCCACGGTCCACGGACGCAGCGCCGTCTCATAGGCGTTGGGGGCCACGTTGAGCCGCGCCGCGGTCCTTCCGGGGTTTTCCAGCGACAGGGTCAGGATGTTGGCCGCGGCATCGTAGGCGGCGCGGACCCGCGGCTGCGCCTTCGCCGCGTCGCCGATGAAATGGCGATGGAAGCCCGCGGGCCCCAGCACCCAGAGGTCGTAGGCGCCGGCGTCCCATGTCCCTTCCAGCGAGCGTCCGGGCTCCACCGTGTAGCGGCGCGGGACGCGGTCCAGATGCAGCCGGTCGTAGACGTGGAACACCGCCGCCGCCTTGCCCAGGTTGGCGAAGGTCAGCTTCAGGGCGCCGTCGCCGGCGCTCTCGCGGACGTCCAGCACATAGGGCAGAGCGCGCGAGAGGCGGGGTCCGACAGCCTGCGCCGGGACCAGCGGCGTGGCCGGGGTCATGGGGGCGGTGCGGCCGGGCAGGGCCGCGGCCCTCGCCGCCGTCGCCTGGGTGTCGGGCAGGTCCTTGGGGAACGGGGCGTTGGGCGCCTTGAAGTCGAAGGCGCTGGTCAGGTCGCCGCACACCGCCCGCCGCCAGGGCGAGATGTTGGGCTCCATCACCCCGAAACGCGCCTCCAGGAAGCGGATCACCGAGGTGTGGTCGGACACCTGAGAATTGACCCAGCCGCCCCGGCTCCAGGGCGAGATCACATACATCGGCACCCGGGCGCCGAGGCCGTACGGCCGGCCCATCAGTTCGGGCCGTTCGGCCGAGGCTTCGCTCTCGGTCGTGGCAAGGTGATATTCGCCGAGGGTGTCGACCGTGGAGCCGCCGTGCACCGTTCCGTCCTTGTCCCTGGACGGCGCGGCCGGCGGCGGGACGTGGTCGAAGAAGCCGTCGTTCTCGTCGAACATCAGCAGCAGCACGGTCCTGGCCCAGACCTTGGGATCGGCCGTCAGGGCGTCGATCACCCGGGCGGTGTAGTCGGCGCCCTGGGCCGGGCTGGACGGGCCGGGGTGCTCGGAATCCCGCGACGGCGCGATGATGTAGGACACCTGCGGTAGCTTGCCGGCCAGGACGTCCTCCTTCAACCCATCCAGCAGTCGGGTCTTGAAGGCCAGCTCGTACAGGCGCGGGTCGGACCCCGGCGCCTTGTTGGCGCTGTCCCGGAAGGTCTTGAAGCCCTCGGTGGGGTTGTCGGTGAAGTTGTCGGCCTGGTCCTGGTAGATGCGCCAGGTCACGCCGGCCGCCAGCAGCCGTTCGCAATAGGTGGTCCAGCGATAGGAATCCGGATGGCCGCCCACGTCCACGAACCGGTCGTGCGAGTTGGTGATGGCCGGACCCCCCAGGGTTCCGGTCGGGTCGATGGTCCCGGTCCACAGGTACAGCCGGTTGGTGTTGGTGCTGGACTGTATGGAGCAGTGGTAGTGGTCGCAGAGGGTGAAGGCGTTGGCCAGGGCCCACTGGAACGGGATGTCCTGCTGGCGGTAGTAGCCCATCGAATGTTCGGTCTTGGCGGCCGGCCAGTGGGTCAGGCGGCCTTCGTCCCAGGCTTCCTGGGAGTCGCGCCAGCCGTGCGGCGTGCCCTCCACCCGCATGAAGCGGAAGTCCTCGACCGTGTTCAGCGGGAACGGCGAGATCAGCGGCGGACCGTCCTTGTCGGTGCGGTTGCGCTGGGTCCAGACGGTCTTGCGGGTCAGGCCCGGCGCGTCGGGAACCGGGATGGGGAAACGGTCGCCAAAGCCGCGCACCCCGGCCATCGCGCCGAAATAGTGATCGAACGAGCGGTTCTCCTGCATGAAGATCACCACGTGCTCGACGTCGGCGATGGTCCCGCTGCGCACGTCCGCGTCGATCGCCAGGGCCCGGGCGATGGCCGGCGGCAGGAGCGAGGCGGCCGCGGTGGCGCCCAGGAGGATGCGGCGGCGATCGATGTCCATGGCTTTTCTGATCCGGCAGGGTTCAGGAGGGTTATGCGGGCGGGGCGGCGGGGCCAAGGCGATGGCCCGGCCCGCCCGGTCAGGCGTTGGCGAATGCGTGTTTTGGGTGCTGAGGCCGACGCTCGGCGGTCATCGATCGCCGCCGTCCTTGTCCTCGCCCGCATCGGTGATCGGGCGGAAGCGATGAACCGGGGACGGCATCACCGAGTCCGGCCCCTTCACGCTCTTCCAGATGATCTCGTTCAGGCGGTGCATCGGGGCCCGATCGTCCTCAGCGAAATCCATCTTGGCGCTGTCGTTCGCGCCGTAGGCGTTCGAGGCGTTCCTGGCGTCGATGTCGACAAGAGGGGCGATGAGCTTGAACGACGTCGGCGCCGGCGTGGCCCCGAACGAAGCGTACATGGGCATGGCCGCAGCGTCGTACTGGCTCATCGGCGGCAGCCCCAACAGCAACTCGATCGAGCGCACCATCGAACTGGTGGTGTAGAGCGTGCTGTCGACGATCCCGCGCTTGACGTAGGGGCTGATCACCAGGCCCATGGTGCGGCGGGCGTCCACGTGGTCGGCCCCATCCTGGGCGTCGTCCTCGATGATGAAGATGGCGGTGTTCGGCCAATAGCGGCTGTGGCTCACCGCCTCGACCAGCTGCCCGATCGCGTAGTCGTTCCTGGCGACCATGGCCGAGGGCGTATAGCCGCCCGGCCTCGTGCCCACGGTGTGGTCGTTCCCCAGATGCATCAAGGTGAGATTGGGCAGCCGCTTGTCGGGGTCTGCGCTGTCGTAATTGGCTTCGTACCCCCTGAATTCGCGGAGGAAATAGGCCACCTTGTCGGTGTCGCGCCCGTCCGTGCCCTGGTTCGGCCAATCGGTCAGGTTGCCCAGGTGCCCCGTGAGCGCATCGTTGCCGACGGTGTCGTCCGCGGGCTGACTCATGGCGAGCTCGCCATAGGAGCGGTAGGTCAGCCCCTTGCGCCGGGCGTTGTCCCACAGGTGGCCGGCGGACGGTACGAGGCCCCGGGCCGTATATTTGGAGGCGCTGTGCCCGCCATACAGCGCCGGCCACTGCTTCTCCAGGAAATCGGTGGCGTAGGCCGCCGTCGACCAGGAATGGCCGTCGACGCTGACCTCGCCGTCGCAATAGAGATTGTCCAGGATCACATAGTCCCTGGCCAAGGCGTGCTGGTTCGGCGTGACCTTCTCGCCGAAGATGGCCAGCTCCGGATCGCCGTTGGCGGCCTTGAGATCTCCGAACACCTGGTCGTAGGTGCGGTTCTCCTTGATGATGTAGATCACGTGCTGGATCGGCGAGCCCTGGCCGACGCGCTGGGGGATGACGCTGGGCCCCTGGGGCGGCCGCGCTTCGGACAGCAGGGAGTCGCGATACGGGGTGTTGCTGACGACCTGGCGGGTCCACCGCGCCAGCTTGTCCTTGGCGTCCGCGAGGGACAGGAACTCGAGGCTGCTGGTCTGCACCGTGCGCACGCTTTCGTCGCCGCCGGGCTTGGAGGCCCGGGGGCTGTGAGGCCCCTTGGGATCGGGGTGGCCCTGCTCGCCCTTGGCGTTGGCGATGTAGAGGGCGCCGCCGCGCCCGGCCAAGGCGAGGGCCGACGGATACCATCCGGTGGGAATGAAGCCGACCACGGTGCTGTGCGCGCGGCTCGCGATATTCACGACCGCCAGGGAATTGTTGTCGGCGTTGGCGATGTAGAGCAGCTTGCGCCGGTCGTCGACCGCCAGGGCGTTGGGCGTGGACCCTTCAGGGGCCAGGGGCGTCAGGGTGGTCGACAAGCGCACGATCACGCCAAGCGTTCTGGCGTCGATGACATAGACGGTGTTGTCGTTGGAGCAGGCGACGAACAGCCGTCCGTCGCCGGACAATTTCATGTCGTTGGGATTCTTGCCGACGGGCAAGGTGGCGATCACCCGGTTCGCCTCCGTGTCGATCACGCTGACCGAGTCGCTCGACCAGTTGGATACGAACAGGCGCTTGCCGTCCGCCGACAGCACCGTCTGGTAGGGCGAAACCCCGACCGGGATGCGGGTGACGATGCTTCCGGTGTCGGCGTCGAACGCCACGACGTTGCTCGGTTCGGCTCCCGTGCCGCGGTTGGCGGCATAGAGCCAATGCCTGGCCGGCAGATAGGCGAGCCCCGACCACCACACCGCCTTGGGGTCGACCGTCTCGGACAGCAGGCGAGCGGGCTGTTTGCTCAACCGGCCGTTGGCATAGGCGAACCCATATACCGACGCCCGATCGGCCTGAGCCCTGGAGGGGCGGGGGATATCCAGGTCCCGGGTGTGGGTGTCGGGCGCCCATCGGGCGTTTCCGCCGGACACGAAGAGCGTGCGCCCGTCCGCCGACCAGGCCAGGCCCACGAAGGTCGCGGGCAGTTCAATGCGCTGAAGCCGCCGGTGCGTCCGGGCGTCGAACACATCGAGCCCGTGAGGCAGGAATCCCGACGTCATCGCCACCAGGATCCTGCCGTCCGGGGAGACCGTCAGGTTGGTGACCAGGTCGCCGAGTTCGGCGAAGGCCTTTCCGGCCGGCGTGATCCGCCAGCCGTTGGGCAGGTCCGCGCCGGCGGCCAGGCGCCCCGGAAGGCGCCTGGGAGACTCGCTGGTCACGTCCGACGGCCTGGGCGGCGCGGAGCCGGCCGCTTCGCTATGGGCGGCCGCCGCCAGGGCCAGCAGGGCCAGCCCCGGCAAGACGGTCGTTTTCCACCGGAAGCGGCGGGTGATCGGCGTCATGGTCGTTTCCCTGCGCTCAGCGACGGTTACGCGTTCGTCGTCAGAAGTGCGCTTCCAGGCGCATGTAAACATTGCCGCCGTTGGTGTCGTATGGCGACTGACGAGAATAGATCACGCCGCGGTTGATATTGGCGATGGACTTTGCCGGATAGGTATTGGGCGCATTCTCGGCGCCCACGCGCACGAGGAAGTGGCTGTCGATGTTGTAGGTCACGGCCAGGTCCAGGAAGGTGATGCCCGGGAATGCCTGGAAGACGTTGCCGGAAACGTTCTGGGTCGTGTCGGTCCAGGACCCGTAGTAGCGGGCGCTCGCCATGAAGGAGAACTTGTCGATCGTGTAGGTGGCCCTGGCCATGGCGTTGTGGCTGGGCTGGCTCTGTTCGAAGAGCACCTTGTTCACGGCGTTGGCGGCGGTGGTCAAAGAGCCCCCCGTCACCTTGGTCCCCGTGTAGCTGTAGGCCCCGTTCAGATCGAGCTTCCCGGGCCCCAACGACCTTGTGTAGGCGAGCGTCACGTCCACGCCTCGGGTCGAGGTGGAGAAGGCGTTGGTGAAGAAATTGATCGAGGTGAAGCTGCCGGCCCCGGGAACCCCCAGGGCGACCAGCATCGCCACGTCCGCCGGCTTGATCGTGGTGGACGGCGACGTGCTGAAGCGGTGATCGATGTCGATCTTGTAGGCGTCGACCGAGCCGCTGAGGCCGATATCGGTTCTCCACACCAGCCCGCCGGTGAGCGTCTTCGACTCTTCGGGCCTCAGGGGGGTGGCCCCGAAGAACTCGGCGACCGGATTCAGCGGCGACAGCCGGCCGCTCGTCTGCACCTGCAGGGTCTTGGAGTCCAGGGATTGGCCGGTCGAGGTCGAATAGAGTTGCCCCGTGGTCGGCGCCTTGAAGCCCGTGGAATAGGAGCCGCGCACGGCCAGGGCCGGGGTGAATTCATAGCGGGTGGCGACCTTGTAGTTGAAGGTGTTGCCGAAGCCGCTGAACGACTCGTCGCGGCCGGCGACGTCCACCGACCATTGCCTGGTCAGCATCGTCTGCACGTCGAGGTAGCCCGCGTAGCTCAACTGGCTCCAGGAGCCGACCTGGCTGGGTGCGATGCCCGGGAAACCGTTGGATTGCGGCACCAGGCCGACCGCTGCGCCCGGCCCGACCACGTAGGACGCCGGATCGCCGGCCGCCATCTGGAACACGTCCTCGCGCCGCTCGGCGCCGAAGGCGATATTGAGCGGATCGGCCAAGAAAGGCAGCCTCAGGCGGTAGTTGCCGTCGGCGTTGAGATCATACTCGGTGTCGATCCAATGCCCGAGGTTGAATTTGAGCGGGCTGGCCGGCCCGAGCGAGGCGTTGATCGAGTTGTCGAGGAAGAATTCCGTGTCGTTGTGTCCGTACGAGCCCGACAGATCCCAGGTGAAGACATCGGAATTCTTGTGACGGATGCCGAAATCGATCTGCTGATCGGTGTAGCGATCGCCCTCGCGCGGGGTGAAGCCGGTCGGATAGATCGACAGCAGGTTGAAACCGGGGAAAATGGTCGGGGCCTGATTGAACACGGTGGGGTTGGACGTGGGATTGCGCCAGTTGATGTCGGCGATGCCCGAGCCCTTGCCCAAGGTGCCGAACACATAGAGTTCCGCCAGATCGCCCAGCGGCTTGGCGGCATCGAAGACGCCCTTCAGGGCATGGGTGTCCGGATTGCCCCAGTTCTGCACCGGGTTGGGCGTCTTCAGACCGGGGTTGGCGGCCTGAAAGGCGATGGCGTCGGCCCGCTGGATCGACCGGGAAGTGCTCCCCGTCGCGGAATATTCGACGGTGGCCATGACGTGGCCGCCGCCGGGCAGGTCGGTCGCCCAGCGTCCGCCCAGCACGCCGGAATTGCCGTCTCCGGCGTAGTAGCGCGAGCCTTGGGCGTAAAGGTCCAGCCCGGGCCGGGTATTGAGGATGATGTTGACCACCCCGGCGATGGCGTCGGATCCGTATTGGGCGGAGGCGCCGTCGCGCAGCAGTTCGATATGGCCCACGCCGAAGTTGGAGATCTGCGAGAGGTCCGCCGGCTGCGCCCCGTTGACCCAGGCGGTGTGGTGGAACCGCTTGCCGTTCAACAGGACCATGGTCATGTCCGGCGACAGGTTGTCGAGCGAAGCGGGGCGGATGAACTGCGCCCCGTCCGAAGCCGGCAGGCGCTTCACGTCGAACGACGGCACCAGCTGGGCAAGCGTCTCATCGAGGTTGTTGGTCACCGTGGCGGTGACCGACTTGGAGGGCAGCACGTCGACCGGGGAAAGGGCCTTGAACTGGGTGATGGACGCGCTGCGCGTGCCGGTGACCACCACGGCTTCGATGTCCTGGGCCGGAGCGGCTTCCGCTCCGCCTCGCTCCGCCGGCAGCTTGCGCCGCAGCACGACGGTGGCGCCGTCGTCACTGGCGACTTCCAGCCCCGTCCCCTCGAGCAGCTTGGCGAGGGCCGCGCGGACGTCCTGCTGGCCGGTGATCGCCGGGGTGCGCACGCCCTTGAGGCCCGAGACCGGGGCGCTGATATGGATGCCGGCCTGACGCGCAAACTCTGGAATGGCCTTGGCGGCGTCTTCCGACGGGACGTTGAAGCTGCGCGCCTGGGCGCTGGCGCCCGTCGCGGCGAGAAAAGCGGCGACGGCAACGGTCGACGCCAGGACGGTAGTGAAGGATTTCGACATGAGGCCCCCGAAACGCCCCCGCCGAACATCTGCAGCGCCAGGGTTCGGGGGTTAGACGCCGCGGGGCGGCGCTTCCTCCGGATTTTCCACGTGAATTTTCTATGAAACAGAAGGCGTTACGATGAGGCGGGCCGGCTGATGCGCACCGCACCATCGGATACTTCGGCCTGGGCGCGCAGCGAGGCGGCCACGGCCCGGGCGAAACCCACGGGGTCATCCGTCTCATAGAGGCCGGCGATCTCCTCGCGCGCCAGAGCGGGGTCTTCAACCACGATCCGGATATCGCTGTAGCGGGCAAACTCCGCGGCGGCGGCGGCCAGGGTCTCGCCTTCGAAGGCGATGCGGCCGTCGCGCCAGGCCAGGGCGCGGCTGACCCCCTCTTCGGGAACAGCCGCCACCGAAAGCGCCGTCGCCGCGCCCCGCGGGGTTTCCGCCGAACTGATGGCGCACATGTTGACGTTCACGCGCATGGGCGCCGCAGTCGGTTCGTCGGTCCGGGTGACCTCGACCACGCCCTCCCGCACCAGCACCTGCACGGCCTTGCCGGGGAGATGGAGCACGGAGAAGCTGGTGCCCACCGCCCGGGCCTCGGTCATGCCGGCGACCACCACGAACGGACGCGCCTTGTCGTGGGCGACATCGAACAGCGCCTCTCCCGTCAGGAGGCGGACCTCGCGGCGGCGCCCGGAAAAGTCCACCGACACCAGGGACGCCGTGTTGAGCGTGACCACCGAGCCATCAGCAAGGGCGACCTGCCGCATCTGGCCCTTGCGGGTCTGGAAACGGCCGCTCGCGTACCAGGTCCAGCCGAGCACGGCCGCGCCAGCCATTCCGGCGGCCATGGCGCCGCCGGCCAGGAGCAGTTTCCGGCGCGAAGGCCTCGTGGATCGACGCGGGGCGAAATCGGCGGGCCGATAGGCCGATCCCAGCGCCGCGGCCCTTTCCGTGCGCAGGGCGATCGCGCGCATGCGGCCATAGGCGCCGACCCTGCGGACATCGCCGGCCAGCCAAGCGTCGAGGTCGGATTGTTCGTCGCTCGAGAGCCCACGGTCGACCCTGGCCGCCCACTCGGCCGCCTCCTGGTCAATCTCGTGTGCTGTCTTCCGCTGCATCCTCGACCCGTCCAACCTCGACTCTACTCCTAGACGCAAGATTCCTACGCTTTCCTCCACGGCCGAGCAGGGTCGATATATGCAAAAATGCTCGGCTAACGTGTTTTTCCACCGTGCTCTCCGGCATGCGAAGCTGTTTGGCGATGGCGCGCTGGGGCATTTGCTCTATCCGCCGTAGGCGGAAGATCGTGCGGGTGGGCTCCGGCAGGGCGGCGATGGCTTCGGCGAGCCGCTGCAGTTCCTCGCGGTCGGAAAGCTGGACGTCGGCCAGAGGCTCGTCGTCCGCCAGGTCCAGGATGTCGGTGTCGGCGACGGTAATGGTCACCACCTTGCGCCCGCGAAGGTGGGTGGCGATGACCGACTTGGCGACCTGGAACAGGTAGGACCTGGGGTCGCGGATCCCCTCTATGCTCGGCATCGCGGTCAGCTTGGCGTAGGCTTCCTGGACGATGTCCTCGGCCTCCAGGCCGCCCACCGTGCGACGCGAGAGCCAAGCCCGCAACGCCGGCTCGTGGGGCAGGATGAACCGCCCCAGCCACTGCGCCCGCTCGTCCGTCACCCTGGTCATCGCGCGCTTAAAAGCCTGAGCGGACGACGCGGGCAACCCCAAAAGACGCTGCAAGGGCGAGGGAAGGGCAGGTGAGAGCTGGGGCCTCCGCCGCCTACGTCGACCCCGCCTACCGGCGCCAAGCTGGAGTTCAGCAGCGACTGGCCTTGCTCCTGGCCGGCGAGCCCCATGCCGACACCACCGTCCTGACCACGGTCGTCGGCGGCAAGGTCGTCTATGGCGAATGGGTTCTTGACGACCGGCCCTCTCCCCAAACCCGGCGTTCCTGCTGCGGGCTCGATCGGACTGTCCGGTCCGGTCGGGCCCGCCTTTTTGCCGGCGGACGCCCGATCGATTCCGTCAGGGAGACAGGCGGCGGCCGGTCAGGAGCGCGGCATCCGACGGAAATGGAGAAGGGTGGTGCGTTTCCGTCACCGCCCAAGTCGCGCTTGGCATCTGGCTTCACCGGTCCTGTCGTGGGAGGCTGAGTTTCAACCAGTGGACTGGAACAATCCTTGATCACCAACCGTGAATTGATTGACCGACGGGGGCAGTCCGTTTCCAGCGGGGTCAGTACATCTTCCCCGATCTTCATTCAGAAAGCCGAGAATTCCGAGATATGGGACGTCGAGGGGCGGCGCTTCATCGACTTCGCCGCCGGCATCGCCGTGCTCAATGTTGGCCATCGCCATCCGAAAGTGGTCGAGGCGGTGAGGGCGCAGTTGGACGCCTATACCCATGTCGCCTTCCAGGTCTCCGGCTATGAGCCCTATGTGGCGCTCTGCGAGCGACTGAACGCCATCGCCCCGTTCCAGGGCCCGGCCAAGAGCATCCTCTTCACCACCGGCGCCGAGGCGGTCGAGAACGCGGTGAAAATCGCCCGGGCCGCGACGGGCCGCTCCGCCGTGATCGCCTTCACCGGCGCGTTCCACGGCCGCACAGCCTTGTCCATGGCCCTGACCGGCAAGGTGGCGCCCTACAAGCGCAGCTTCGGGCCCAGCGCCAGCGAGATCTACCACATCCCCTTCCCGACGCCGGGCGGGGCCGCGGCGGCCGACACGATGAAGGCCCTGGGCTACCTGTTCGCCGCCGACGTGCCCCCCGAGCGGGTGGCCGCCATCATCATCGAGCCGATCCAGGGGGAGGGCGGCTTCAACCCGGCCCCGCCCGAACTGATGCGGGATCTGCGCAAGCTGGCGGATCAGCACGGCATCGTCCTGATCGCCGACGAGATCCAGAGCGGCTTCGCGCGCACCGGCAAGATGTTCGGCGTCGAGCATTCGGGCGTGGAGCCCGACCTCGTCACCGTGGCCAAGGCGCTCGGCGGCGGCCTGCCCCTGTCCGGGGTGATCGGGCGCAAGGCCCTGCTCGACGCCGTCGAGCCCGGCGGCCTGGGCGGCACCTATGCGGGACCGCCGCTCTCCTGCGCCGCAGCCCTGGCGGTGCTCGACGTCATCGACGCCGAGGACCTGCTCGGGCGCGCGGACGCCATCGGCGAGCGGATCCGCAGTCGCGTGTCCAAGCTGAGCCAGGCCAACAACGTGCCGCCGATCCGCGGCGTCCGCGGCCCCGGCGCGATGGTCGGCTTCGACATCGTCGACGGCCGCACCGGCGAGCCCGACGGAGCCACGGCCAGGCGGGTCGTGGAGCAGGCCTTGGCCAAGGGCCTGCTGCTGCTGACCGCGGGCACGCACGGCGAGACCATCCGCACCCTGGCGCCCTTGACCATTTCCGACGAGGTCCTGGACGAAGGCCTGGACATCCTGGAGCGGGCCCTGGTCGCGGCGGCGTGATGACCGGCCCCGCATCCTTTGCCGAGCTCGACCGCCTCGGTCTCCAGCGCCCCGATCTGTTCCGCCAAGCCGCCTACGTCGGCGGAGGCTGGGTGGAGGGCGACGCCTGGCTCGATGTCGACAATCCCGCGACCGGGCGCGTGCTCGGCAGGGTTCCCCATCTCGCGACCGAAGCCGCCCGGGCCGCGGTGGCGGCGGCCGACGCCGCCGGGGCGGCGTGGCGCGCACGCACCGGCGCCGAGCGCGGCCGGCTGCTGCGCGCCTGGAACGATCTCATCCTGGCCAACCTCGAGGACCTGGCCCGCCTGATGACCGCCGAGCAGGGCAAGCCCCTGGCCGAAGCGCGGGCCGAGGTGCGCTACGCCGCCTCATTCCTGGAATGGTTCGGCGAGGAGGCGCGGCGCGTCTACGGCGAGGCCATCCCCGGTCATCTGCCGGACAAGCGCATCTTCGCCCTGCGCCAGCCCGTGGGCCTGGTGGCGGCGATCACGCCGTGGAACTTTCCGGCGGCGATGATCACGCGCAAGGCGGGTCCGGCCCTGGCGGTCGGCTGCACCATTGTGCTCAAACCCTCGGAGCTGACGCCATTCTCGGCCCTGGCCCTGGCCGCCCTGGCCGAGGAGGCCGGGATTCCCCCGGGCGTATTCAATGTCGTCACCGGCGCCGCCCGCGAGATCGGCAGGGTGTTCACCGGCGACGAGCGGGTGCGCAAGTTCAGCTTCACGGGCTCCACCCCCGTGGGAAAGATGTTGGCGGCCGACTGCATGGCCACGGTCAAGCGGGTGTCGCTGGAACTGGGCGGGAACGCCCCCTTCCTGGTCTTCGCCGACGCCGACCTGGACGCGGCCGTGGACGGGGCCATGGCCTCCAAGTTCCGCAATACCGGCCAGACCTGCGTCTGCGCCAACCGGTTCCTCGTGCACGAGGCCGTCTACGACGAGTTCGCGGAGCGGCTGGCCGCCCGCGCCGGCGCGCTGGTGGTCGGCGACGGGCTGGAGGGCGAGACCCACCAGGGGCCTTTGATCAACGGGGCCGCGCTGGCCAAGGTCGAGGCCCATGTTCGCGACGCGGCGGATCGCGGCGCGCGCGCCGTCCACGGCGGCAAGCCCATGGGCGATCGCTTCTTCGAGCCGACCGTGCTGACCGAGGTCAGCGCCGACATGCGGTTGGCGCGCGAGGAGACGTTCGGCCCGGTGGCCGGTCTGATCCGCTTCAAGACCGAGGCCGAGGCCATCGCCCTCGCCAACGACAGCCGCGCCGGCCTGGCCTCCTATCTCTACACCCGGGACCTGGGGCGGGCCTGGCGGGTGGGCGAGGCCCTGGAATACGGCATGGTCGGGCTCAACACCGGCCTGATCTCCACCGAGATCGCGCCGTTCGGCGGGGTCAAGGAATCCGGCTTCGGCCGCGAGGGCTCGTTCCTGGGCCTGGACGACTACCTCCAGGTCAAGAGCCTGTGTGTGGACGTGCCCATGGAGCCCGATCAAGGACAATGACAAGGGCAGGGGAGGAGCGGTTGACCAGGTCGCACAGCGCCGAGATCCAGCCGGGTCCCGGCGGCCTCGGCCGCACCCTGGCCAGCCGCCACGTCGCCATGATCTCGATCGGCGGCATCATCGGCGCCGGCCTGTTCGTGGGCTCCAGCGTGGCGATCTCGGCGGTCGGCCCCGCGATCATCGTCAGCTACATCCTGGCCGGGCTGATGATCCTCTGCGTCATGCGCATGCTGGGGGAGATGGCCGCCGCCCACCCCCACATCGGCGCCTTCACCGAGTTCGCCCGCGAGGGCCTGGGGAACTGGGCCGGGTTCGTGACCGGCTGGCTCTACTGGTACTTCTGGGTCGTGGTGGTGGCCATCGAGGCCATCGCCGGGGCCACCCTGCTCAAGGACTGGCTGCCGCTGGACGTCTGGCAGATCGGCCTGATCCTGATGCTGCTGATGACCGGCGCCAATCTGCTGTCGACCCGATCCTATGGCGAGTTCGAGTTCTGGTTCGCCTCGCTGAAGGTGGCCGCCATCGTCGTCTTCATCGTCGTGGCCCTGGCCTTCCTGGTCGGCTTTGCGCCCGGGCGCCCGGGCCTGACCAACCTGGTCGCGCACGGCGGTTTCGTTCCGCGCGGGCCGATGTCGATCTTCTCGGGCGTGACCACGGTCATCTTCGCCCTGTGCGGCGCCGAGATCGCCACGATCGCCGCCGCGGAGTCCGCGGAGCCGGCCAAGACCATCGCCCGCATGACCAGCTCGGTCGCCCTGCGGATCATCCTGTTCTACGTGCTGTCGATGATCCTGATCCTGGCCATCGTGCCCTGGGACCAGGTCGCGCCGGGGACCTCGCCCTTCGCCACGGCGCTGGAGCGCGTGGGCGTGCCCGGCGCGGCCCTGATCATGAAGCTGATCGTGTTGACCGCCGTCCTGTCATGCCTGAACTCGGGCATCTATGTCACTTCGCGGGTGTTGTTCACCCTCGCGGCCAGGGGCGATGCGCCCCAAGCCCTGGTGGCGTTGAACCGGCGCCAGGTGCCGGCCCGGGCGATCCTGATCGGCGTGGTGTTCGGCTATGGCGCCGTGATCGCCTCGATCGTGTCGCCCCAGATGGTGTTCGCCTTCCTGGTCAACGCCTCCGGCGCGACCATGCTCATCATCTACCTGCTCACCGCCGCCGCCCAGATCCGGATGCGTCGCGCGCTCCAGGCCAGCGAGCCGCAGCGTCTGGTCATCAAGATGTGGCTGTTCCCGTGGCTGAGCTGGGCGGTGATCGCGGCGATCCTCGCGGTGCTGGCCGCCATGTTGTTCGACAAGGACCTGGCCGCACAACTCTACGCCAGCCTGTTCAGCGCCGGCTTGGCCGTGCTCCTCTACTTCCTCGTGCGCGCGCGGATGCGCAGGAGCTTGCCCGCAGAGCAGGTCCATGATCCGCGGGCAAGCTAGGCCCGGACGGGCGCTCACCTGGGTTCCCGCCGCCGAAGTGTCTCTGAAACCAGGGCCGTTCTGAGCAGCAGGCGGGCGCCGGATGCTCCCGCATGACGCAGCCTCGGGCTTGACGCTCCCGGCTCGACTACGCCGTTGCAGGTTGGTTTGCCCTGGGCCTAACTAGCCCAACAGGCTGTCATAAAAACTCGATCCCGGAATTGAGGGTCCGTCGGACAGTTAAGAACCCGAAATCAAGCGGAGGGGCGCCCGGTGTACAGCTTTCCCACTGAAGTCCAGGGGGACGCCGCCTTCGACGTCGCCAATCGCAAGGCGATCCCGCCGTTCGCAGCGCTGCGCGCCTTCGAGGCGGTGGGGCGGCTGGGCGGCGTGCGGCGGGCCGCGCAGTCGCTGGGCCTGGACCATGCCGTCGTCAGCCGGCACATCCGGTCCCTCGAGACCTGGACCGGCATCCGCCTGATCGAGCGACTGCATGCCGGCGGGCGGCTCACCGCCGAGGGCGCCGCCTATCACACGCGCATCGCCAGCGCCCTGGCCGAGATCGCGGGCGCCACGGCGGACCTGACGCGCTCCAACCAGCAAACCCAGTTGAACATCTGGTGCATCCCGGGCTTCGCCTCCCAGTGGTTGCTGAGCCGGCTCGGCGATTACCGTCGCGCCTATCCTGGTTACGAGGTGGAGATCCATCCGACCGACGCCGGCCCGGACTTCGCGCTGCATCAGGCCGACGGCGACCTTCGCTTCGTGCCGATCGGCGCGGCGGGCAAGACCAAGGTCGGGGCCAACAGCGTCGAGATCGCCCGTCCGCAGGTGTTTCCCGTGGCCAGCCCGAGCCTGCTGGCGCGCCTGAAACCGATCGTCGAGCCCGAAGATCTGCTCAGCGCCCCTCTGTTGCACGAAGACAGCCAGGAGGAATGGCGGGCCTGGCTCTCGGCCAACCGGATCGAGACCGAGCGGGCCCTGCCGGGGCCGAGGCTGTGGCACGCCCACCTGACCCTGGCCGCCGCGGCGCGGGGGGAGGGCATCGCCCTGGCCAATCCGTTCCTGCTCGGCGACGACTTGGCCACCGGCCGATTGGTCGAGATCAACGTGGGCCGGCCGGTGGTCCTGGGCGCCTACACCTTCTTTGGCCGCAAGGACCGTTGGGATGGGCCGGCCATGAGCAAATTCCGGCGCTGGCTGGCCCGCCAGGCCAGCACGCGCCTGGAAGCGGCCTGACCGGCTCATCCGGCGACAGGCTCTGCCGACACCCGCCTGAATCGCCCCTTCGGGCCTCACCCACGCTCTCTGGTGCAGGGAGCGCACCGGCCTGCTGGGGGCGATTGACCCGCGGGCCGCGAACCGTCCGCGACCGGCGCGAACCCGACCGCCCGGCCGGGTGGTGACTCCGACGCACCGAGCCGGTCCTCATTTGGCATCTTCTCCAGGCAGAGCTGCAACCGCACACTGAGCATCGATAAGGCATCCCGAAATAAGGTTTGGTTCGAGAGGGGGTGAGGCGCGACGTCGATCTGGGGAAGATTCAATCGAGGTTGAGGGGGCTTCAATGCCGAACAACGCGCGACGGGTGCGCCGGAATATTCTGTTTTCCACGGTATTCGTGCTTCCCTTCGCCGTGGCCGGGGCGGCGTCCGCGCAATCGGCCGGCGCCGCGGGGTCCGGCAGCGTCGCCGAACTCGTGGTCACCGCCACCCAGCGGCACGCCGGGGCCACGGACAACAAGACGTGAGCTTCAACGCCTACATCTCGCCCCCGCCGGCCACCCACGACAGCGACCTGCGCGCCGGCGCGAAGCTCGGGCCCACCGACCTGTCGTTCTTCATCAAGAAAACCCGACGGACGAGCATCCGCATCTCGCCCTGACGGAGACCATCAACCAGGCCCTCTATGCCGACATCACCTTCCGGCCGCCGACGTTCGGGGTGACGACGACATACGGCTTCTAGGGTCGAGGACCCGGTAGGAAACAGCACGTCTTGGGAGAGCGACAATGAAGTCTAATTGGATGCTGACGACGGCGGGTTCAGCGCTGGTCTCGTCTGCATTGGCCGTGGGGCCGGCCCTGGCGGCCGACGCCGATCTGATCCTCTACAACGCGCACGTGATCACCGTGGACTCCAAGTTCTCGATCAAGTCGGCGCTGGCGGTGAAGGGGGGCAAGATCCTCGCGGTCGGCGGAGACGAGATCCGCAAGACCTATCACGCGCCCAAGGAGATCGACCTGAAGGGCCGCACCCTGATGCCGGGCTTCACCGACACTCACCTGCACCCGCAAGGCCGCTCGCCGCGCGCCATCGACGTGCAGAGCGCCCGCTCGATGGCCGAACTGCAGCAGATGCTGCGGGAGAAGGCCAAGCAACTCGGCCCCGGCCAGTGGATCACCGGGACCGGTTGGCAGGAGGTGCAGTTCAAGGAGAACCGCAACATCACCAAGGACGACCTGGACGTCGCCACGCCGAACAACCCCGTGGTGCTGACGCGCGCGGGCGGCCACTCCAGCGTCGGCAACTCCCAGGCGCTGAAGATCGCGGGCGTCGACCGCAATACGCCCGACCCCAAGTCCGGCCTGATCGAGCACGGGGCCAACGGCGAGCCCAACGGCATCATTCGCGAACGCAACGACATCTATCAGAAGTTCGTCCCGCGCGACCAATGGGCGGAGGTCAAGCAGAGCTACGTCGATCGGCTCAAATGGCTGCTGTCCCTCGGCATCACCAGCTTCTTCGACGCCAGCGGCACGATCGATGACGAGCCGGCGGACAAGGGCGGCGTGGCCGATCCGCCGCCCAACCTGACCTTCCATCGCGCCCAGCAGATCTACGCCGAGCAGAAATACGCCCTGCCGCGCGTGACCATGTACATCAGCTATCCGGGGCACGATCGCCTGAAGGCGTTCGGCCATCACACCGGCTTCGGCGACGAATGGGTGCGGATCGGGCCGATCGGCGAGAACGCCGTGGACGGCGGCTTCACCGGTCCCACCGCCTGGCTGCTCGCCGACTACAAGGGCCAGCCCGGCTTCCGCGGCAAGGGGCGCTACACCGACCAAGAGCTGCAGACCATGGTCGACGACGCGGCCTCGATGGGCTGGCAGATCGGCCTGCACTCCATCGGCGACGCGGCGATCGTCCAGACGGTCAAGGCCTACGACGCCGCGTTGAACAAGATCCCGGGCCAGGACCACGCCGGCAAGGACCGCCGATGGTTCACCGACCACTTCACCATCATGCCGCCCGACGCGACCATGGCCGTGATGCAGAAGGACAACATCATGGCCGCCGCCCAGCCGAACTTCGAGTACGACCTGGAGGACCGCTACGAGGAGACGCTCGATCCCTGGCGCCTGGAACACAACAACCCGGTGGCCACGCCGGCGGACAAGTTCCACATCTTCGTCGCCTTCGGCAGCGACAACCTGCCGATCGGTCCCGTGGTCGGCCTCTACGCCGCCAGCACGCGCAAGGGCCGCAGCGGCGTCGTGCACGGCAAGGAGGAAGGGGTCTCGCGCGAGCGGGCGATCCGCATGTACACGGCGGCCGGCCCCTACCTCTCCTGGGAAGAGAAGACCAAGGGCACGCTCGAGGTCGGCAAGTACGCCGACATGATCGTTCTGCCGGCGGATCCGATGACGGTGGCGCCCGACCAGCTGCTGAACATGAAGGTCGACATGACCTTCGTCGGCGGCAAGCTGGCCTACGAGCGCGGGGTCACCAAGATCGCCAACCTCAGCCCGTTCTGAAGAGGGAAGTGGTCCGGAGACGCGAGAGCGTGTTCTGCCAAGCGATTTGGAATCAGTGTCACCGACTCCGAACGCTGCGGCCCGGGGGCCTGGGGAAAAGAGGTCGAGGCGACGCCGAGCCCGATCGCCTGACTCACTGGAGCCCAACCTGACTCCAAAGCCTGCGAGTCAGACTTGAGCCATGCGTCCGAGCCATGGAGGTTGGACGATACGCGGTCTCCAGCCAAGCCGACGCCCGCTGACGGAACGCCTGCTTCCTCGGTTCCGGCATCCACGAATCTGGCTCGCTTGGGAGCCGCTTGGCGCTCGCCGCTGAGGGACATCCGCATTTTCGTTCAGCGCGCCTGGATTGTCGTTCGGGACCGGCTTCGTGCGTGGATGACCGAAAAGCCGCACACCACCGTCAAGCCGCCAAATGGCGCGAAGGACGAATGGGCGTCTCTCGCGGGCGGCATTATCTCTCTTCAGCCCTGGCGGAGCGCGTATAGCCTAATCTGGCGCGCAACGGACGCCCAGCCTGGACCGGCGGACTCCCCTGCTACACACTGCTGCCTGACGCCAAACGCTGTGCTTTTCCGCGGGAGAACTCGCTCGGCCCGTCGGGTTGGGGAGGCCAGGCATCCAACTTCCAACGCCAGCCGCGCTTTGAGGGATTGCCGATTGATAGAGCCAATTGCCCCGACACCGGCCAACGCCGACGGTCCGGCGCGCGAATGGGTGCTCGCCTGTGTGGACACGTCGGCTTACGCCAATAGCGTTACCGATCATTCGGGCTGGTTCGCCAGCCATCCGGAAGTCGGCGTGCAGGTTCTGCATGTCATCGGTTCCGCCGATCAGGTTCCAGGCGATCGGCGCCTTGCGGGTCAGCCGGAGCGGAGCGTTGATCACGCCGTGGGTCGTCTTCGGGAAGCCGGCGTGGGCCCGATCGCGTGGGCCGTTGAGACCGGGTCTCTCTTCGACATCGTGTCACGCCATAAGGCGGGTCCTATTGTCATGGGCAAGAGGGGCATAGGGTCCGGGGAGCGCAGAGATCGGCTGGGCCGGCAAGCCCTCGCAATCATCCGCGACACGGAGCGGCCCGTGTGTCTCGCCCCGAAGGTCTTTTTGCCGATCCACCGTGCGCTGGTGCTGCTCGACGCAGACATGGCCCACCGCCGAGCCCTTGAATTCGTCGCCTCGGATTTTCGCCTTTCGGCCCTTCCCCTGAACGTCGCGGTAGTGGCCAAACCCGGTGAAGACCCTGCCGCCAAGATCGAGTGCGCCCGCGACATGCTTTCCAGGTGTTCGGCAGACGTTTTCCCGCTTGTGAACAGTTCACTCGATGAGGCTGCGGCCCTCTGTATGGATACTCGGGGCGCAGATCTCTTGATCTTGTCCAGGGCCATTGCGTCGTCTGATCTGGAGATTGAAGTGCTGCGAATGGAGGAGCGTGGTCTCTGGGGAACGCGGACGCCAGTCCTGATCAGCTGAAGATACAGCTGTGTGCAGCGCTTCAGGCCTCTGGGCCGTCCTGCTTGTTTTGCTCCTCGCGTTCGCGCGCTTCGCGCTCAGCGTCAGCCATAAGATCTTCCGCCGCATCGTTGCGCGTCGAACGGCCCCGCGTTGCAGGCGGCTTGGCTTGGGCCCTTTGTCCGTTCATCCCGAGTGCGGCGAGGGCGCCGTCGCCTTCCTGTCCGAACAGGCTTCGCAATCTTAGATCCATTTGCGGGAAGGGGATTTCGATGCCGGCGCCGCGCAGCGCGTCGTCGATGGCCCAGGTGTAGGCGGCCTTCATTGAGGCCGGCCGGCGAATCGCCGCCGGCTTCGGCCAGACCACCAGTTCGAAGTTCAATGCGGAGTCACCGAAGCCGGTCAACCACACCTGTGTCTTGCGGGATTCGGTATCCGGCTCCGTGAAGGGCAGGGCTTTGGCGGCTGCCAGAACCGCTGCCTGAACCTTTGTCTTGTCCACGCCGTAGGCGACGGAGAACGGCACATGGATCCTGCGGCCGCTGTTTCGCAGGGTCCAGTTGACCACTTGGCCGTCGATCAGCTTCGAATTCGGGATGATGACGTTGAGACCGTCGTTGGTGCGAACACGTGTCGCCCGCGGCCCAATCTCGATGATCTCGCCCCGCACGTCCTCGGACAATTCGACAAAGTCGCCCACGCTCAGCATGGGGTCGAAGATCACAACCAGGCCCGACACGAAGTCCCGGACGATCCCCTGCAGACCCAAGCCGATGCCAACGCCGACAGCGCCCGCGAACACGGCCAACGATGTCAGGTTTATACCGAGGGTGGAGAGGCCGGCGAAGATTCCGGAAAGCGCCAGTCCATAGGCGACGAGCTTCTCCACGATGTAGATAAGCGGTGCGCCCTCGCCGGATCGGCCCCGCAATTTGCGCAGAAGCCGCGCCGCCAGCCGGGCTGTCAGTAGGGCGGCAACGACGATTATTAGCGCTAGCGCTACACGCCCGGTGATGGCGATCCATTCGCCCGACTTCAGCCAGCCGAGAAGGCTCGAAACGAGTCTATCCATCCACCTCTCACGGCTGGGCGCCAGAGACTCAAGTGCGGCTGTCCACGTCTCCGGACGCTAAACCCACGATCGACTCCTGTCTCAGGCGCCGCCAACGTTCAAGGAAGCTGATGTGCGGGGTTGTCGTCACCCACGGCCGCCCAGACCGGGCCCGTTCACGCACCAGCGCCTTGGCGGCCTGTTCGAGCGCCGCGGCCAACTCTCCCGTTGGCCCCTCGCCGCCGCCGTCCACCTTCGATGCGGCTGCCAAGAGCCGACTTAGTGCCTCACGCAGCGCGCGGCGCCTCTCGTCCATTCCCACCCCCGGGGTTATCGTGGTTGGCGGTTTCAACCGCCGAAGAGCGGCCCAGGCCTGCTCGAACTCAAGTCGGCTCGGGAACCGCGCCCGAGCGCCATCAGCGCCTCGATGATCACCCGAGCCCGCTGCAGACAATCGCTGTCAACCCCGCTGGGTTCACCGAAGGTGGGTTCGAGGAGACGCTTGCGAGGCGGATTTGCTCTCGCCGTGAACCAAGGGGCGGCTGTCGTTCACGAGAACTCCTTGGCCGACCGTCATCCGTTTCCATGTGTCCTTCCGTCTTCATGCTCCAAACATAGATATGTCTGCACGTCCGCGCAAAACACAATGAGGAGAGCAGCGAGGAAGCTGGCCGGTGGGTTGGCAAGATATTATCCGCGAGTCGCCATTAGTACACAAATAATCGGGAATGATCTTAGCCTTGGCCAATACAATATGGATCTGCTCCGTGAAACCATGATGCTGTCCGCGCCCCGCATTCGCCGGCGATTGGGCACGAGGCGGGCCTGCTGGGCAGGCTTGGTCGACGATCGCCATCATCGCCGGACCGCCGTGCGGCCGACGCTCGGCGCAACCTCGTGCATGGTCTGATGGCGTCCTGAGGGATCGACAGCCTTGCCTTTCCCCGCACATGGGGCGGCGCTCGGAGCGCCAAAGGGATCTGGACCTCGGGTCGTCGCCCGCGCGCGGTCGCGGGCAGCGCTGGCTGAACTGGCCGCGGCGGGCTAATACTCGGACATGGAGGCGCTGAACGGCTCAACCCGGTCGATCTTGAAGCTCGCCGTCGCCTTCGTTGCGGTCTATTTGATCGCGCTCGGCGCCATGAAGCTCGCCAGCCTCTGGATGCTGGTCTTTGGCGCGGTCCTGGTCGCCGTCATCCTTCGCGGGATCGCCGATCCACTGGTGAACAGGCTCAGGTTTCCCGATGGCCTCGCCGTCGCCGTCGCTGTGCTGGCGGTCGTCGCCGTGATCGGCGGCATTGGCACCCTGTTCGGTCATCGCATTTCGGCACAAGCCAGCCAGGTGTCGTTGGCCCTGCCCGGAGCCTGGAGCGTGCTCCAAACGCGATTGGCGGCGTCGCCGTTCGCCAGCGAAATCATCGGCCAGCTGAAGGCGCTCGGGTCGGAGGCGGGCAGGGCCCTAGCTCTGGCCCCGAGAATTGCGCTGGACCTCGCCGCCGGTCTCACGACCCTGATCCTGGTTTTGGTCGCCGGCGTGTTCCTGGCCCTGCATCCGGCGCAGGTGCGCGACGGCGTGCTGGCCTTAGCGCCCTTGCCCGCGCGCCCAAGACTGCGCGAGGTGCTCAACGCCTGCGGGCACGCGCTCAAAGGCTGGCTGCGCGCGCAGCTGGTGTCGATGGTGCTGGTGGGCTCCATCGTCGGCGGCGGCCTGGCCCTGGTGGGCGTGCCGGGCCCGCTGGCCCTGGGACTGTTCGCCGGTCTCGCGCAATTCGTGCCCATCGTGGGCCCGATCGCATCGGCCTTTCCAGCCCTGGTCATCGCCGCCATCGCCGGCTTGGACACGTTCTTGGTCACCTTGGCGCTCTACGTCGGGGTGTCCCAATTGGAAGCCAATCTCATCACCCCCTTGGTGCAGAGGAACCTGGCCTCTCTCCCGGTGGTCCTCGGCATTTTCGCCGTGGTCGGTTTAGGCCTCCTGTTCGGTCCTTTGGGGGTGCTGTTCGCCACGCCCCTGGCTCTGACGGCCTACACGGCGATCACCATGCTCTATCGCCAAGACGTGCTGAAGGATCCGGACGCTCGTGTTCCCGGTCAAGGCGAACAGGACCGCCCCTAGCCGTCGATCGGCGAGGTGGCGCGCCGCGGACTAGGGGGAACCGCATCCGCCTGCGTGGCGCATTTCGACGCCAACCGGCCGAAGCTGAGGCCTTGGACCAGGACCGACACGATCACGACGGCGACTGTGGTCGACAGGATCAGCTCGCGGGCCGGCGGTGGCGGGAGAGACGAGGGCGAGCGCCACCGGCGCCCCGCTCACCTTCCCGATGATGGAAGATGGCGCGCCCAGGGGAACTCCCCCACAAAGCGGGCGGCGATGACCAAGCTCACGGCGATCATCCAGCGGCCGGACGCAAGGCCGGCGAGCACCATCGCCGTGGCTGACGGCAGCTGCCAAAAGCACGCGTTCAGCCAGCCGACGCCCCCCACGATGGTCAGGAAGACGGCGGCAAGATCAAAGCCGGTCAAGGTCTGCATCCTTGTTGCTTCGCTAGTAACCCAGGGACGGGACGGCCGGTTCGCATGTGGGCATTGTCGGTCCACGATCGAATCGGCGGCGGTGGCCCGCGCCGCGACCGACCTGCCTGCCGGAGACCCGCAGATGCCTAACGCTCCCATGGAAACGCCGGGTTCCCACGGGCGCGCTGCAATCGCGGCTTGGCCTTGTCTGGCCTTCGTGGCCGCCCTGGCCGGGGCCGCGCCGGCCTCGGCCGCACCGCTTGCCTCCCCAATCCAGGCGATGATCGAGACTGCGTTCTCGGACGGGGATGAGGCGGTGATCGCGGCCGTGCTGGCCACCGCGAAAAAGACGGCGCCGGACAGCGTGAAGGAGATCGACGGGCTCGAGGCTCGCTATCGGCGGTCGCGCGCTGCGGCCAAGGCCGCCCAGGCCCGCGCCGAAGGCGCCCGGTTGGCGTCGGCCAGCTGGTTGGCGCTGTGGTCTGGGGAACTCGAACTCGGCGGCAGCCAGTCGACGGGCAGCACCCGCGACACCGAAGCCCATCTTGGGGTCAAACTGGATCGCACGGGGCTGCGCTGGCTGCAGAAGCTCAACGTCCAGGCGGATTACGGTTCGGCGGCCGGCGCCAAAACGGCGGATCGAATCGACGCGACCTTCCAGTCGCAGTTCACGTTCCGCAAAAGCGCCTACGCCTACGGCCTGGCCGAGTATGAACGCGACGCCTTCCTGGGATACCAGGACCGCTACACCGTGGGCGTGGGCGTCGGGGTGGCGCCGATCGATCGGCCCGGCCTGAAACTGCAGCTCGATATCGGTTCCGCCATCCGCTATGCGCTCTACGATCAGCGGACCAATGAAAGCGAAGTCGCCGCCCGCGGCTCGGTGTCTCTGGCCTGGACGCTGCGGCCGGGGTTGAAGCTGTCGGAGGAGGGCGCCTTGTACATCGACCGGGCCCACACCACTGCGCGCTCGACCCTGGCCCTGGACACCGACCTGTTCGGTCCGCTCAAGGCCCGCTTGTCCTACAGCGCCCAATTCGAGCGGGACGAGCCTGACAACCACGGTCAATTGGACACCATCTCACGGGCGACGGTCGCCTACGACTTCTGACGCCCGCGCCGATGCGCTGACCGTGTTTGGCTTCCCAACGTCTTGGTCGTGTCAGGCCAGACGCTCACGCTGTAGAGGGCCGGGCACGCGCTTCGCGGTCGATCAACGGCTGCATCGGCGCTCCGGCGGAGGGACCCAGGTCCGCCGCCCGCGAGTGGCGCTACTGCTTCCAATCCGCGACGGTTTCAGCGGTGGCGGCGTCTTCGATGGCGACTTGGTCGAACTCGACGGCGTAGAGGCAGATCGGCCGGTGGTCGACGCTCTCGCTCCAGCAGTGCAAAGCGCGGCCGTCCCCATAGCCGGTCACCCGACCCTCCAACACCAGCCGATAAGGATGGTTGACCAGCTGGGTGTCGCCGTCCTTCACCTTGCGCACCACCTCGTAGGGGCGCCCATCCCGGCGCAGCACGCGCGAACCATCCTTGTCGAACAAGCGCGCCAGGCCGATGGTCTGGGCCGCCGGTGGTGTCGGCGTCACGGGGGGCGGCCCGGTCCGGGCGGGCGGGCAGGCTTCGGAGGTCGTCCAGGGGCGCGACACCCAGAAGCCCTCCACGGCTTCGACCTTGCCGCCCGTCATTGCGCCGAACAGCGGCAGAGAGGCCCATTCGCCCGGACGGGCGGTGATCTTGAGGGTCTTGGCGACGGGGTCGTAGTCGTAGAACGCCTGCAGCGTCCCAGGATCGGATTGCGGCCCTGAGCAGCCGAACGGGATCAGCAGCCGAAACGACCGGCCGACCAAAGGGTCTTTCCCGGTCGGCGCGGCGTGGCCGCTCGCGTAGTCATCGGCCGCCCCTTCGGCGGCCTCGATGAGGTCCGCGCGGCCCAACGGCGGGGGCGGCTTGGGCGCTGCGGGCGGGGGCGCACGGGGCGGCGCGGCGGCCGGCGGCGGCGCTGCAGGCGGCGGAACCGGCTTACGTGTCTCGAAGAGCTCTGCGCCTATGACGATGGCGACCACGACACCGCCCAGTACGAGGGGGGCGACCCACCGTCGTTTGCGGTCTGCGGGCTGACGTCTATTGTCGGGCATTCGGGTACGATAGCAGAACGGCGCCAAGTCTTGCTTCCCATTGTTAGCCGCAAATCCCCGGTCCGCGCCACAACGGCCCCGCTCCCGATCGGCGCCGCCCTTGGGCAAGCCGGATGACCCTGCCACAGGCCGTGTCGCTGATCGTCCTGCTCAGCGTGGTCGCGGCCTTGATCTGGGGGCGTTTGCGATCCGATGTCGTCGCACTGGCTGGCGCCGCGGCGCTGCTGGCGACGCGCACCGTGCGGCCAATCGAAGTCCAGGGCGCCTTCGCCAGCCCAGCCATCATCGCCTTGGCCTCCCTTTTCGTGATCGCCTACGCCATGGAGCTGTCCGGCCTGCTGGGCTTGATCATCCGCCAGGCGACCCGCCTCTGCGCACGGCTTGGCGAGCCCGGGCTTTGGCTGGTGATTTCGGCCTGTGGCGCGGCGTCCGCCTTCCTCAACAACACGCCCATCGTCGTGTTGGCGGCGCCGGTGGTCCGTGACGTCGCCGGGTCCATGAAGCTGCCGCCGCAGCGATTCCTGATCCCGTTGTCCTACGTGAGCATCCTCGGCGGCGCGTGCACCTTGATCGGTACGTCGACCAACCTGCTGGTCAACGACATGGCCCGCAACGCGGGGCAACCGGCGTTCGGCATTTTCGAGATCACCCCGGTCGGCCTAACGATCGGCCTGGCCGGCGGCCTCTATCTGGTGTTATTCGGTGGACGTCTCCTCGGGCGCGCGGCGCCGAGAACCCTGGACGTCCAGCCCGGAGCGGCCGTCCAGGCGCCGGCCGGCGACGACCCGGCGGTCTTTCCGGTCAATCCACCCTTGCGGTCCGTAAACGCCTTCCTGTCCTTGGTGGTCTTCCTCGGCGTGGTCCTGGTGTCCGCGCTCGGCTACGCGCCGATCGCCGCCGCGGCGTTTTCCGGCGCGGTGCTGCTGGTCCTGCTGCGGGTGATCAGCGTCGAAGACGCCTACAAGGGGCTGCGGCCCGACATCCTTTTGCTGATCGCCGGCATGGTCGTGATCGGCCTGTCGCTCGAGATCACGGGGCTCGCCGCCTTGGCGACCAGCGCCTTGGCGGGCTGGGTCAAGTCGCTGGGTCCGCTGCTGGCTTTGGCCTTGCTCTATGGCTCGGCGCTGTTCCTGACGGAAATCCTGTCGAACGCCGCCGTCGCCGTGCTGCTGACGCCGGTCGCCGTGGCCCTGGCTGAAAGCTTGTCCGTCAACCCTCGGCCGTTCCTGGTGTGCCTGATGATGGCCGCCAGCGCCGCCTTCGCCACCCCTTTCGGCTACCAGACCAATGTCCTCGTCTACCAATTGGGCGGCTATCGCTACATGGATTTCGTACGCATCGGCGTGCCCTTGAATCTGCTGACCTGGGCGGTCGGGGTGGCCGTGATCCCGGTGTTCTTCCCCTTCTGAGCTGCGGCGTGTCGGCGCCCCCGGCGCGCGGTCGGGCTGCGCCATAGCCTCGCCGCTTTTGTCCGGCCTGGGCAAGGGTGCGGCCCGTCTTGCTTCCTGCGCGTGACAGCCTTCGACGCTGGCTTTCGCCCAAGCGGCTGAGCGTGGGCGCCGCGGCGGCGGCATGCCTTTGCGTGGGCTTGGTCCTGACCGTCTTGGCGGGGCGCGCGCCCCGCGCCGAGTTGCCGGGTCTGGGGCCGTATTCGACAAGTCAGTTCTTGAAGACCTCTCGCGTGCAGGTCGTGGACGCCCTGAGTCCGGGTGTCTTCAGCCATCGAACAGCGGCGAGAATATAGCTACGGTCCCGCCCGAGAGGCGAGACGTGGCTGGCCCCTACCGCATGCAGCACCCAGCCCTTGCAGGCGCGGCGAGCCGGCGCGGCCTTGGCCGCGCGCCAGGCTTCGTCGAGCGGGTCGTCCGGGCGAAGGCTGGCGACGATGGCGGCCACTGGAATGGAAGCCGAGACGCCGCCCAACGCCTTCGTCCGACGCAATGCCGGCAAGATCTCATCGACCTCGTCGCGGGCGTCGGCCAGATGGCGGCCTGAGGTCAGCGCCCGCCATTTGCGAAGGTAGGCCGGACCAACCAGGCCGATGGCATCGATGTGTGGCCGGGCGAACAGACTTGCGAGGCCAAGGCGGCCGCCGACCGCGGCAATCTCCGCGTCGGTCTGCTCGTCTTCTATCGCTGAAACGACCAGCGGGTAATCGAGGTCGTCGACGCCGACGCCGTCGACATAGGCAAGCCCGGCGACCCGATCGGGATAAAGGGTGGCGAACGTCTCGGCGTAAAAGGCGCCGTTGGAGTGACCCACCAGAATGACCGGGGCGATCTCCCCCACTTGATCGAGGGTTCGCGCGAGTTGGCGGGCGATGTTTTCCGCCGTCGGAGCATCGACCCGGTCCGGGGAGGCGCCAAGGCCCAGCCGGTCGTAGGCGCAGACCCGGCCTGATTTGGAGAGGTCACGCAGGACGAAACTCCAGTCCGCCGAGGTGCTGAAGGCTCCGGCCTGGAGGACGACCGTCGGACCTTTCCCTCGGGTCCCGCGACAGTCCACAAACGGCCGGGCGGAAACGGACGGCCCATCGCGGGTGATCGAACTCGCCGCGCAGCCTGCAAGGAGGAGGCAGGCGAGATCGAGCAGCGCCACAGCCCGACGCCCCCAGCGGGGGCTAGGTCGCAGCCGGATCAGCTTGGCTGCGGCCATCAAGCCTGCTCTCCCCGACGGCTCAAGGAGCTTCAGTCCGAAAAGCAAGGTCTCAGGGGATGAACTCGCCGTCGAAGCCGACTCGACTTCCCTGTTCGGCGCAGACATTAACATGTTGTTTAATCGTAGATTTATTGAATTTCCAGAGACTTGCCATTCACCATGGCGGACTCGCGGGCCGCAGTGGTGGCGAAGCCAGCCCTGAGCCCATGGGGCTGACTGGCTCCGCCAAGAAGCCGACGATGCCGCCTTGAGCCGCCCGTCGCAACCATATCTGCCGTACGGCGTCATCGCTGAGGCGCCGCTGCTCGACACGTCCGGCCTTGCCGGCTCGCAGACGCTGCTGAGCTTCTTCAGTTCTGTCGTCGTCAGCGCCGCGGATCGGCGTCGGCGGCGGCCATGGGTGCGCCCGATCCCGCGCCGAGGCGAGCTCCAAGGCGACCTTCGGCGCCTCCACGCGCCTCGCAAAGCGCGAGGCGCCTGGCCCGCTTGCGGGGAGATGCGATGCCCAAACGGTCAGCGATACCACGCAGAATAACCGCGACCAGCACCGCGCCGAATATAGCATCCATGGGGCAGCGAGCTTCGCCGCACCTTGTGCGATCAGATAAATTCCGACATTTCAAGGTGTTCGCGCAGAACCGTTTAGCTCGTCCCTGCTGAGATAGCCTGCGACGGCAAGTTCAGCTGGGAACGGTCACCTCGGGTGTGTGGCCGTTGGCCCAGACGCGGCGAAGACTCCAGGAAAGCGAAGTCGACGCTGAGCCCTGCGCCGCGCCGGCCCAAGCTCTGTGGTCAAGCGCGGGGGATATTTGGATGGTCGGGATCGCTAGCCGTGGCTTTGCGCGCATTGGTCTCATAGCTGGGCGCCCAGCCATCCTCGCGAAACTGCCTGCCGCGCGGTCCCGCACGGACCCCATTGAGGCTGTCGAGCAGAACCTCGGCGCTCTGCGCCAGTTCATCCGGAACCTTGGCGCTCACGAGGGTCGAGCCCCTTCGAACGCCCTCCGCGTATACGTGAGCGTCGTCTTCGCTCATGCCCGCCTCGGCGAGCGACCCGATCAACCCGCCGACACCGCCGCCGACCAAAGCCCCGCCCACCGCGCCGGCTGCCGTAGCCGCCAACCAGCCGGCCGCGATCACCGGGCCGAAGCCGGGGATGGTGAGCGCGCCCAGTCCCGCGAGCAAGCCGCCTGCGCCGCCTGCCATTGCGCCCAGACCAACGCCGATTCCCACATCCTCTCCGAGCTTGTCTTCTCTGCCGGTGGGCTGTCCGTCGCGAATACGATGGGAGTGGGCGCCCTTGTCATTGCTCGAGATCAGACTGATGGCCTGCTCGGAAATCCCCATACGCTCGAGCTCGACAACAGCCTTTTCGGCGTCTTCGAACTGATCAAAGAGTCGGCTCACCACAACGGTCATTGTTTCCTCCGATGATTTCGCATGCTATCGGCTGCGCTCATCGGAAATGACGTATGAGCAACAAGCCTAGCTGTTTCGGCTTCCGAGCGAATCCGAATTACGTGTGCGTGTATAAATCATAAGAAAATTCCGTGACGTAAAGTTCCTCCAAGAGGGTCTGGGCCGGAAATATTTTCGCACGTCTTGCGATTTGCGCGCGCCGTCCATCTGAGAAGATGACCAGCGCTGTTGTCTGCATGGTCGTGACGCGAAAAGGCGACGGCGCGCACCGTGCAGGGCTTGGACTCCAGGACGGCAATGTTGGGCGACCTCGCCGGCTCAGGGGTCGAGGTTCGGCGCCTCGAACGTTTCGAACATCGACGCCGCTTCGATCACCCGGGCGACCGCGTCGGGATTGCTGATCGGCAGGCTGTGGGATGCGCCCGCGACGACAACCGTCTCCACGGCGCCGGCCCGTTGGGCCATGTAGGCGTGGAGTTCGGCCGGGAGGCAGCGGTCGCCGTCGCCATAGATGAACCAGCTCGGCAGCGTGCGCCACGCCGGGAACCGCGAGCGTGAGGAGAACACCGCCGGGTCGGCCGGACGCTGGCGCGATGCGAGCATGATGGCGTCGTCCTGGGGCAGGTCGTGGGCCAGGACGCGCTGGAACTGGTCGGAACGAAGGAACAGCTGGGTGCGGCCCTGGCCGAGGGTGAGCGAGCCGAGGACCTGGACCGGCAGCCCCCCGCCCGGGAAGCGGCCGACCAGGTCCTCGAGGCTCTCGCCTTCGTCGGGGGCGATCGCCGAGACATAGACCAGCGCCTTCACCTCATCGACAAGGGCAGCGGCGTTGGTGATCAGGGCGCCGCCGTAGGAGTGGCCGACGAGGATGATCTCGCCGGAGACCGCCCGCAGCAGCGCCACCAGCGCCGCGGTGTCGGCCTCGATCCCAAGGAGCGGGTTGGCCGCGACGATGTATGGGCAGTGGCCGTGGATACGCTTGGTGACCTGGTCCCAGGTCGCGGCGTCCATGAAGGCGCCGTGCACGAAGACGATCGTCGGCTTGTCGGCCAGGGTGGGCCGGGCGTCCTCCCGGAACTTCCCATGCGTTTCGTCGATCCCGGTGACCTGCACATCCGCCTCCTTGGGGTCATTCGTCATGGGAACCCGAAGAGGCCCACCGGTTGAGGCCGGAGATCCTCACTGGGCCAGCTTGTAGGGGCCGCCGCGGGCGAGCGCGGCCTGGTAGGCCGGCCGCGCCTGGAAGCGGCGGACCCAGGCGTCGAGGTTCGGATAGCCTCGCCGGTCGACGCTGACGCCGGCCAGTTCGCCGACGAAGCTCATCTGCACGTCGGCCCCGGGTGAGGCTGTGACCCAGAAGGAAGGGGCGGTCCGCCAGGCGCTGGTCGACGTACGCCAGATGCAGGGCGATCTCCCCGTCGGCATGGCGGCTGAGCGGCGCGAGCCACTTGCCGGCGCGCTCGGCGATCCCCTTCATCACCAGCGGCAGAACCGCCGAGCCCTCGGCGTAGTGCAGCCACTGTACGTAATCGTCATAGGCGGGGTCGGCGGGGTCGGGCTGCAGGCGGCCTTCGCCATGGCGGCGGACGATGTAGTCGATGATTGCGCCCGACTCGGCGATCGCCCGATCGCCGTCGGTGATCACCGGCGACTTGCCGAGCGGATGGATGTTCTTCAGCTGCGGCGGGGCGAGATTGTGTGCATCGCGGCGGTAGAACGCGATGTCATAAGGGACCCCCAGCTCCTCCAGCAGCCACAACACCCGCTGAGAGCGAGACTCGTTGAGATGATGCACGACGATCATCGGTTGGCTCCTGAGGCGGGGACGGCCGGGGGCAGGGGGAACCTGCCGGCCGCCACCGCCGGCGCGCCGGTCACGGCGGAGATCACGACGCGGCCTTGGCGACGTCCGGGTAGTACTGGGGCGCCTCGCGACGGTCGGACATGCCGTAGTCGCGCACGATCCGCACCATGCGCAGCCGCCCGCCTTCGGGCGTGGGACCGGGCACGCTGGTGGCGAAAGCGTTGGCGGCGGCCATGTCACGCCAGCCGCACAGCAGGATCAGGTCGCCAGGGGTGAGCACTGCCTCGAGCACGTCGTAACTCACCAGCCCGTCGGCGTAGGGATTGAGCCCGAGGAATTCGGCGCAGTCCTCCGGATTCGTGGTTTCCTGGAACTTCGCCGGTCGCTTGGCCGTGATGAGCGTGATCGTCCTGGACTCACCGACGTCGGTCTCGTCGAGACGCTGTTCAAGGATCTGGCAGCCTTCGGGGACCCGGGTGTCCTCGGTGATCTGGCCGACGCGGAGGTGGTAGTCGGCGAGGATCTCGCCCCGGCCTTTCTCCTGCACCTCGTGGTGGCGCCTGGCCGTGCGCCAGCGAACGACCGACTTCTCGTCGCGCCAGCCCGACAGCGACAGGATCCAGCCGTCGCGCAGCAGGCTCTCGTACCGGATGTTGTCGATGAAACCGTCGACCTTCTCCAACTCGGGCCGCAGCATCTGGGCCAGAGCGAGGTAGTCGTCCCACTTCTCGGCGCGAGGCCGAACTTCGAAGATCACGGAAAACATCGTCTTTTCCCTGAGGCTGGTCCGGCGTTGGAGAAGCCCACGAACAAACCGGAAGCCGGTGACCTCGGTTTCCATTCTGTCGTGGAACTACGGCGGCGGCCGTGGCCGCCGCGCTCATCGGCGACGACCGTCACAGATGTCCTACGGCACGCCGAGCGCTCCTCTCGAAGCACGGTCTCACGCCCCCTGGAGCGGGACCAATGACGGTTGGTGATGGACTTCATTCCCGCTTGAGCGGGCGGCGCGGCCGCCGAGCGTTCGGGAGGGGGCTCAGATTGGGAACGACGTTGCGCCCCTAATCGTAGCCGCCGGAATCGAGCTCGAGGTGGCCGAGATAGAAGCGCTTGCCGATCTCCGAACCGAGGTGGCGCAGGATCGCGTGGGCCATGGTCTGGTGGAAGAACAAGTCAGGCAGCACCAGGCCCAGGATGTGGTCGGCGCCGCCGAGCCAACCGCGGATCGGCGGATCGGAGAGCTCATAGGCGCGCGCCTCCGCCCCCAGCACATCGGTCTCGGGCGCCGCCTGGACAAAGGCCCGCGCCGCTCTTATCCGCGCCTTGAGCCCCTCGATGGTGGGATCGGCCGCGGGAGTGTCCGGCCGATCCTGATTGCCGAGGGCGGCGGCGTGGCGCTCGGCCTTGCGGCACAGGATGGTGATCTGCTCGGCGAAGGTCAGCCTGTCGGGCGCGAGCCGAGCGCCCAGGATCTCGTCGACCGGACGGCCCTGCGCCTCGGCCAGCCTCGCCGCCTCGTCGACGTAGTTGTCCAGGAGGTTCAAGCCGCGATCCATGACCGGCAAGGTGACGTCGCAGGCGCTCAACGACATCTTCAACCTCTCGACCCCGGGGAGAGCAGTCTCCGCCACAGGCGAACTCTGGGTCGATGCGCCCCGCCAAAAGTCCCCGATACGTGTCCGTAAGTCCAAATGCCCCGCCAGGCGCTTCCCAAGGAATACCTCTTGGGGCGTTACTCGGGCCGCTTCGGCGTGACGTCGATTGAAGAGAGTTTTGGCCGTCAACCCCAAGCGACGGGCCGAGCGATTGCACAAGGCGCACGTCTTTCGCGTTTTGAGGAGGAGCGCCCTGTGGAACTCCATCAAATCCGATACTTCCTGGCGCTGGCGCGGTCGTTGAACTTCACCCGCGCGGCCGAGCAGTGCAACGTCACCCAGCCCGCGCTGACCAAGGCGGTGCAGAAGCTTGAACAGGAGCTTGGCGGGGTGCTGATCCACCGCGAGCGGCAACTGACGCAGCTCACGGACCTCGGCAAGCTGGTTCTGCCCATGCTCGAACGGGCCTACACGGCCGCGGAGTCGGTGCGCGCTTCGGCTGGGGAGTTCCAGCGCAAGGAGATCGCACCCCTGAAGATCGCGATTGGGTCCTGCGTATCGGCGTCGATCATCGAGTCGCCGCTCGCGGAAATCGCACGGTTCATGCCCGGCCTGCAGGTCGAGTTGGTCGAGGCCGAACCGCACGCTGTGGTCGAGATGCTCCTCAACGGCGCAGTCAACGCGGCGATCGCCGGGGATGAGCACGGCGAACTTCCGGTCCGGATCGATCACTGGCGGCTCTTCACGGAACGCTTTCTCGTGCTCATGCCGCGGGGGTCGCGCCACGCCGAATTGGAGGCCGTGCCCACGGATGTCCTGGAGAAGACCCTCTGGATCGAATTCGCCGGACGCGAGGGGGTAAGCCACCTTTGGCGCGACCTCTTCCCGGCGGGGATCGAGCCGAAAATTGGACACCGCGGCCATCAGCTCGGGCGTCTGCAGTACCTGGTCTCAGCCGGCCTTGGCCTCATGCTCTGGCCAGAACACGCGCCGCACATCCCATCGCTCGTGACCCGTCCGATCGCGGGCGACCGCCTCGTGCGGAGCATTCAGCTGCTCGCGGTCGCGGGACGCCGCTACTCCCCCGCGCTCGAGGCGCTGGTCAAGATCGCGCGCGTCTACGACTGGCGATCGGGGTTTCCTGTTCAAACCGCCTCTGCGCCGCTCGCGGCGCCGTCGCCGCGGCGGGCATAGTCGACCGCCGTCGGACGGCGCCCTCCTAGGACGCCGCCTCAAGCGCCTGGACGAGCTTCTCTGGCTCGAGGCCGGTCGTATAGTCGAGATCGACCTGCGCCATCGTGATCTTGCCCGATGGCGCGATCAGGTAGATCGCGGGCGCCGGCAGCATCGGCTTGCTCGCCCCATGCAGCTCGCCGAGGTCCAGGCCATGCGCCTTCATCTGCGCCACGATCGCCGGCGGCGGCGCGAAGATCAGCCCGAACGACAGCCCGACCCCATAGTCCACATCTGCAAGGACGACGCAGTCCAGCTGATTGTGGGTCTTCATGTCGAGCGGATAAGCCCCGGTCTCGGGCGTGATGATGACCAGGCTGGTCGCATGCCCCCGCAAAGCTGCGCTCAGGGCGCGGACCTTGTTCATGCAAAACGAACACCAGCTTCCAGGCACGAAGAGCAGGACGACCGGGCCCTTGGCCAACAGGCTGCTCAGCGAGACAAGGCGCGCCTGCTCGTCAGGGAGAAAGAAGTCCGGAGCCTCCGCGCCGGCATGCAACGCGTTGGACGACGCGCTGGCGGCGGCCATCCAGTCCCGCAGAGGGCCGTAAAACGCCGTGTCTGTCCGGCCGAGGCCAACCAGCAAGCCTGGCGGTCTGGTCGATGGAGCGTTGTGGAGATCATCTGGCGGCCGGGTCATCGAGGATCTCGCATTGTGTGCGCTCCAATGAGAGGAAGGCGATCCGGCGGCGTCATCCGCCTTGGTTCGGCGACGCCACGAAGGGCGGCGCGGAGCACGAGAAGACATCACTCAGGGTGCAGACCTCCGAGACGGTCCAGGAGCAGGACCTGCGACCTCGCTCCCGCGTCGAGGCTATGCCTGGAAGATCATCGGGTGCTCCACCTCCGCTGTGCCCATCGGATCGATGGACGCCACGCCGCTGTTTCGTCCTACCGCGCAGGACCGACAGTGGCCCCTCGCGGGGAAGGCCTAAAATGATTTCTGGGAATGGTTGCGCCCGCGAAGCGCTCTTGCAGCCCACCGCCAATAACGACGGGTGATCGTTCTCATGACGCCTCGGCATTTCCCCCGGCCGCCCGCTCGTCCGACGCTTGGTGCTGGTGCGATCGGCAGACCGTCACACCGAGGCGTCGTTGCCGTGGGACTGAAGGAATCTGAGCATGAAGCGGACCGGAATCGTTCTCGCGGCTGCCGCCGCCAGCGCCATCGTAGCGGGCCTTGCAGCCGCGGCGCCCAGGCCGGCCGGACCGGTGGCCGATGCTGCAGGCAACCTCCACGTCCCTTCCGACTACGCCTCACGCTACGAATATCTGGGCGCCTGGGCGGTCGCCGCCGACAAGGCGCCGGGCTCCAGTCAAATGCACATCGTCTACGCCTCGCCGGGCGCGATCGCGGCCTTCGAGCGGACTGGTCACTTCCCGCAAGGGACCGTGCTCGTGAAGGAGGTCCGCGACGCCGAGACCGCCCCCATGACCACGGGCGCCGTCAGCCATTCCACCAAGCTCAAGGGATGGTTCGTCGCGGTCCGCGACGACAAGAACAGCCACCCGGACAATAAGCTCTGGGGTGATGGCTGGGGCTGGTCCTGGTTCGATGTCGACAAGCCGTTGCAAACGACATCGACGGATTACCACAAGGATTGCCTCGGTTGCCACCAGCCGGCCAAGGCGACCGACTGGATGTACACCACGGGCTACGCAAGACTTCAGCACCAGGCCCCGCCGGCGCGCGATTACCAGCGGTGATCAATCCCATGCTCCAACGGGATTTCCCCTAAGCCCGGGCCGGCGCGAACCTGGTCTCCGCTTCACGGCGCCGACGCGCCGACCTGCTCGAACCCCGGCACTGGGCCAGGAGACCCGTCATGATCCGCGTTGAAACGCTCCAAAGCGTCCCGCGTCGTTCGCTCATCCTCGGAGCCGGCTTGCTCGCCGGCGGCCTGGCCGTTACGGCCGGCGCTCGCGCCGCCATGCCCTCCAGCGACGTGCAAGTCATGCAGGGCGCCCTGGCGCTGGAGCACGAGGGCATCGCCGCCTACCGCCTGGCTGGGGCCAGCGGTCTTCTGCAGCCCGACACGCTCGAGGCGGCGCTGCTCTTCAAGGGCCACCACGAACAGCACCGCGACGCCCTCGCCAACCTGATCCGTAAGGCGGGCGCCATGCCGGTCGAGCCCAAAGCCGATGCCGATTACGTCGAGGAACTCAATCTCGGCGCCTTGAAGACCCAGACCGATGTCGTGCTGCTGGCGACCAAGCTGGAATTGGGGGCCGCCAACGCCTACGCCGGCCAGGTCGCCGCCCTGCGCGATCCGCAACTGGCGCACCTGTTCACCCAGCTCTCCGCGGACGAGGCGGTGCACTGGACCACGCTGAACAACGCCGCCGGGACGCCGATCCCGGCCAGGGCCTTCCTGTTCGGCTAGGCCGATGCAACGGCTGACCCTCCAGGCCGCCCTCTCGGCCCTCGCGACCGCCGGCCTGATCGGCCTGACGCCGGCCGCCGCGCTGACGCAGCCGGATCCACACGGCGCGGACGGCCAGATGCTCTACGACAGCAAGTGCGGGGGCTGCCATTCGCTCGACGAGAACCGCGTCGGCCCGAAGCACCGCGGGGTGGTCGGGCGCAAGGTCGCGAGCGCGTCCGGCTACGACTATTCCCCGGCCATCAAGACGCTCGGCGGCGTCTGGACCGCGGAGCGGATCGACCAATGGCTACAGGGGCCGCAGGCGATGGCCCCCGGGGCCAAGATGTTCTTCCAGGTTTCCGATCCGGCGCAGCGCAAGGCGATCATCGCCTATCTGTTGGCCAACTCGCCATCGCCCAAATGATAGACTGTCCAGGCGACACGGCCGACGGCGCGCTGGACGTCTCTGCGTTCGCCTTCGGCCCCAAGGGAGATCGGTCATGAGCAGCAGCGAAGTCGCCGTCCTCGCGGGGGGCTGTTTCTGGGGCATGCAGGATCTCATTCGCCGCCGGCCCGGCGTAATCTCGACCCGGGTCGGCTACGCCGGCGATCCGACCACACCGAACGCCACCTACCGCCGCCACGGCGATCACGCCGAGGCGATCGAGATCGTCTTCGATCCCGCCAAGACCAGCTATCGCGCGCTCTTGGAGTGGTTCTTCCAGATCCACGATCCGACGACGCGAGACCGTCAGGGCAATGACCGGGGCCGCAGCTACCGCTCAGCGATCTTCTACACCACGCCCGAGCAGAAGGCGGTCGCCGAGGACACCATCGCCGACGTGAACGCCTCGGGCCTGTGGCCTGGCAAGGTGGTCACCGAGGTGGAGCCGGCGGGTGACTTCTGGCGGGCGGAACCCGAGCACCAGGACTACCTGGAACGGATTCCCAACGGCTACACCTGCCACTTCCCGCGCTCGAACTGGACGCTGCCGCATCGGGCCGAAGCGGGTCGGGTCGGATGACGGATCGTCCCTCGAATACGCCCGTCCGCGCGACGCGCGGCTTCGTCGGCCGCCGGGCCACGCCCGACGCCGCCCGGCGTCTGCCCCCAGGCCAACACCTCGTCGACAACTTCCCGGTGCTGTCGGCGGGGCCGACACCGCGGGTCCGGCCCGAGACGTGGCGTTTCACGCTCAAGTCGGGACCGCGGCCGATCCGATCGTGGACGTGGGAGGAATTCAACGCCCTGCCGCAGACGGATCTCGTCCGCGACATCCACTGCGTCACGACCTGGTCCAAGTTCGACACACGCTGGGGCGGCGTTTTGATCGACGACCTGCTGGAGGCGGCCGGGTTGGAACCGCCGACGCAGTATGCCCTGGCGCATTCGTTCGACGGCTACTCCACCAACGTCCCGGTGGCCGACCTCATCCACGGCAAGGCCATGGTCGCGCTGCGCTACGATGGCAAGCCGCTTGAACCCGACCACGGCGGGCCGGCGCGTCTCCTGGTTCCGCACCTCTACTTCTGGAAGTCCGCAAAATGGGTGAGCGGGCTCCAGTTCACCGAGCGCGACGAGGCGGGCTTCTGGGAGCTGCGCGGATACAACATCTACGGCGACCCGTGGCGGGAGCAGCGCTACGCCAATGAGTGAGACGCTGGCGCCGCCGCTGGTCCACTGGCAGGACGCGACGATCGTGGCCCGCGAGCCGCGCACCCCCAACATCACCAGTTTCTTCTTCAGACCCAGCCGGACGGTGTCTTGGCGCGCCGGCCAGCATGTCGACGTGCGGCTGACGGCCGAGGACGGCTATCGCGCCATCCGCAGCTATTCGATCGCCTCGGCCCCGGGCGCCGACACACTCGAGCTGGCCGTCGAACGCCTCCCGGACGGCGAGGTCTCCGCCTTCTTCCACGACATCGCTGAGGTGGGCGACACCATCGAACTGAAGGCGCCTCTCGGCGGGCATTTCGTCTGGGAAGCCCGCGATGGAGGCCCGGTGCTTCTTGCGGCCGGAGGATCGGGCCTGGTCCCCCTGATGTCGATGATCCGCCACCGCGCGGCGAGCGCCTCGATCGTCCCCATGCAACTGCTGCTCTCCGCCCGTACCTGGAACGACGTCCTCTATCGCGACGAGCTCCTGGAGCTGGCTGGCCGCGGCGACGGCTTCGATGTCGCCCTGGCCCTGACCCGGGAAGGGGCCCGTCGGGACAACGACTTCGGCCATCGTGTGGATGCGGCGATGATGGCGAACGTTCTGGGGCGTCTGCCTGCCTGGCCGCGGCGGGTGTTCGTCTGCGGCACGAACGGCTTCGTCAATGCGGCGGCGGATGGCGCCCAGGCGGCAGGCGTGGCGCCGAACATCATCCGCACCGAGCGTTATGGCGGCGCCTAGGTGTCGTTTCCAGGAAGGTTGTTCAGCCTCTGCCAGGGGCTGAGGTAGCCGATGCCCGCGTGAGGCCGGCTGAGGTTGTACGGGTCGATCCAAGACTGGATGGCGGCGCTTCGCTGGTGTGACGAGCTGTAAGACCGGGCGTAGGCCCATTCGCGCAGGCTGGTCTGGATGAAGCGCTCGGCCTTGCCGTTGGTGCGTGGCGCATAGGGCCGGGTCGCACGCGCCATGCCACCGCCATGCTGGTCGAGGACCTGAAGCGCGGCTGGCGGGCCCGGGCGCGGGCCGACGACGGCGCTGGCGGCGGTCTCCGCCGGCGCCCGCCCGGGCAGGGCGGGACACGGCTTCGCTATCACCGTCGATGATCACATGGTCGCATTCGCAGCCCTCGAAACCGAAGGCCGCGCGTCCTGCAATATGCCCAGGAATGATTTCGCATCCCAGAAGGAATGACCGCAGGCCTCCGCCCGGGGGTATCCTCGTCGCGTCGATAGGGACGCCGCCAGGCAGGACAGCAAGACATCGCGAGCGGTCATGGCCGGCGGCGGAACGTCACAGCGCCAGGAGGCGACTGATGAAGGCGATCGTGGTGACGGACCAGGCCGCGGGAACGGCCGGGATGAAGCTGGTGGAGCGGCCCGAACCGGAGGCCGCGATCAACGACGTCGTCGTTCAGGTCCATGCGTCCGGCTTCACCTCCGGTGAACTGACCTGGCCCTCGACCTGGACCGACCGACTCGGACGTGACCGGACGCCGGTCATTCCCGGACAGGAGCTGGCCGGAGTGGTCGTCGCCCTCGGCTATGGCGCGAGGGGGCTGTCGGTTGGACAGCGGGTATTCGGCCTCACCGACTCCTATCGCGGCGGCTCCCTGGCGGAGTATGTGGCCATCGAGACGCGCAACCTCGCGCCGCTGCCGGGCGACGTCGACTTCGCGGTGGGCGCGGGCGTGGCGATGCCGGGCCTGACCGCCTGGCAAGGGCTGGTCGAGCACGGCAGGCTTCGGCCAGGGCAGAGCGTCCTCGTGCACGGCGCAGCCGGCGCAGTCGGTTCGATGGTCACGCAACTCGCGCGTGAGCTCGGCGCTCATGTCATCGGCTCCGGACGCGCCGGCGACCGTCAGAGGGCGCTCGAGTTCGGCGCGCAGGAGTTCGTCGACCTCGAGAACGACGCCCTCGAAGACGTGCGCGGAGTCGATCTGGTGTTCGATGTCATCGGCGGCGACATCGGGAAACGGTCCGCTGGCGTGATCCGGCCCGGAGGAACCCTGGTGACGATCGCCGGGCCGACCGAAGCAAGGCCCGCCGACGGCTTGACGATCGATTTCGTCGTCCTGCCCGACCGGGCGCAACTGACCCAGATCATCCAGCGGGTCCGCGAGGGGCGGCTGCGGACGAACATCGGCAAGGTCTCGACACTCGACGATGCCGTCGCCGCCTTCAATCCGACCGAGCGGGTCAACGGGAAGACCATCATCCGGGTTCTGGCCTGAGCAGCGCTCCCATCCCGGCGACTTTTCCACCGAATGGACGAATGATCGAGGAGACAGTCCCTATGAAGGCGATCGTGGTGACGGACCAGGCCGCGGGAACGGCCGGGATGAAGGTGGCGGAGCGGCCGGAGCCGCAGCCGGCGATAAACGACGTCGTCGTGCAGGTTCACGCAGCGGGTTTCGTCAACACCGAGCTGGGCTGGCCCTCGACCTGGACCGATCGCAGCGACCGCGACCGGACCCCGTCGATCCCCGGGCACGAGCTCGCCGGCGTGGTCACCGCCCTTGGCTATGGCGCGACAGGGCTGTCGGTCGGGCAGCGCGTGTTCGGCCTTGCCGACTGGCATCGCGATGGCGCCCTGGCGGAGTTCATCGCCATGGAGGCGCGCAACCTCGCGCCGCTGCCGGGCGACGTCGACTTCACGGTGGCCGCGAGCCTGCCGATCTCGGGCCTGACGGCGTGGCAGGGACTGTTCCAACACGGCCGCCTGCGGGCTGGTCAGAGCGTCCTCGTGCACGGCGCGGCGGGCGCGGTGGGATCGATGGTGACGCAGTTGGCGCGAGAGGCGGGCGCCCACATCGTCGGCACCGGACGCGCCGCCGACCGCCAGAAGGCGCTCGACTTCGGCGCGAACGAGTTCGTCGACCTCGACAGCGAAACCCTGGAGGACGTCGGCCAGGTCGATCTGGTGTTCGATCTCATCGGCGGCGATATCGGGAAGCGGTCCGCGCGCCTGGTTCGGGCCGGAGGAGCCCTGGTGTCCATCGTCGGGCCGGTCGAGGCGCGACCCGCCGACGGCCTGGCGATCGACTTCGTCGTGGAGGCCGATCGCGCTCAGCTGGCCGAGATCGTCCAGCGCGTGCGGGACGGACGGCTGCGGACGAACATCGGCACGGTCGCGCCCCTCGACGACGCCGTCGCCGCCTTCAACCCCACCACGCGAACCCCGGGGAAGACGATCATTCGCGTCCGTCCCTGAAGACTGCATCGCGGCCCAACTCACGGGAGCAGGAGACCTCTGTTCATGGGTGGATGATGGAAGCACCGACCAAGCCGCAGCATCGCAGCCCTCTGCATGGAAAGCGCTTCGACCCTTGGGCGCTGGCGCCGGCCGCAGCCGCTCTCTGCTATCCATTCCTCGTCAAGGCGTTCCATACCGTCGTCGGCACGGCGCCCGCCACGCCTTCACCCTGTGCGATCCTCGCAGCGGCCGTCATCCTGGCCGTCGCATTCGTCGTACCGTTTTTCGGTCTCGCGGTCGCCTTGCGTCCGATCGCGGCTCCGGCGGCCAGGCGGCTGGCTTACGCCGGCGTGGCGGCGCCGACGCTGTATGTCTTCCTCGGTGTCGTCCAGGCCCTGCTTCACAGTCCCATCCCCGACGAAATCGTCTGGGGCGTGATCTGGCTCGCAATCGCGATCTGGTCGCAGTTCGCCAGGAGTCCCGCCCCAGAGGCCGTGCCTGCTGTCGGGCGCTGGCGGGTCGTTCATGGGCTGACCGCCGTGATCCTGAGCCTCTACGTCTTGTTCCATGTCAGCAATCACCTGTTCGGTCTGATCGGCCCCGATGTGCACGCCGCCGTCATGAAGATCGGGCGCGTGGTCTATCGGTCCGGCGTAGGCGAACCGCTGCTGGTGGCGGCCATGCTTTTCCAGATCGGCGCCGGCCTTTATCTCGCGTGGCGTTGGAGCGCCGCGCCGCAAGGCTTTCACCGGACCTATCAGGTCGCCTCGGGCGCCTATCTGTCGCTGTTCATCCTCGGGCACATGAACTCGGTCTTCATCTACGCCCGCAGCTTTCTACGCATCCCGACCGATTGGAATTTCGCGATCGGCGCGCCTGCCGGGCTCATCCACGATGCGTGGAACATACGGCTGCTGCCGCACTACGCGCTCGGCGTCTTCTTCGTGCTGAGCCACATCGCGTCTGGCCTGAGAGTGGTGCTCATCGCCCACGGTGTTGCGCCACGCCACGCCGATCGCCTTTGGGGCGCTGGCGTCGCGTTGAGCGCCGTTGTCGCCGCCGCGATCATCGCCGGAATGTGCGGCGTCAGAATCGGCGTGTGGGCTTCGTGACCTCAGAGCTGCCAATGGGGGGCGAGCCTATTGCAGCCGCGGATAGAACTGGACCCAAACCGAGTCTTTCTGCGCGCTCGCCTCGTGGCAGTAGGAACACTCGCTGCGAGGCCGCACCGAGGCCGACAAGGCCTTCGGCTCGTAGTGGTGGAAGTTGAAGTAGCCCCACCCGCCGGTCGCGGCATAGCGCTTGGTGTCCTTCACCGCGACGTCTGCGCCGTTGAGCTTTCCGGGGAAGTAGCCGCGCCCAGACGGCTCCTCGTGCGACCCGTCCGGATGCGTCGGCTTGGGCAAGGTGAGCTGCAGCTCTTTGAAGAAGATCGTGCCCTCGGGAAAGACGCCCGTCCGTTTGTAGATCGCGTACGAGCCGGGCTCGATATAGACGTTGTGGAATTCGGGGAAGTTTGCCTTCCCTCCGTTCAAGGCGTTGGGCGTGAACGGTGAGCCGACGAACACCCACTTCTCGAAGTTCTTGGGCAGAAGAAGGTCGCCGTTCGGCGCGTATTCCGGCAGGTAACGGCCGGGAGCGGCGGCGATCACGGGCGCGGCCGCCTTGGCCGGGTCCAGCTTGGCGGCTTCGGCCTTGGAGCAGGCGTCCAGCCCTAGCCCGGAGAGAGCAGCGGCAGCGACTGCGACGAGATAGGCGGTAGTCGGACGGCGCATCGTGATCTCCCCAGAGCGAATGGCCGCGCAAGGGTCGCGCGCCGATTTCTTTAGGGGAAATGGTCTCCTGGAATGGGATTGATCCCCAGCGGTTATGGTCCCGGTTTCGCCGCAGGGCTTACGCGGCCCCGGCTCGTCGGCCGGCCCATCTGGGGAACCTGAAGTTGCTTGTGCGACGCGAGGCTGGCCGGGCCGCAAGGCGGATCAGAGCCCGACAAACAGGTCGTCCTTGTGCACGACGGCCCGAAAGTCGGCCGGATCGCAGCCATAGACCTTCCGAAAGGCGCGCAGGAAGCCGGTGCGGTCCTGATAGCCGGCGTCGTAGGCGATCTGGTCCAGGGAGGCCTGGCCGGCGACTAGGGCGCGAGCGGCCTGGCGCATCCGGAGGTCGCGAAGCGCCGCCATCGGCGTCTTGAGGAAAACGCGGCGGAATCGGTCCATGAACGCCGAGCGGCTCAGTCCCGCCGTCTTCGCCAGCGAATCCACGGTGTGATGTGCGCCGGGTTGCTCGACCATGCTCACGAACGCGCGGGTGATCTGCCGATCCCCAAGGATCGCAAACCGCTCGACCCATGCCCCATTGGAGCTCAATGACCGGCGAAGCAGGCGGACCATCACTTGCTTCAGCAGCGCCGTCGCCATTGCGCCGTCTCCGATCTCCTGCGAGACCAATTCATCGAGCGCGTGTCGAAGCGCATTGTCGATCTGGTCGGTCGCGTCGAACTGCTCGACGATGGGCGAGGTCAAGCCCGAGAAGAGGTCGATCGTCGCCCCGAACACCGCTTCGAAGTAACCGCAGATCACGACCAGCTTCGGCTCTGCTCCCGCGACACGGCGCCGGACTTGGATCGGCGCGGCCGGGGTTCTCTCTACCGATGACCGGTGATCATCCTGAACGCGCGGCGGCTCGTCCGGCGACGGGGCGTCGACCCCGAGCGCGACGCGCCGGCCAGGCGGGATGACCACGAGAGTGTGCGGGCGAAGCTCGATCCGGGGCGCATCTGCGACCTTCAGCCACCCGTCGCCCCCCAGATTGTAGTGGATGCCAAGTTCGGCGTGGCGCGGCAGCTCCAGGCGCCAGCCCGGACTGACGAGGCATTCCGACAGCCAGACCACCTTCACCTCCAGCGTGGTGAACAGGCGGCACAGCTCCGCGGCCGAAGGACGGGCCACGGGTTGATCGAATAGGCTCTGCGGATCGACGGCCATAATTCACCTGAACCGGGCTGATCCCCCGCTCAAGCCCAAAGCCCATTACTTGCAGGAATGGATAGCATGCCGCGGCCAGCCTGGCTCACGGTCCTAGAGGAGAGACCGCTGCCTTGGCGTCCTTTCGGGAACCGGGTCGACCTCGCCGCGCCGTCGCAGCTCGGTCTCCGCGCTGAAGCGGACGTCGATGTCGCGATCGCGCGCCAGGACGCATAGGGCGTCAGTCCCAAGGTCGCGGAAGGCCTTGCCGCGCTCACGGCCCGCCGGGACCCGAGGCAGGAGCCCTGGCTCTCGTGACCAGGCGATCAGCTGTGCAGCTGATGCCTCGTTGAGCATGTCACGCAGGTGGTGGGCGGTGACGTAGGCGTCGGGTAGGGCGCGGTGCGCCGGCAACCCTTGCTCATGGACGAGGCCTTCGGGTTTGCGGCTGTAGCGGAGCATCTGGTTCGAGAAGCTCGGCAACTCCGGCCACAGCCGCAGGGCGCACTTCCAGGTACAGATCCAATCGGCGCCGCCGGTCAATGCCGGGCGGCAGTATCGTTGTTCGAACGCCGCGCGGTGTGCGGCCAAGGCCAGCACGCCGCCAGCGGGCCGAAGGACGTCGGGCGCGACCACCTTCCAGAACGGCGCGTCTGCAACTTGCTCGTCGAGGATGTGGTGGATCGCCATGGTCTCCGGCGAGATCGGCTTGCCCGGGTTTACGAGGATCGCCCCACGCTCATCGCCGAGATTCCAAACGCCATCGGAGCCTTGGATCACGTCCTGCCAGCCGTTCTCGCAGACGTCGTGGGGTCCGTAGCCGGCGGTCTCGAGGTCAATGGTGCGTATTCGGTGGGGGAGGGCGGGCACCTTCTAGAGATGGGCGCCGTCTTCGAGATTGCGAGCGTTGAGGTGCGCCGG
>Ga0310811_10000381_pt1 | contig 60432 bp, 51 predicted proteins | sample YCmetagenome_FD_207642 | JGI IMG/M metagenome (GOLD analysis project Ga0310811, IMG submission 207642) | Soil microbial communities from experimental microcosm in Duke University, North Carolina, United States - YC | ecosystem: Engineered > Artificial ecosystem > Soil microcosm > Unclassified ... | reverse complement strand
AAAGTATTATAGGATTTCTTTTTATCCGGGTTTATATAATTTGCCAGCGCATCCTCATTAACCTGGGTCCATTTGCCGCCGCTTAATAATTCCACTTTTCCGGGTACATTTCCCTGTTTAAGCGCTTCCCATTGCTTATTAAATGAATCGATTGTTTGCGGACTTACAGAGTTATCGGGAACGGTTTTCAAATACGTCTGATAGGCAGAGTAATACTTTGCCATGTTACCAGGTGCACCCTTCCAGTTAATGGCAAAATGCAGGGTAGACAGATATTTACTGAACACTTCGGTGCTGCCAATGGTAAAAAATGATTTGTTTTTTACGGGCGTATTGCCAAATGGCTTAAATGCCTGTAATGGGTTTAGCTTTCCGTTGTCGCCGGTGATCGTATACGATTTGACACCCTCAACATTCATTACGATCTCTCCTAATGCATCAATGGTTAGCGCCGACAAAAAATTGATGGCACCGGGAAAATTCGCATCGCTATTGATCAGAAATTTTATAACAGGATATTGCGTTGGGTAATTTGACTGGTGTGTTTTTTCGTCGTAAGCTGCTATGGCGGGTAATGATTCATCAATTTTTACACGTAAATACGTTTTTGCTGATGTTCCGCTGCCAACCCCGGGAAGAAGATCGACCATTACACCCTTACTTACCCATCCCTTGGGCCCCGTATAGCTTGCTGTTAATGATACAGGCGGGAAATTTTCTATACTATCAATTTCTATGGTCAGCCTGCGGCGGCCTTCTTTGGCTAATAAAAGCGGGGAGCAGAAAGCAAAGCCGACATTAGCCGGGGCATTGTTAATTGACCCGAACACCCGCCAGCTGGTAATATTATTTTGTTTAAAACTATTGTTAGAAACCGCATCGGCGGCCGCATATAAGCCATTTGTGATGGCCCCTGTTTTATCTGCGAAAACCGTTTTCTTTTTAGCGATGGTTACCTGGTTTACGATAATTTCGCGGGTTGTTTTATAAACAAGGCTTTTTTTTGCAGCATCTTTGCCGGCATCCAGCTCACGCCCTGCCGCTACCCTGGCGGCGACGGTATTTTTTTCCGGCTCAAACAAAACGGCTACCTTGTCGGGCTCTGCCGTCTTTTTTGCAAGCTGTAAAACATCCTCGTAATAAAAATCAACGTGGCGGCCGGTAAAGCCATTAAAGCTATCACGTAAGGTTTGAAATGTTTTTAAAAAAGATAATAATAACCCAAGGTGTGGCGGCACGTCACCCCGCTGCAGCAAACTGTCGATATTGGTAAACTTTAATGTCTTATTTTGATAATCGTAAATAAAATCATAAAACTCCTTCCACCTCCCCCATTCGTTCAGCGTAGTATCATAGTATTTTACAAAGGAAGCGTATTCGGCTGCCTGCATTACCAGTTGCTCTATAGTGCGGTCATCAGGCTGGTAAAAGCCTTGTTTTAGCCCGGCAGGAAAGCGTTGCCACTGGTATGTGCCTTCTCTTTTTAAAGGATGCGGTATGTTGCAACTACAGCTCATTCGGTAAATACTATTTAAAAATTACTTTTCAAACCAATGTTTTACTATGCTCCGCTATTAATTACCAGGTTTCCTTCGTCTAAATAGAAAGGAAATACCAGGTTATGCCTTGAGTTGGTGGTGCGGATGGTGTACTCAACATCCACCAGGACTATTCCTTCATCTTCCGTGGCCGTTACAGATACGTCTTCTGGATTTATCCTGGGCTCGTAATAGTAAACGGCCGTAAAAACAAGATCCTTTACATAAGCGATCAATGATTCGTTGATGGCCTCAAACATTAATACATCCAGGTTGCAACCATAGGAAGGTTGCATGATCCGTTCGCCGATCCGGGTTAAAAGAAGCACATGGAGACTACTTTGAATGTCATCTTCATCGCTTAACATTTCAACATTACCGGTTGTCTTGGTAAACTGTATTGGAAACTTCCACCCGGTACCTAAAAATGATGTTAACATGTCCATATCATACCTTATATTATCCGCCAATTATTACTGTAGGGCAGCCCACAGCCGACATAGCCCCGCATATACACGCGTCTGTCGTTCTGATAGCAGCCACACCTCCGATCTTTACGGTAGCGCTTCCAACCGGGAAGATACTTGCCGTTATGTGCCCCGACGGCGGAGGTATTACACATACATGATTGTCGCCCATCACGCTGGCCGGCATACCGCCTATCAATACGGTGGCGCAACCCGGGCCCACTATGGTACCGCCGTGGTTTGTAACATCTCCTACTCTGGCTGCTGCCGGCATATTTATTTTTCTTTATGTTTTAATTAATATTAACAGTACTTCCTCTCACAATTGTGGTAGAACTTGATGACAGCTCCGCACCACTGCCCCCCGAAGCCTTGAACTGCGAGTTTGCCTTTAGTTCGGAATTGGTGCCTTCAACTGATATATCACCATTTGCCTTTATCTTAAAATCTTTACTGCTTGTTATTTCAATACCATTATCATTCATCACTACCTTATTCCCGTTTTCATCTTCCAGTGTTATTCCTTTCTGATCTTCACTTATTAATATCTTGTTTCCTTTTGGCGTGTCGAACAATATCTCCTTCTTGTCGTCGTCAAATTGCCACCTCATTTTTTCGCGACTGTAAAACCCCTTGATCTGATTGGCGTCTGCGGGGGTTATGGGGGATGCGTTTTTGCTGCTGTGCATACAGCCAACAATGACTGCGTGCAGCGGGTTGTTATCAATAAAACCAACAACTACCTCATCATCAATTTCGGGCCTGAAATAACTCCCGCGGTCTTTTCCGGCATCAAGTGTTGCCATTCGTGCCCAAATCGCTTCATCTGCGCCGCCGAGCGTAGGCAATTGTATCAATACCCTGAACTCGCTTAAAGGATCTGATTCAAGTTTTTTTACTACCCCTATCTGTAATCCATTAATACCAGGCATATATCCAAGCGCCGGGCTTGCTGTAACATCATCGTACTGTGACGCATAACTTTTATTTTTCCACCCAAACTGGATATCTGTATCCCATTTCCCCTCGCGTATGCTGTGATGTACGCCGGTAACATAAGCTTTGCCATTAAAACGGTCTCCAACGCCATTTAATTCAATTATATCACCCGGCCAGATAGTGGCAAAGCCAATACATTGCGCCCTTCCGAACGTCTTACTTAAATGGTGCCTGATGACGGCTGCTTTGGCTACAGTATCAAGATTATCTGTTACGGTATCGCCCTGCCAAAACATGTCAAGAGAGCTGTTCCCAACAGCGTCCGCCGCATCGTTAGAGGTAAAATTCCCGGGTTCCTTGCCATTCCACTGGTTACTCTCCGTACTTTCTATCACCTTTTGGTCCGACGCGCTCCAGCCGCTTACTTTTATTTCGGTGTAGCAGTTGCGTGCATCCATTTCGGCCTCAAATTCAAGAATAGATGATCCGTAATACAAACTCAAAACAGCATCGGCATCAAGTACAGGGGCCTTTACCTGTATTTTATCATATTTTGGCAAAACAAACATGCCGTTTGCTTCGGCCCTTAGGTTTATAAAATCCCAGTCGGTGCAAAACGACTGAAGTAAATGTTTGTGCTGGGTAGTGGTAGCATCAACGTCGCTGCTTCCCGGTATCAGCGATTCGATCACTTCGCTATCCTTTTTATCTTTAAACGACGTATTTTTCCTGTTAAGCGTGGTTTTGAAAATATCGTGCTTGGCAACGATATTAAGCACCGACGATTGCCCCTGTAAAATTTTCACAGCCTGCTTTACCACCATTCCTTTAAAAATGGTTTCCTCCTGGCCATGATAGCCCGCTTTGACCTCAATTTCCACACCCGGGATAAAATCAGCGCTGTTACTTACTTCAAAAGTTGCAGTGCTAACATCCCCATCCAGTAAAACTATCTGCGCTTCGGGCACTTTATGCGCCATGTGGCTTACGGTAACACTTAGCACGCTATAATTGCCGGCAATAGCAGTTCCGTTTACCAAAATTGTTTTGGTAGGCAGGTCGGCAGGCGCCGGGGTTGGTACAACTCTGCTATTATTGTCTGGCATTTATGTTGATGTTTTTGATACAGGCGGAAAAAAAACCGTGGTTCCTTCCGGCAGATTTCTGAAAGTATTAAAGTTATTCGCCCTTGCTACTTCCACGTAGTAAGTGTTCTTTTTGTATATAAAATTGGAAACCCCTATCAGTTTATCGCTGCGCGTCAATTTTCTTTTATGCGTAAGGTCGGGCGAGTTGGGGTTATTGATCATTTCACTCAGCTCCTGGTCAAGGCAGCTGGTAAAAACGGCGTTAACCTTTGCGCGTAACGGTTTTGCCGTTGATGAAAAGAGATTGTAAGTAATGTCTACCGATTTGAGAACACATTTAAGCAGCACAGAACCGTAAAGAATTTTGATATACCTGTTCTGATGTTCTTTCCCGTCAAACACATACACTACGGTTAAAAAATCGTTCACTTCCTTTGCCACCTCTTTTTTCGGCTCGCCGTTGGCCCCGGTGCCATCAATGATGAACTCGAAAGAATAATCCTGCGGTTTAATTCTTTTAAACCTCATCGGGGCGCTTGTGGCCCCATCGGCCTGCGTTTCGTCCCTGTCAACCTGTAATTTTACAGCAATGTTGTTGGGGTTAAACATAACCGTATAGGCCTGCCCAAGATTGTTATCATTGAGCACAAGTTTTCCATCCTCAAATTTTACATCGTTGTAAGGAATGAATTTTAATTTCTGAAGGGCCCCGTCCTGTTGAATTAATCCAGCCATAGCTATTTCTAGTAAATGGTTCTAAAAGCTCCCCGGTATGGTCACCGTTCTTCCTTTTCATTAATCTTCTTCAACACCTCGTCCAGCAACTGCTGAATCTTCTGTTCGTTGTCCGAAGCAGGCACAGCAGCCTGCCGGGGGGATTCGGGCGCCGTAATGCTGGCCCTGATCACCAATTCATTTATTTCTACAGGCATAACATCTGGAGTTAAAGGTTATAATTGGCCGGCGCTATATCATAAAGATATCCCTACTGCCGAAGTGAGTTTATCAAGCAAACTTTCCCGTTTAAAAAACTGGTAAGCAAGCTCCATGCTTTCAATTAAAAACCCACTGTCAATCGCTTTAAAATCGCCCATGGTTAGTTTAACAGGATAGGCATTTTTAAAACTCCATATTTGCGCCGGCATGTGCATGTCGTTTAGTAAGATCACTTGAACCTGGCAGGGCTTGATGTCAAAGTTTGCAATAGCATCATTCGCCCATGTCATGAGCGGAGATGGCAACGAAGAAAAATAACCGCGCTTTAATACCAGGTTAGGATATTTTGCCCTTTGGGGCAGTTTGTGCACAAACCTGTTTTCTCCCCCTTCTATTAGTTCTTCAGTAGTAATTTCTGCTGCAAGCCCGGTTACTTCTGTCCATCTTGTATCAATATCTGCCGTACTCACCGAAACGGGCCCTATACTGACACCCGAGCCAATGCCCTCAAACCTTACAACAAAATGGAAACCTACAGAAGGATATTTAACCGCATCAAGTAATGCCATAAACGTTTACTTAATTATTGTTTTCAACACTAATGCCTTCATGGGCCAGTTCAAGCGTTTCGATACTTACTTCGTTACCGGTTGCCTTAAGCGATCCTCCGTCGGTTTTAACGGGCCACGCATTGCGCACGCGCCATACAATAACCGGCTCGTGGTTTTCATTAAGCAGGCTAATGGTTACGTCGCGCCGGTCTATCTTATTCAATTGATGGGTATTCCACCAGCTGAAAAACTCGTTATCGCCTTTAGTTACGCCCCGTTTTAAAGTGATATTCCCGTATTTTTGCATACCGGGCATTTTAATAGTACTGTAGTCCGGCATGCTTCCGTCCCGGTATTCAATAATTTGCGTTTCAATATTCAACCCGGAGACCTCAGAGAACCCGATATTCGTACCGCCCCATTCAACGCGGAAGTGGAAGACAGGTATAGGATATTTAGTTGCCATAAGCTTTTTAATTAAAAATCAATTTTATAAGTTAAATACCATAATGATTATTGCTGGAGTTTGTGAGAGAACCTCAGTATGACAAATTCAGCCGGCCTTACAGCAGCCATTCCGATTTCGACGATCAGCCTTCCCTCAAGAATATCCTGCGATGTCATCGTAATTCCAAGCCCGCAATTGATATAATATGCCTGTTCGGGCTTGGCTCCAGCCAGTGCACCCTGTCGCCATTGGTTATTTAAGAAATTATCGATCTGACCGCGGATACGTGCCCAGGTGTTGGCATCATTTGGCTCAAACACGCACCAGGATGTGCTTTTCTTACAGCTTTCCTCAACAAAACTGAAAAACCTGCGTACCGATATATATCTCCACTCGTTGTCGTTGCCGGCTAACGTTCTTACGCCCCATACTAAAATACCTTTCCCGTAAAATGCCCGGATAGCATTAATTGACTTACCGGCATTAGGATCGACATTTAATCCTTCCTGGGTATCATCGTCAATAAGTTCGCTTACATCACTTACAGAATTGATGGAGACATTTCCGGGAGCTTTCCATACGCCCCTATCCCTGTCAACAGATGCATAAACACCTGCTACGGCACCCGAAGGCGGTAAAGTGTTGATGGATGTGTTCAGTACCGACAAAATTGAATTATAGATCGGCAGATCGGGTGTTAAGGCATCTTCGGTTGCAGATTCTAACGCCAATCCCATACTAACAACGGAATCGAGACCACTTTTCGCAGTCCGGAAAATTTGTGTCAGCGCGTTCAGTGCCTGCGTTCCCTTATCAACAAGCGTTGCACCGGTTATAAGGCCGCTATCAACGGCTGCACCCGGCACCCATTTGGCATCTGTGAAAAGGGTGAAATCGACAACCGCCATAGAAGCAGCAACATTGGAAATATCCGGTGTAGCTATACGATAGGCTTCATTGTCAAGATTTCTGAACGTTTGTAAACTATTCTTCAGGTTGCTGGCCAAAAAGTCTTCCACAGAAGCTCTTAAAGTTGTCGACCCTATAACCCTGGTAATTATCGGCAGCGCGGCGGTAGGTGTTGCGGGTGTTGCCGTGTTTATTTTGTTTGTTGGGGTAGCATGATTGACAACAAACCCTTCAAATTGTGCATACAGGTAATATACAAATTCAAAGGCTGCTTTTAACTGAACCAATCTTGCTGCATCATTCGCGGCCCCGTTAAACGAATTTACGATGCCCTGGAAACTGGCATCCAGTTTAGAGCTGCTGAAAGTGTCGGTCGCGGGCGAGCCCGTATAAACCGCCAGCCTGGCATTAATAAGGTCGTTACTGGCGTATATGGTCGAAAAAGTATCAAGCTTTGTTTTAATAGGTGTTCCGCTTGCGTCCTTATCAGTATCCTTAAAAAGTGATTTTAATGCAAGTGCCGTCCCCGTGCTATCGAAAAGATTCTTCATGATATCACGCAGCCTGAATTCTTTATCGTAAATAGTTTTTACATACGGCGAATATGCGGCACCGTATTTAAGATTATTCATCCCGATCTTGCTCCGGAAAAGGTCCGCTTCTTCTTCCACCAGTTTAGTGGGATCATCGGGTACGTCCAACACGGCAAACCGGTCGCCCAGGTCGCCGCATTGCTTTAGCGCGGCCTGTTGTATGCCGGCAATTTTATCCCAATCGACAGCACCGCCCGTTTTTATATTTACAGCGTCCGGGAAAAGCAGGATAGTTGGCTCATCAAACTTTCTTACTTCGGCCAGTCCTTCTGTAATTTTTGTAGCGCGTGTGGCATCATTATCATTGCTGCTATATTTATCCACCGAACAGATATAGCAAACGCCCCCGCCGTTATCAAAAAACAGCCTCATGCTATCGTACAAATTGTAAATACTGTTGTTGACAACCGTTGTTGAAGTGTCGACCACGTTATTAATATCAAGCTGCACATGGATTGATGAATAAGACGGCCCCTGACCAAAATATTGCACATAGTCAAGCAGGCTTGATATCCTTGTGGGTTTTTTGATGAGGTCATCGGCAACAAACCTTTGAGCTTTTTCAGTATAGCCAATGAACGCCGGAACGGCTGTATCTACTTCGGCTACTGACGGCGGAAGTTTCGTTATTTCTTCCACATAAACATTCGGAGTTTTGTACGTACCTGCCATAATGAAATTGATTAAATAATGATTGTTATTATTTATTGCTAATGCAGCAATTTGTTTTTAGTATAAATAGCAATTTTATGCCTGCGGGATAAGCAAATCAAACTCGGCAAAGCTTGTATCCGCAAGGCTGGTCTTATATTCCAAAAAGTCATTTTTTAATACACGCACAAGCGAAATGCTGTCTAAAATTTCAGCATCGCCCACAATAAAAAATTTCTTTATGAAATTACCGGCTTTAAAACTATAAATTCCGGGCTCCAGGCCCGAAGCATCCACACTAAACGCAAACTCAGGTATAGCAGAAACTCCATCGATGCTTTTATCATTGAGGAGTGCAGGAGGTATATTCAAATTAACAAGGGCATTTTTTTCATCCCTTATTTCAAGCGCAGCATAAGCAGAGGTAAGCCCTGTCTGCGCCCGGGTTACTGTAAAAGTAAAAACAGGGGTAACAATTTTTACGTCTTCCTGTATTGAAACAGTGGGCGCCCCTCCGGAAACGGAGATCAGCGCGTTGTACAAAACGGGAAAACCAATATCTTTTGCTATGGTAGCCGTTGAATGAAATTTCAGGTTTTTTATTTTTTCTTTGTCAGAAAAACCAATGCTCAAATAAAAATATTCGTCGGTATCAATAACAATAGATGGCACACAATCAACCGGTGCATTTGCAGGCATCTCTTTGCCTTCAAAATAAACAGCGGCAACATTGCCCTTAAATTGTGGCTTTAGTTTAAGATCAGACATGGTACCAAGGCTGAATGCCGGCGCCGTTAGCGTAATTCCATCAGAAATAATACCTATACCCGCAAGGTTATAAGACGTTGTAAACGAAAAAAGAGGTTTGTAGCGGGTAACCATCGTTTTTAATTTTCAAATTTTTTCTGAATTACATCTATTCCAACCGCCCTTACTTCTCCTGATGTATCGAGTACTCTGTTTGCCTGTATTGCTATAACACGTATTTTATATAATAGACATGGGGAAAGTTTTTCGCCGAGCGCCTGCCACATATTACTATTTTGCTCAATAGTCTGGCTGTACAGGTCAACCACTAATTGTTGTAGCGGTTCATAAGCAGGCTTCATAAAATCCGGTTTTGTAAAAACATATTTCCCCTGTAAAACAGTTACTACATTGGCCAGCTGTTTTAAAGCTTCCTCATAGTTTTTCCCATCATACTGATAGGTAACAAGAACGTATAAGTTTAAACGAATTTCGGGATTAACAGTAGAGTAGAAATCATCGCCGGGATTTATGCGCCGGTTATGATTTACCTCTTTTAATATTTTTTCTTCTTCTATGTTTAAAAGAGAAAGGTGGATCTTGTCTTTCTCTATATCTGTATCCTTTGTTATGTTTCCTAAAACGACAGGGTTAGCCGGGCTGGTTATTTCCTGATTCAAGAAATCTCTCAAAAATTTCATTGCTACATCAAGCATAACAAAGAACAGGTTTATACAAACGAATCTAAATTAAAAAAAACTATTCTGCAATAGTTTTAACCTTTTCTAAAAAAAAATTAAATTAGATGAAATAATTATTTCAAAAGAAATAATAATGCAAAAAAATCATATCAACCGGGTACTTTTGCACTTCTCGTTTGCCCAGGAAGAAAAAGACACGGCCTTGCTGCAAACAAAAAAAATATTTTACGATGATACTCTTCCGCTTATAAACGTCATTTTTGACAAAACAGAAAAAAATATTTACATCGACAAGCTGGAAATCGATGTCGGAAAAATAACTGAATCGGAGTTTCCGGAAAAATTTTCGGCCGCTTTGACCGAGGCCTTATCAAAGCTATCTTTTCAAACCATTCCTCAAAATAAATTAGAGCCAAAAGCCGGTTTTAGTGCGGATGAAAATACAGGCCTGCTTGTTGAAGACCTGATCTTCTTTTTGAAAAGCGGTTATTGGCCATGGTACGTTCAACGGAAGCCAGAAGAAGAGATCAGGGGAATGCTCATCGCTTTTTGGGAGCGGAAAGAACTTGTTTTCCAATTATTCAGTAAGATCAGCGCTGATCATGCAATTAACATACAAAGAATTACTTACCTGGCGGCGGGTTCCAAAGAGTTAAAAAACACCTTGTATGAGGCATTTTTGATGATCCACCCCTATTTGAAAGAAATTCTTTTATTTTTCGGGAAGGTTTATTCAAAGGTTATCGCCGGCGAACAATACTTAAATGCAGCTTTCATTAATAAGCTGTACCGGTATAAACCACTTGAAACGCCCGGCGACTTTAAAAACTTTATTGCCGAACTGCTTGAAAAAAATCTTAATAACAGCATAAAATTACCATTGCAGGTTCAGCAAGCTGCCGGCAGCGTCAAACAGCTATTGCGGCAGCAGGATGTGATTATAAAAGACAAGTTGCTGCCATTGCTTGAAAAGTTATTTTCAATTGGCAACAAATTTTACAATGCTGCCGAATCAGCCAATCCTTCAAACTATACCACTTTCCAACCAGGCGCCGAAGAAGATAAAATAAGCATTACCAATGCCGGCCTTATTTTGTTACATCCTTATTTACCCTTTATGTTCAGGGAATTGGGCTGGGTTGATGAAGGGAAGAATTTTATCGATCAAAAAGCGCAGCAAAAAGCCATCCTGTTTCTCCAGTTTTTGATCAATGGTAAAAGCAGCCAGGCCGAGCATCTATTGGTTTTAAATAAAATACTGTGCGGATGGCCAATTGACTTACCTTTAGATATAAAAAGATATCAATTCACTGAGGCGGAAAAGAAAGAAGGGAAGGAAATGCTGGACAGTTTGATCGAACACTGGTCGGCATTGAAAAATACTTCACGGGATGGATTGATAAATAGTTTTATTACAAGGAATGGGCTGCTGCAAAAAAGAGAAGACGGTTTTTTGGTGCAGGTGGAAAAAAGCTCCATTGATATATTGATCGAATTTCTGCCCTTTGGGATTCTTACTATAAAGTTGCCGTGGAATGAGTACATTATTTACACTGAATGGACATACTGATTTAAAGGGGCCGGATGTTGCTTTTGTGGAAAAGCAAATGGAATGGCTAAGCAATGTAATTGATACCAGGCTTAAGCTATATTTTGGCCATGAACCGTCGTGGGCCGAAATTGAAGACGTGCCGGATGAACAAAGCGACTGGTATACAACATTCTTCAAAAAACAACCATTATCATTTGCCGATAAAGTAATGTTATGGCTTAGCATGGCGCCTGTATTAAAGCCACAGCTGCTTGATTTTTTTTATGTAAAGAACCAGGATATCGACAACCGCTTTTCAGAGTTCGGGGCTTTTAAAGCAGCCCAGCTAAATGGCCTGGTGCCTACTATGGATACGCTGCTGTTTATTTTGAGCGGCGATGATCTGCAAAAGCGCATTTTTTATCTCAATCATTTCGGGCGCGATCATTTTCTTTTTTCATCGCACCTTATACAATTAGAAAGCCCTTCTGCTGCCGAACCTTTCACCGCTTCGGTCATAGTAGCCGCCGAAGACCTGATAGAGATCATACTTCGGGGAAAAGAGTACGCCCCCGAATTCTCGCATTCGTTCCCGGCAAAAAGGCTTACGACCGAGCAAAACTGGGACGAACTGGTATTGGAAAAAAAGACGCTTGTTCATATTGAGGAGATCAGGACGTGGATAGAAGTTGGCAATGAAATGCTGAATGCCTTTGATTTACGGAGCAAATTAAAACCGGGCTACAGAAGCTTGTTTTTCGGCCCTCCCGGTACAGGCAAAACTTTTACGGCTGCCCTGCTTGGCAAATACACCGGTTACGACGTTTACCGTATCGACCTTTCGCTGATCATCAGCAAATATATTGGTGAAACAGAAAAGAACCTCACCAAAATATTCGACAGGGCAGAACATAAAAAATGGATCTTGTTTTTTGATGAAGCCGATGCGCTATTTGGCAAAAGAACGCAGGTAAAAGACTCTCACGACCGTTATGCAAACCAGGAAGTGTCGTTTTTGCTGCAGCGTGTAGAAGATTACAGCGGCCTGGTTATCCTTGCCACAAATCTTAAATCAAATATTGATGAAGCATTTGCGAGGCGTTTTCAAAGCATCATCGATTTTCATATGCCGTCGGTTAAGGAACGGTTACTTATCTGGCAGAAAACATTTTCACAAAAAACAAAATTTGCCGATGATGTTGATCTTAACCTGATCAGCGCTGATTTTGAGATCAGCGGCGGTAGTATTACCAACGTGGTTCGCTATTGTTCATTGCTTGCAATAAAAAGGGAAAACAGAATTATACATCATGCGGATATTATTGAAGGCATCCGCAGAGAATTTCTGAAGGAAGGAAAGACCATTTAACAGTTATGATCGGCCCGGGGCTATTCTCCTTCTATATATAATGAATAAGGCTTGCAAAAAAAAAGCTGACCTAAAGTGATAAAGGGGTATTGATTGATAAATTATTTCCCTTTAATTTTAAATTAAATTTACGCCTGTTCTCATGCCAGTAAAAACTGCTACGACAAAATCACGCGCAGTAAATTTATCGACCCCGGCAAAAGCCGGTGGCGGCAGAGCTATACAACGTAAAACCCAATCATCCCCCCTACCGGCTGCAGTCCAGCGAAAAGAACAACCGGGGGGCTGGGCGCATCGCCGGCCGCAAAAAGCAGTTGGCGGCAGGTCGCTCATCCAACCTAAGGTAAACATCCATGCTGCAAATGATCATTTTGAAAAAGAGGCCGATCATGTGGCAGATAAAGCAACGGGCAATCAACCGGCATCTTCGGGCACACGCATAACGAGTATCAAAAGCGGTACCCAAAGCAAGGGTGCCGAATGCCAAAGCAAAAGCATTCAATCTAAAATAAATAACCTTGGATCTCCGGACGTATTACATAGCGGCGATGCCAGCCCGCCTGCACCCGATATTCATACGACACACCCGTTAACTGCTGTACTTTCTAATCAGAGTACGAGGGGAAGTCCTTTGCCTGCACCTGCCCGCAGGCAAATGGAAAACCGTATAGGTGCAAACTTTGAAAATGTTCGCATCCATACCGGGCAGGAAAGCCATGATGCCAGCGCATCCATTGGTGCAAGGGCATTTACCCAGGGTGCAAATATTCATTTTGCAAACGGACAGTTTAACCCAAACACAAGGTCAGGCCAGCATCTTTTAGCGCATGAGCTAACACACACCGTTCAGCAGGGCGCAAGCCCGGCAACCACCAGCACCGTTTCTTCTATTCAGCGTAGTACAGAGAGCCACGCTGCCTTCAACCCGGTCGCCCTGCCTTCGGAGGCCAGGGGCCCGCCGCTTCAAACCAAGTGCGGCGATACAACCATTCAATGTTCATTTGTCGATACCGCCATCTCAAGGATCGGCGACCTGCTCGACGACCTGCCTTCGATCACCGAAGGTATTGAAGGCGCAAAAAGATGGCTGATGGGAAAGGCACGGCGCTTTGCGGGCTTTATTCCGGGTTATAGCGCCTTAGGTGTGGTTATGGGGCAGGACCCTATAACCGGCGAGCGCATTGAACAAAATGGGAGAAATTTTATCAATGCCGCGCTTGATATTATTCCCGGCGGCAGCCTTTTAAAACAAAAGCTGGAAGAACTTGGCGCCATTGACCGGGCAGCTGCATGGATCGACCAGCAAATACAAACTCTTAGCGGTATTGTTTCCAATATACGCAGTGATTTTACTACTACCTGGAACGCCCTGGGCCTGACTTCTATCCTGGACGGCCCGCTGAATGTTCTCCGAAACCTTGGCGGTATCTTTGAACGGGCGATAACCAGCATCGTCAGCTTTGCCGAAAGAGCCGCATCCGAACTGCTTTCTATCGTAAAAGAATTCCTGCTAACACAGATCGTCGACTTTATAAAAACGCGCACCAATGCCTATGAATTATTAAAAGTAATTATAGGCCATGATCCGGTGACGGGAGAAAATGTTGCGGCAAATGGCACCACTATATTGAATGCGCTGCTTGAACTGGGGGGCGAACAAGGCAGGGAACAACGCAGGCAAATGCAGGATACCGGCTCGTTCCAGAAAGCGGCAGATTGGATTGACCGGGGTATTGCCGTATTTGGCAACTTATATCAAACAATAAGAGACAATTTCGGGCTGATATGGAACGCTGTTTCTATCGACAGCCTGATGCATCCTATTGATACATTTAACCGGCTGTACGAAAAATTTGCTGAACCGGTAAGGCAGGTTTTAAATTTTGTAGGCGAAACCCTGGTGGTAATACTCGGGTTTATAAAAGAAGCGCTGCTGGGACGCCTGTCTGCCTGGGCCCGAACCGTAAGAGGCTACGCATTGGTAACTGTTTTGATAGGCAAAGATCCATTCACCAACGTTACCGTACCAAGAAGCGTTCCCAACATCGTCCGCGGCTTTATGAGCCTGATGGAAGGCGGCGAGGAACAATACAGGCAAATGGAAGAAAGCGGCGCCATTGCCAGGACTACCGCACGCATTAATGCGGCTGTTGCCAGGTTAAACATGACGCCGGCTACTATCCTGCAGCTATTTATAGACCTCTGGAACTCGTTCAGCTTCAGCGACCTTACCAGCCCGGTACAGGCTTTCCACAGAATTATTGACCGGTTTGGCGAACCGATTGCAAGGCTGATCGCTTTCATTGTCGAGATCGTAAAGATCGTGATCGAAGTATTGCTGCAGGTAATGAACTTCCCTACCGACCTGATCAATAATATTATTACCCGGGCCATGGCGGCATTTGAAAGGATCAAACGCGACCCTGTCGCCTTCCTCAGGAATTTGTTGAGGGCAATAAAACAAGGCTTTATCCAATTCTTTGACCACATCGGCACACATCTTATGAATGGCCTGGTGGGATGGCTGATGAGTGAGCTGCGGGATGCAAATATTCCTCCGCTTACAGATTTCTCGTTGCGTGGAGTCATAGGATGGGTACTACAGGTACTGGGCATCAGCATGGAAGCCATCTGGGCGAAACTTGCGGCACATCCAAGAGTAGGGCCTGAACGGGTTGCCAGGCTGCGTAATATGATCAATACCCTTGAAGGCATCTGGACATTTATCCGCGATGTCCAGGAAAGAGGAATGGGTGCTATTTGGGATAAGATACAGGAACAACTGAGCAACCTGTGGAATACCGTACTGGATGCGGTAAAGAACTGGATCATGGAAAGGATCATTTCGCAGGTAACCGCAAGGTTATTAAGCATGCTCGATCCTACCGGCATTATGGCGGTTATCAATAGCGCTATAGCCATTTACCATGCTGTGCAAAGCTTTATCCGCTATCTGCGGCAGATACTGGAAGTGATCAATTCATTCGTAAACGGCGTGGCAGATATTGCCGAGGGCAACGTGTCAACAGCCGCCAATTACCTTGAAAGAACAATGGACCGTGCAATGCCTATAGTAATAGGCTTCCTGGCCAACCAGGTGGGTTTAAGCGGTATAGGGAGAAGAATTGGCGAAATGATAACCCGGGTAAGGGAGATGGTTGACCGTGCGTTAACCTGGCTGGTAAACCGGGCGGTAAACACAGGAATGAACATACTCGACCGGGTAATGGCCGCAGGAAGAAGCGCCGTGCGCGCGGTTTTGGGATGGCTTGGGATAAGGAAAGAGTTCAGGGCCAACAATGGCGAATCTCATGAACTTTACTTTGAGGGCGCAAACGAACAGACATCCCATTTATGGGTAGCAAGCCGGGAACCCATGCGGTACGCTGCTTTCTTAGACAGGATTAATACTGTAGCCTCAGGCGGAAACCAAACAATAGTTGCCCAAAAACAGGCAGCCAGAGCCAAACTTGATGAGATAGAAACCGCTAAAAACAGGCCTCTTGACAGTTCGGTACCTGAAGAGCAGGCAAGGTCGGCTAAATTTGACATTGTCAACGCGAAGGTGATAGAACTGAGTGTTTTAACAGCACCATTGTTTGGCGGTCCGGCGCTGCCGCTGGTATTTAATTATGGTGGATTGAATGCTGAAGGCTTTGCCACCGGCATGACCATAAGGAACCTGAACAAAAACAACCGTCCGCCGGTTGGCAGTTCTCCCGGGGTGTCTAATGCCGCGTATGAAAAGCTTGATCACAGAAGGAGGCGCAATGGCAGCTATTACATAAAGGGGCACTTATTGAATGGTTATTTAGGTGGCACCGGGTTGGATTTCAGGAACCTGACCCCGCTATCAAGGGCAGGAAATGGCAATCATGAAAGAGATGTTGAAAGAAAAGTCATCGAGAAAATAGACCAGGGTAAGACCGTAGAATATATTGTTACACCAGTGTATGGCTCCCGGTCTTTCCCAACGGACGTTCAAATTACAAGTTCAACGTTGGACACACAGCAACGAGCAAGATTGGGGGACGTTATTTCTGCGGAAAACCTTGTGCCTTTAGGATTAGAGTGTGTTGCCAATGTACTAAATGAAGCAAGCGGCCAATATGATACTTCAATTGTGCACGAAACTGTGGTAAATCCGGTTGAATCTACGGTTTCATCTTATGAGATACAGCCAAAACTAAAAAACGCAGCTTCCACCACGCATCATGAAAAAGAGGCAGATCGTGTGGCTCATAAAGCGGTAAGCCGTGAAAGATCTGCACCTGTGGCCATTAGTAAGATAACGCCGGCTGCGCGCCCATCAACTGCACAGGTAGCCATGGCGGCCGCTTCGCCGCCTGCGCGGGCAAGCCCATTGCCGGTTGATACCCGCAGGCAAATGGAAAAACACATCGGCGCCGACTTTAGCAACGTGCGCATTCACACCGGCGAAGCAAGCCAAAAGGCAAATGCCGCTATTGGTTCGCGCGCATTTACGCAGGGCGCTAATATTCATTTCGCACAAGGCGAGTTCAACCCGGGTACAAAGAGCGGCAAACAATTGCTTGCGCACGAATTAACACACACGGTGCAGCAGGGGGCTGCACATCAAAATACGACAGGTACTGCCGAAACAGGTAAAAAAGTAAGCCATGTTCAGGCCACGAAAAAAGACGCGGTGGTTTCCGCGGCCAAACCGGTTGCAGGTCATGGCGTTGCCGCGCCGGCCGATGCCGTCAAAGTGCCGGCAGGCAAAGCGGCCAAAAAGAAATCCCCGTCGTCGCCTGAAGAAGATCCTGCGTTCCAGAGAACGGTAGGCAAGGCACATGCCAGGGCAAATGAACAGAGAGCCCATGCTCCGCCGGCAGCAAAGGCGGCAGATGCCCAAAGCGCAGCAGGGCCGGTACCTTTTGAAGCGCAAAGCAAGGCGCAGAACAGGAAAGCGGAAAGCATTGAGGCGGCAGGCAAAGAAGAAAAATTATTTGACGCTGCTTCGTTTAAAAAGGACCTGCTGGCAAGGATAACCGAGGTTACCCCCAAGACCCTGGAAGAAGCTGATGATTTCAAAGAACATAACAAAATTGGTGAGGTAAAAACTGAAGTTGGACAAAAGGTATCGGCTGAAAAGGAAAACACAACCGGGCCTATGACCCACGCAACTGCCGATCCGCTGCATGTAAACGAAAGTGAGAACAAGCAGCCGGTAACCCTGCCGCCAACCAACGCAGGAAGTAGTCCTGCATCTATCGGTGCAAAAAATGCCGCTCCGAAAGCGAAAACGGATGATGAAGTTTCCATGCAGGAACAAAGCGCCTCTCTCGATGATGAGATGAAGCAAAATAATGTCACCGAAACTCAACTGCAGGGTAGCAATGAACCTACATTCCAAAGCGCAGTAAAAGAAAAGAGAAATGCGCAAAAGGATGCCTTAGAAAAACCGGTTCAATACAGAAAAGATGAAAAAGCGGAATTAAAGACCGCTGAAAGCGAAGCCGCCTCAAAAGCGGCAGGCTCGTTGGCGGGCATGCATAAGGACAGGGACAAAAACTTTGCGGCTGTTATTCTTCAGCAAAATGATTCGAAGAAAAAAGACGAAGACGCGCGGGCAAAGGTGGCAAAGGATATCAATGATAAATATGCCGCCACCGAAAAAACGGTAAACGATCTGCTTACACAAGCCGAAACCTTATCAGGCAGCATTTTCGACCAGGGCGCCGAAGACGCGCGTAAGATATTTGAAGATTATACCGACAGAAAAATGCGGGCCTACAAAAACGACCGCTATTCTGGTTTGCTTGGAGGGGGTTACTGGCTGAAAGACAAGTTTATGGACCTGCCCGACGAAGTGAATGTATTTTACGCAGACGGCAAACAACTGTACCTGGATAAAATGGACCAGGTGATAACCGATGTGTCCAATGTGGTAACCGACAAACTAAACGGTGCAAAAAAGGCCATCGACGATGGTAAAAAAGATATTGATACCTATGTTGCCGCGCTTCCGGATAATTTGAAAGAAGTTGGCACCGAGGCCGTGGACAACATCAAAGATAAGTTTGACTCGCTTGAACAGGGCGTAAAAGATAAGGGACACCAGTTGATCGACGAGCTTGCCAAAAAATACGTTGATAATGTTAAAAAACTGGATGACCGGATAAACGAGCTGAAGGAAGCAAATAAAGGCCTTATCAGTAAAGCCATAGGTTTGTTAAAAGAGGTTTGGAAGGTTATTAAAAATATTTACCAGTTATTCAAAACCATATTACAAAAGTTGGCCCAGGTAGTCGGGATCATTATAGGCGAACCTGGTAAGTTCTTCAGCAACCTTGGCGCTGCCTTTAGCAAGGGATTCGACAGGTTCAAGAGCAGGCTTGGCGAGCACCTGGAAAATGGGCTGATGGCATGGCTGTCCAGCCAGCTTGGCGTTCCGGACCTTAAACTTCCCGACAAATTTGATATCGCCTCCATTTTCGGTATGGTTTTGCAGGTAATGGGTATCAATTATGCGCACATCCGCGAAAGGGCCGTTTTGCAAATAGGTGAAGAAAGGGTTGCGTTGATGGAAACAACTGTGGGTATATTCCAGCGGGTGTACAAAGAAGGATTGGGCGCGATATGGGAAATCATTAAAGAGAAGTTCACCGATTTTAAGGATATGATATGGGAAGCCATAAAATCATTCATCAAAGATGCTGTAATTAAAGCGGCCCTGGTATTTTTATTAAGCCTGCTTAACCCGATAGCTGCATTTGTAAAAGCCTGCATGGCTATTTATGATTTCCTGATGATGCTGGTAAGGCTGAAAGACCGCATCATCGAATTATTGAATTCAATTCTCGACGCGGTATTGACCATTGCTACCGGCAATGTTGACGCTGCCGCCGCAGCTATTGAAATGGCCTTTGCCAAATCAATACCGATCATTATTGGGTTCCTTGCAGCGCTGCTTCACTTAAACGACATTGGTGCAAAAGTGCGGGATATAATACTTCGCATCAGGGCGAAAGTTGATAAACTGATAGATTGGCTTATTACGAAAGCGTATGCATTTGTTGGCCCGGCCGTGGAACTGGCCATGTCGTTAAAAAACAAGGGAAAGGCATTATTGGACAAAGGCAAAGAGAAGGTTGTAGCGCTCGGAAAAAGTGCAGTAAGCAAGGTTGCCGGATGGCTGGGTATAAAGAAGAGCTTTACCGCTGATAATGGCGAAACACACGAACTCTATTTCAAAGGATCGTCCGATGAATCGTCCGAATTGTGGGTTGCCAGCAGGGATCCAATGAGATACGACGAGTTCCTGGATAACATAAAAAAAGTAAGGCCCGATGGCGATAAAAAAATAATGGACAAGAAAGCCGAGGCAAAAAAACAGCTTGAGGAAGTGGAAAAGGCCAAGAATATACCAATTGTTTCGTCCATTACGGAAGAGAAGGACAGGGCAGCTAAATATGATAAAGTTAATGCCGAGGTAATTAAGTTGAGCGCAATAACGGCTCATCTTTTTGGCGGTCCGCTGGAGCCGCTTGAATTTAACTTTGGCGGATTGACCGACGTTGGTTTTGCCACCAAAATGACCATCAGGTACCTTAACAAAAACAATCGCCCGCCTGTTGGCGGCCCGCCGGGTGTATCTAACGATGACTATAGAAAACTTAATCTCAGAAGAAATGGAGACAAGCCCTATTATGTCAAAGGGCATTTACTAAACGGCTTTTTAGGCGGAACCGGGAAAGATTTCAGAAATCTCACCCCGCTGTCCATTTCAGGGAATGGCGTGCATGAAGCAAGTATCGAAAGTAAAGTTATTGAGAAAGTGGACGAGGGTAAAACGGTAGAATACATTGTTGAGCCGGATTATAGCAGCCCGCTAAAAACTCCAAGTAGCGCCGAAATACAAAAGTCAAATTTGTCAGCAGCAAAAAAGGCAAAAATGGAAGACATTGTGTCCGCAGAAAAGAAAGTGCCCACAGCAATGAAGTGCGAGGCCAACATTTTGAATGAGAAAAAAGGCAAATTCGATACCAGTATAGTTAATACACCTGTTCCTAACAAGGTGGAAACCGATCTGAAATCGTACGAATTGTAAGTTGAAAAAGGCATGATCTTTTCCCGTGCCCGAGACCCGGGGACAAAAAATCCGGAATTGCTGGATTTATATGAAGGGTTGATAAATAAATAGCCACGGGGTAATGGCTCTACAACAAAAGTATGCTCCATGATTTGCAAGTGCAGAGATGGCTTCGTTCCTCGCCAGGACGATTTGGTTTTTTAAGGTTAGCTTAAATCCACAGGATATCCTCCATGGACGATGGCCCTTTATGCCGCTCCGTGCAGATATAGACCAATCCTTAATACAAATCCGCGAATTGCTTATTTTCCAGCGGGTTGCGCACCGCGGCGGGCAGGGCGGTAAAAAACCGGTAGCCGGTATTTCGTTCCAGGTCGTTCACCGTGCAAACGTATTTTCTCCAGTCGGGCGAAACGGCTTCGTCGTTAGGGGTGTCAATGGCTATCACGTCTGTGCCGGCTTCAATACGGTCCAGGTCGTCGTTATTATCGGGGATGATGAGGGCTATCTTCCAGATGTGCGCAGGCACGCGGATGCGGCCATCTGCTATGCTTTCCCTGTAGCCCAACCTGCCGGTGCCGCCCCTGCCATAGCTCCCCATAATGATGTAAACCTCGTTACCCTGCCTCACCTTTTCGCGGCAGTAACTTTCAAAATGCTCCCAGGTATGCTGATTGTTGTTTTTGGCTTGCGGTATCATGTTATCCATCAAAAAAGTAGCGGAGTTGGCTTCGGCGCTGGCGGTGCGGTCGCCGCTGGGGCAATTGTGCCCTTTATCGAACCCTGAACCCCGGTAACTGGCATTATCAGCCTCGAACCAACCATCGGGAAGAGTGGTATCAGGCCTGAAATCATTGCTGCGCACTGCAGCACCTATATCCTCCGCACAGAGGTGCCAGCTAACCCAGTTCGGTTCGCCGGTGGTGCGGTTATAGCTTTCTATATAGTATTTATGATCGATAAGGTAATTGGCGGAATCATGGATATCGGGTGTTGCCGAGCTCGGGTTCCCCAACAGCATATTGTTATCGTCGCCCGGGTGCCGGGGCAGGCGCACGCCGGTTATCCGTTTATACGACCGGTGGCGTTTGGTATGTTTTTGAGGCTGCTGACAGGCAGTAACGGTTAGGGTTATAAATAATAAAAAGTAAGCGAAAGCGCGTAAATTACGGTGGATCATCAGCGGTGCAATTTCTAATTTTTAAATGACTTCCTGCTGATGAATTTCTTTCAGTAAATATTTCTCCCGCTCTCTCCCGCCCGTTTTGTCCTCGCAGGGTCTCTCAACGAGGACCCTGCGTTCTGGCAGGACGGTTATTCCGCAGGGTCCCGTGCCGGAGACCCCGCGGGGACTAAAGTGTGGACACTTGTACGGGCGGAGTACGCCGTTGCTGATAGATCAACAATCCAAACATTACCGCACTAAATGCAGCGTAGGCATACTGCCTGCGGGATACGCCAACACCATAGGGGAACCAGATGCCCTGGATATGCAATTCAGATAGTTCCCGCGCAAATAATCCGGTCGAGATGAGTAATACCGCCGGTAAATAGAGCCATCCCTGTTTACCCTGCTGCCGGATGCCCAGGCAGATGATAAGCGCCAGTGTTAAGGCAAATAATAAACGTGCATAGTTAGAAATGGCCTGAAAGGCAGCGTGGGGGACTGCCTCGGAAACCCATGGAAGGCTGAAAAGCTGGCCGCACATATAAACTATGGTGAGCGCCAAAATAACAGGCGGGATCCAAACGGGGCGGTCAACCTTATACCAACCGCGCCATGCCATCAGCCAGGAGCCAAGTACCAGCGGCATCAGGATAACAAGTGTTACAATATCAATTTGGTGGCTGGTTTCCACCTGCAGCCAGTAGTAAAAAGCCTGGTTTGCCCGTACCAAACCCAGCAAAATTAAAGCTATGATAAACCATTTATATTGTTTAACAGGCTTGCGCAAAAAGGCGATGGTTATTGCCAGTAGAATGAATACGACGAATTCGGCCACCTCTACAATATATCCCTTGATGGTTTGCCGCCACCTGAATTTATACCTGGCTTCAATATCGCTTTTCTTTCCAAGTTCCGGTGCAATGTGGATGCCTCCTAAATCGGTGCCCTGACTTAATACCGCTGCGCTCGCCCATACCCTGAAAGCAATGGTGATCGTCTTTTTTCCCCTTATGCTATCCGGTAACAGGAACATACGTGGCTGTATGCTGTAGGCTACGGGTACCGTATTCGAAAAATCTCCCGCGCCACCCAGCAATCGTCCATCAACAAATAATTGATAAGCCTCATCAACTGCGGGCGGACCCGCAATGGCCAGCACATCTCCTTTTACTCTGTCCAATGAGATTTTCAAACGGTACCAGGCGTAACCCGAATAATTTGCATGCCCCTTTGCTGCCCAGCCGGGGACATAACCTGTTAGCCCTACATCGCCATCATGTGATCCAGAAGGAGCGGTAAGGTCGACCGTTTCCCATACTGAATCATTAAAGCCTGGCCCGGCCCACTCCAAATTATCCCCTGTTTTAAATTTCCATGGGCCGTTAAGTATGATCGCAGATTGCTTATGGTTAAACGCATTAGCGTTGGTAAATGCTAATAGCAACGCCAGCAGGGTAAAAAAGGTAAAGTTTTTCATATTCATCCGCGTACCGACCAATAACCCAAAACTGCATGGATTTTATGCTTATAAAAAATGGTTTAAACAGATCGGTGAAAATATTCTATGATACGGGCAATTATCTCAACCGTAAGCGTTCACAAGCCAACGCTCGTAATCACCTGGTCTCCCGCCCGTTAAAGCGTCCTCCGCTTAAACGGGAAAATTTTGGGCGTCCACGCCTGATAGTTAATGTAAGCGTGGACGCTTACTTTTGCTAATGTTCAAGTGTGGACACTTGAACAGGCGGAGTGTGGACGCTTACAACTAGCGTACAAGTATGACACCTGTACAAGCGCTTTGCAATGCGGACAATTGAAAACAACCCTTATTCTATCAGCTTAGCTATTTTTTGCAAAGGAATAGTATCGGCAAATGCCAGTATCTGGGTATCGGTGCAATCGTCTACCTTAAAGGTTATCATGGCGCTGCCCAGGGGAATTTGCAGTTCGTAATCATTTTTATCGGCCGTGCTGCCTGCCTGCTTCTCAAGCCTGGCTTTGTACCCCTGTACCTTCACGGTCTTGCTCCTGCCGTCGCTCATCATGCCGCCCAGCATCGGGGTGTTCAGTATGGAATTGGTCATGGCCACCAAAGGCGAGTTGCTGATGATAGAAATATCGGCCTTTTTACCATCTTTTTGGGCGTAGGCGCGGTGTATGGTAGCGCCTACAAAGCCTATGTTTGAAGTTACATTATCGTCCTTTCCTACAATTTCCATCGCGTCCATTTTAGGCGGCAGCAATTTCAGCACTTCCTGGCCCACCACCAGGTCCACCTCCTGCATGGCTTGTTGCAGGGCAAAATGCGTTTCTTCCAGTTTGCCTGCATTGTACGAGGTTTTGGCAGTGGCCATTGCTTTGGCAAAATCCTGCGCATTGCTGCAGCATGCAATGGCAATAACAGCGATAAATGTTAAAATAGCTTTCATAAATATTTTCATTGCTGATCAAAATTATTGTTCACCAAGCATTTTTTTAATGCCATCGATATCGAATGAATTAGCAGCGGCCATTACTTCCTGCTCGTTGGCGAAATTGATGCACTCCCATACGGTCATAGAGGTTTGCCCAAGCGAGACGATAAGGGTATAGCCTTTGCTATCCTCATACTGGATAATGGCCTTATTGCCCTTAACCCTCACCTGTTTGAAATTTTGCTTACTTCCGTTGGCTTCCATCATCCCGGCGTTAGAAAAATACAGCGTGGCCAGCCCGGCGTACACGCCCGCGTTTCCTACGGTAACCGTCATTTGTTTATCGGCCGTGTTTTTCCACACGCGGTGAATGCTCAGGTTGCTCCAGCCCCACTGGGTGCTCATTACCACGTCCTGCGCGGTGTCTGCATTCAGGGTATCTACCGTTGGCGGTAACGATTTTAATATCTGGCGGCCCAACTGTATCTCGACCCCCATAAGCGCCTGTTGAAGCGAATACCGGGCATCGCTGTAATTTTTGGCTGCATGGGCCGTTTCCGCTTCCGCCATTTGCGCCTTCACATCGGGCGGAGCTGTATTGGTCAATCCCGCGCCGCCTTTGTTAACAGGCCCGCCCGGCGATGAGGAACTGCTATTACCAGCAGATTGGTTATCGGGCGGAATACCCGCCTTTTTATCGACTTCCTTATCCACCACTTTGTTCACTTTATCTTTAAGCTTTTTGAAAAGCCCTTGCGATGATGCCGTGTTGGCGGCCATAAAGGCGATAAGGAAACAGAGACTGTATAAAACTTTTTTCATAATTCGGTATTTACTCGGTTAGTAAAGATAAGCAACATAAGGCATTCAAAACTAATGATTTAAAATAATTCAGCAAAAAACCCGCCCGCTTGTTTTTATTGCTTTGGGATGAGTTGTTTGGTATAGTTTATTTCATCCTCCCTTGCCCCAACCACCACAAGAAAAACGCTGAACGCCGGGTGCAGGGCGATCGAGAAGCGGCTAAAATTCTAAAGCAGTTGCTCCGGCGATATCTTGCCCGCCTGTATATTCAATGTCAGAAAGTCGAAGAAGTTCCAGCCCTCTGCTATTTTGCCGTCCTTATCTAACTAACATTTATAAACACAAAATTACCAGTCGGTTATGTATTATAAAATAGTAAAAACACCTATTTTGCTAAGTAAAAATACCTATACCACAGGATAATTGCCGGTCGTTTACTTAGTGTATCAAAAAAAGAAATTTGTGCTATAAGTATGATCGTTTTTGGGCGTCCACGCAGTAAGAACGGACGCATCACCAGCCCTATCGCTGGCAGACTGTTGGCTTAAAGCGGCCTGTTTTGGCTTAAAGCTGCTTATTTTGGATATATTTTGATTTTCCCGGTTCATTTTTCCGGTGCAGCCGGCGCGAAGCCAGAATAACTAATGCCCTCGTAACCAACGAATAACAAAAGCAGGTGTTCACGAAAACATCAAAAAAGGGGCACTTTTTGACATTAGCCAAAAGCCAACATGCTGAAAAACAATTACTTACAACAAAACATGCCGCGCAAAGGGCGAAAGCGTGAACACTTAGTGTATCGGGGCCACCCTATCCTTTCAGCGTAGGATGATCTTTACCGGCGATACTATCAATATAGCTGCCAATGGTCCTGATCAGGGATGCGTCGAGAAAATCTTCGATACGCTGCAGCCATTCGTTGCCGCATTTGTATAGCATGGCCTGTTTACCGTCCTTAAACTGAACCAGCCAAACCTTTAGCTTTTTAAAAGTGGTGCGCATAATTTGTACCGCATGGACAGACCCGTCCTTCAACCTGATTCTATGGATCATAGGGCGCTAAGATTTTATTAACGGTAATATTTCGTTTTCTTTCGTTTCGAGCAGTTTACCTAAACGCCGGATATTCTGTTTGGTGAAGAATTTCATTTTCACCTTTTCTCCTATCCAGCCTTTGCCGGGCAGGCGTTTGATGATCATCGATTCGCCTTTATCATTTAATGTTTTGACCAGGAAACTGTAGGGGGCCATAGCCAATGGTGTTACCACCAATGCTAAAGGGGAATTATAAATGTGGAGGATGATGGTGAAACTCGTCATGGCAGCTACGGTAAAGCAAAAAATAAGTAATTGTTTTAGTCATAGAAGCACGATTGTGTTATTCCAATAGGTTTTAAACGGATTTTGATTTAAATAATTGTATTGAAACTGCCGGAAACCTGTTAGGTTTGCCGGCATCTGGCATTAAAATGACAATTAGTATTTTAGGCTGCGGCTGGTATGGCAAAGCTTTGGGCCGGGCACTTGCGGCAAAGGGTTTTATGGTGAAGGGTTCGGCTACTTCGGCTGACAAGCTGGGGGCATTGGCTTACCTGGGTATTTTACCTTTTGAAGTGCGCGCTGAGGCCGGCGGACTTAAAGCAGGCCCGGGATTTTTTGATTGCGATGTGCTGGTGATCAGCATACCGCCACGGTTTCGCAGGGGTGAAAGCGCTGATTATCTGCCGAAGCTTGGGTATATCATCGATGCGATAAAACAGTATGGCATTAAAAAAGCGATCTATACCAGTTCGACCGGTGTTTATGGCGATACAAACAGGGAGGTTGATGAACTGTCGGACCCGCAGCCCGGTACCGAAACAGGAATTATACTGCTGGGGGCAGAAAAGCTTTTTGAAAAGGAAACGGGCTTTAAAACCGCCATCCTCCGCTTCGGCGGATTGATCGGCGAAGGTCGTGACCCTGGCAGGTTTTTTGCCGGGAAAACGAATATCCCCAATGGCCGTGCGCCGGTTAATTTAATCGGGTTGGAGGATTGTGTGGGCATTACCGAAACCGTGATAGAAAAAGATGCCTTTGGACATATCTTCAATGCCTGTTCGCCCGAACATCCCCAAAAAGCAGAATTTTACCGCGCCGCTGCCGCAAAAGCCGGGCTACCACCGCCGCAGTTTATTGACGAACTCCTCGACTGGAAAATGGTGAACAGCGTGAATGTGCCGGGGACTTTAAGGTATCAATTTACCGGTTCGCTTGTTACTTAATCCTCCAGGTTGTAAGGATAAAGCCAGCAGGAACCTTGGGTTACAATAGTTTCTTTACATTTGACGGATATGACGAGCCGCGTTCGGCAATAGTTATTACTAATAAGGTTTATTATTGACCGGCATAAGAAATGAAGAAAATTAAAGCTTACATAGACAGCGGCAACCTGGAACAGCATTGCTTTGACCTCTTCAACGCGGAGCGAGCGAAAGAAGTCGCTGAATTTAGTGTGTCTCACCCGGAGATCCGGCAGGAACTAAACGAAATTGAGCAAACCATTGAATTATTGGCCAAAAGCTATGCCATTGAACCTGATCCCCGATTGAGGGGCAGGTTGCTGAATGTGCTCGGTTTTGCGAGCGGGGAGCAATTAGATATCAATAACCTGCCGCCCACCGGTAAGTATTCCGATCATGTCAACTGGCTGAATGCGGTTGAGCATTTACTACCGGCCGAACCTTTTGAAGACTTCTTCCAGCATACCTTACGGCAGGACGACCAAATAGCCCAAATGTTGGTTGTTACCAGGCTGAATGTGCCACCGGAAATTCACGAGGACCTAGCCGAGAGCTTTTTCATCCTAAGGGGCCAGTGCACCTGCACCATTGGCGGCAGGCGGGTCACCCTTAACCCGGGCGATCATTTGGATATCCCGCTGCATGTCAGTCATGATATAACAATAGATTCACCGTACGTGATCGCAATTTTGCAACACCAATTTTCCTGACCCTATGAAAACTACCCCGGCTGAACAGGAACTGATCAGTGCGATTGCGCGGCGCGACGTTTCAGGTGCAGCGTTGTTATATGATCAATATGCAGGGAAACTCTTCAAAATCATTTGCTGTTCTATTGCCGACCAGCAGTTAGCCGTTGCAGTGCTGGAGGAAACAATGTTATACATCTGGAACAACTGCACAGATTGCCATAAGCAAGACTCGCACCTGTTATTATGGATGGCCGGGATTGCGCGGCAAATAGCCCGCAAAAGAATTAAAAGCCAGCAAGGAACCACCTGATCAGCACCGATTATATCCTGTCTATATATTCGTCAATTCACCACCGGGAAGGCCGATATCCTCAACCTTGCGCCGCCCATAGGCACCAGGGTAATGCTGGTTTCGGCCTCATCGGTTCTCACAGGGCTTTCGGGCAGCAGGCCGCACAGGCCGTACTGGTCTATTTTCCAGCCGGGTATTTGCCTGCCTTTGGCTTTTAGTACTATAGGGGCCGATTTGTTGGTGAACGGGTTATTGTCCTTTGGCCAGGCCCTTCTTTCAACCTCGAATGACATGGCGGGATCTTGTTTGTTTAATTCGAGCCCGAAGTTCCATGCCGAGGCCGGATATATCTCGAAGGTCGGCCATTTGGTCTGATCGGCGGTAGGTTGCCATTTGGCATCAGCCACGGCGTTTTCTTTGGTCGAGGCCACTTTTACATATTTCTCGTCTATCTTCAGCGAAAACGTAAGCGGGCCGTAGTTTACACTCACGCTGTTCTTATTCTTCTCCCATTCGCGCACGTGTATGCTCATGGGTAAGTGCAGGGTTATACGGTCGCCGTTCCTCCACGTATTAACCAGTTTAATATACTCCGCACCCGCCGGACTAACCTCAACTGTTTTTCCATTCACTTCCACCGTTGCATTGGCGCACCATTTTGGTATGCGCAGGTAAACGGGGAACTTATTTGGCGCGGCCGTTTGAATTTTAAGGTTGATCGTTTCGTTGAAAGGGTATTTTGTTGTGGTAACAATGGTAACCGGCTGCCCGTTCCCTGCCTTTGCAGTAACCGACCCTTCAGAATACAACTGATCGGCCAGGCCGTTATCGGGCGTGGCCATCCAGCTGTTTTCGGCATAATAAACCCAGCCGGCCGAATGGTTATGCTGGCAGCAGCGGCTGCTGAACGGGTTCATGTTCAGGAACGGTCCATCGTTATTGATACCCGGTGCATGGTTCTTGCTGTCGCTCAGCACCATGTTGGGGGCGGTTAGGTAACGCAGGCTTTTATAATCGGGCATAAAGGCTGCGGGAAAGGTATTGAAGGCCACATCCTCGCAGTTGTCGGCCCAAAAAGTATCGCCGGTAAATCGCAGCAGGAACTCGTCCGAGGTCATTTGCTCCACCATACCACATGTTTCCACGGCTTGCCTCGGGTCGTCATAACCCTTGCGGGCGTTCTCATCTGCGCCGAACATACCGCCCGGCACTTGCCCGTAAATATTTCGGATCAGCTTAAAGTCGTTATAGGATGCCGCCAGGTCGGCGGGGTTATTGCTCTGCATAAAGTATGTGGCTGGTTCGCGGAACGATTGTGCCACATTCACGTTATGCCAGTTGGGCAAGTTGTTGGCTTGCCGCCAGTTGGCCGTGTTTCGGTCGATCTTGGTTGCCAGGTTGAGCAGCCATTTTTCGCCGGTGCGGTTATACAGCCAGTACACGCTGATGAGGTTATCCCCGCCCCTGCTGTTCTCCCAGTAATCCTTCAAAAACAGGCTGTCCGGCACGGTTTGCTCATATTTAAAATACCGCGACATGAGTTTCAGTACCCTCGGATCGCCGGAATATTCGTAGTACGATTGCAGGCACCAGAGCATAGGCATATTACCCCACAGGTCGCGCCGGCCGGGTTTGGTATAATTCAGCGGACCGAAGTCGCCATTGGCACGCTGGTTTTTGATAACGGTATTGATCCAGAATTTGGTTTCCTTCAGCATTTTTGGGTCGCGCAGCATATAGGCCATATCGCCGTAGCCTTTCAGCCAGTAAGGCAGCTCTTCCCATCCGTATTTGCCTTTGCCGCTTTTATTTACCCAGGCGTTGTCGGTTTTAGTCAGCCATACACTGATCTCGCCGAGATTGCCCGTCAGGCCCTCCCGCTGTAGTTCCAGTTGGCGGCGCAACCAGCCGTTGGGTTTTATAGCAGTTACAGGCAGTTTTATAAAGTATTGCGCGTTCAGCGGAGCCTTGTTGGAGGTATAGTAGGCGTTGTGTCCCCTATTGCTTACCTCCTTTATAGCAGTTGCGGTTTGAGCCGATAGTTTATTGTTGAATACAGCAGCCATCATAAAACAGCCCGCTAAGGCGGCTTTACCGGCCGGTGAAGAAATGCTTTTCATAATTAGTTTGTTTGGATTGCGCAAATTATGAATAGGCGGGTAATATGGCAAATAAATTACTGAGTGGAGATTAAACGCCGAACTGCCCCAAATGATGATCCAGATGTTTATAAAACATATTGTTCCATTCAGTAATGGTTAACGGGCCGAAAGAATGGGACTCTTTTCCATCGAAATGCTTTTCGCCCAGCTCCTGCGTTTTTTTGATATGGGCTATCAGCCGGGACTTTTCGGCTTGAAAATCACGTTCGTCTGTAATGATAAACGCCGGGGCTGTGGGGCCGTTGTGTTTGTAAGGCGTCTCGCCCACTACCTTATTTTTCACCAGCATTTTCAGGATAAACTTCATAAACCCTTTGGGTTTGGGATGCTTATCCTCATATACCATTTCATACGACACGTTGAGATGCGCCAGCATTTGCGATACGTTCATTTTACCCCATAACGGCGTGCTTGCCGGAGTAAGCTTATTAATGCGGCCGATAACGGCATCGGTAACTTCGGATGTGAAAATATTGGGTAATGCCATACACAAAGTAACGTAATTTTCTGATTCGCAACTGGATATGTAACCGGTTAAATCCAAACGGCATTTTTTGTGTTTATAGCACGAAGAGTGTACGATGATTAAATATAAATTGCGATGCAAAAGAAAACATTCCCCGGCGAGAAGGAAGAAATGCCTGTAACGCCGCAAAAACCCGAAATAGAGCAACCCGCCGACCCGAAAACGCCTGAGATACCGCAGGAAGACCCTAACCGGATACCGCCTGAAATATCGCCGCAGCAACAGCCGCCGCCCGAAGCACCACCCGGGCAGCCCGGCAATACCCCAAACGGCTGATTTGGCGGATTTGGTAATATTCCCTATTCTTGGCGTTATGGTCCTGTTTAAGCCAGCAGGATGAATAACGATGGAGCAGCAAATCCCGGCGATATTAAAAACCAAACCGCATTTCGAAATCCTTGACGGGTTACGCGGCGTAGCCGCTTTATCAGTAGTGACCTTTCATTTTATGGAAATGGCCATTACCGATTACAGCAAAAACTTTATCGGGCATGGCTTTTTGGCGGTCGATTTCTTTTTCTGCCTCTCGGGCTTCGTTATCGCTTATGCTTATGACGACCGTATCGGGAAGATGGGTGTCACGGAGTTTTTCAAGTCGCGCCTAATACGACTGCATCCATTAGTCATTATGGGTTCGGTGCTGGGCCTGTTAACTTTCCTGTTCGATCCGTTTGGCGGTCACCCTGAGTTGTATAGCGCAGGCAGAATAGCATTGATATTCCTGTGTTCGGTTTTGCTTATCCCCTTCCCGGTGGTAACCGAACGGGCTTTTAACCTGTTCAATTTAAATGCGCCGGCCTGGTCGCTGTTTTGGGAATACATTGCCAATATTTTTTATGCGTTTATTTTGAGCAAACTAAATAAACGCTGGCTGCTGGCGCTTACCTTACTCGCAGCTATACCTATCTGCATTATCGCATACCGCACCGGAAACCTGATGGGCGGCTGGAGCGGAGGCACCTTTTGGGACGGCGGCGCACGGGTAGCTTATTCGTTTTTAGCGGGAATGCTGGTTTACCGTTTCAATTGGATCATCCCGTCGAAACTTGGTTTCGGTATGATGTCTGTATTGGTGTTTGCGGCTTTTATTATGCCTTTTTCCGGTTGGAACTGGCTGACAGAGCCCCTGGCTGTATTGTTCTATTTCCCGCTGATTGTTGCATTGGGCGCCGGGGCCAGACTAAGCGAAAGGCTCAGGAAGATTTGCGTGTTCTCCGGAAAGATGTCGTACCCACTGTACATGACACATTACGCAGCGTTGTGGATGTTCGGCAATTATTATGCGTCACATAAACCCGGAACAGTTGAATTTTCAGTAGTTGTGGTTACCTCCATCATTTTACTGGTTGGCGTGGCCTGGCTGGTAATGACATTTTATGATATTCCTGTACGGAGATATTTGAGCAGGAAAAGGCATGCAGCTTGATAAGTTTTGTCGGCTGGAGACCTTAAAACAAAAAAGCACCCGCTTGTGGGCGGATGCTTTACGAGTAACTTATAGTGATACTTAAATAACTTTTACGTTTACTGCGTTTAGGCCTTTTTTGCCTGATTGCTCTTCGTACTGTACGCGGTCATTTTCGCGGATGTTGTCGATGAGTCCTGTTGAGTGAACAAAGATGTCTTCCCTGTTGTCACTCGGTGAAATAAATCCAAAACCTTTTGTGTTGTTGAAAAATTTCACTGTTCCTTCTTTTTGCATTATGCTTCTTTTTTAAATAAGTGCGCAAGGTACGCATTAATACCGGCATTGTTTTCATATTGGTAAAATATATTAACAATATATTAAAGGGGGTCGCACGCGTGGGTCATAAAAAAACAAGGCGAAAAAGACAAACTTTCGCGATTATTGATTTATTAGGGCTTCTAACAATACCAGGAGCTATTCGCAAAACTTTGAAACCTGCTACATAAGGCTTTCCCACCGATACGTGCCCGCCCCGGGGCCAGTTTCCTATCCTAATTATCTTTGGTAAATTTATCGATCGATATGAAATATAAAATACAAATAAGCAAGGCTAAGCTAATAGTACTGGTAGGCGTTTGTTTCTTCATTGCTTATCTTGCTTATAATTCGGGACCAAACCCAAATTACCAACTGAAATTAGAGACATCTGCACCACAAGAATACTGGAGTTTTTTTTCTGAAGGTGCGAGAAAGAAATTGTCTGTAATTCAAACTATCACTTTAAAGTTTCAAAATCCTATAGCAAACTTTAGATTTGATGATAAAAAATATTTCATTGAAGTTTTTAAACTAGATGCCTTAGCAGACAAGCCGCTAGATGAACTTATCGCTTCTTCAAGCAACACAGATTTTATGAATAATGGCATCACATATTTAGAAAGCGGTGGTCCTTTATTTGATGTGAGTTTTAAAACAGGTAAGAACAAAGCGCGGCATATAAACATAAATTTAAAGGGGAATAATACTCACCAGATCAGGAACGATTCTGTTGCCTATTTCAATTCTGATTTTTATTTTTTTGCTATCAATTATAACAAATCAGATACTACAGCAATCTGGGCTACCACAGGAGGAAGACCGCCGGAAATTCCTACACTTGCCCTTCCTATAGATATCTTGTTTATTAAAAAACATGGCGCTATTTATCTTCTGATAATGTCTGTCAATGACTCAAAGACCAGCTTGCCTGCAAATAAATTATATGACTTGGTATGTCGTAAATAGCGAAGACGGATTTATAACAAAAAGTAACAAGGCCTGCATCTTTAAGATTATTAGCAGATTTCTCTATGAAGGCAACAATGACACCGGCGCGACTTAACAACGAGGCTCACCGGAAATAACACCCCCTTTACTTAGCGATTCCTTCGAACGCTCCCCCTGCTTTTCCGTAACGTAACCGTACGCTTCAGTGTCCGTTTTCGATACAGCATTTTATTATAGCCACCCGGGCCGACCTGGCAGGATCCAGTTTTCACGTAAATTTTCTTATTGATAATCAATTACTTAAATTATTTTTTATATAATTACTAATCAATTAGTATTTATCCTAATAGATTAGTATTGTTTTTGTTCAACTTTAAACATCATCAATTAAAAATCAAATCGTATGAGCAATTCAATTATACCTGCCCTTTTCCGCAATTGCCTTTTGGCAGCAGGCAGCCTGCTGCTTTGCGCGGGCACCGTTAACGCACAGGTTGTTACAACTGTTGTGCCCGTGGTTAACCCCATTGTTACCGCCGTAGTGCCACCGGTTCATCCCGTTATACCGCCGGTACACCCGGTAATAGCAGATATTAACCCGGTAATCAATGCAGACCCGGTTGTGGACATTGGCGATATTGACGTCGGCGATATCGATGTGGACGTAGATATTGCAGGCCCGGATATGACCGAAGGCAAATGGTTCGCTACTATTAAAGGCGACAAGATCAGGATCGAGTTCCGGTCAGACAGCGACGACAATCACTGGTCGAACAATGCCGATTTTGCGTTAAGCGAGTTTCCTAACCTGCCAAAAGGCCAGAAGGGTGAATTTTCGTTGACGCGTGATGCCGGTACAATTGTATTCAATGGCAAGTTTGAGGACGATATGGGTTTTGGCACCTACAAGTTTAACGCCAACAAAGCGTTTGATGACTATGTAAAAAACTCGGGCGTTACCGATGTGAAGGATCGCGATGCTTTTTCATTCTTCATGGTCGACCTGAAAAAAGGCTATGTGGAAATGCTGGCCAAAAACGGCTTCAAAGATATTGCAGGGCATAACCTGGTTGCCATGGCGGCTATGAAAGTTGACGAATCGTTCATCCAGGGCATCAGGTCGGCAGGTTATAGCGATATTTCTATTCATCAGCTTATCGCCATGAAATCTATGAATATTACGCCGGCCTATATCAATGAGCTTGCCGCTATGGGGTACAAAGATATACCTGCACATGATGTTGTCGCGTTTAAATCGATGAATATCGATGCTGCTTATATCAAGGGCTTTAATGATATAGGTTACACCAATACCCCTATCCATTCGCTGATCTCTTTTAAATCGATGGATATTACACCCGAATTTATCAAAGGGCTTAACGACATGGGTTATAAAGATGTAGCAGCCCATGATATTATCTCGTTCAAATCAATGAACATCAATGCCGATTACATCAAAGGCTTTACCGATATCGGTTACGCTAATATTCCTATCCATTCGCTGGTTGCTTTTAAATCAATGGAAGTTACCCCTGCTTTTATTAAAGGTTTTATGGATATGGGCTATAAGGATATTGACGCCCACAACATTATCGCGTTAAAATCACTTGATATTAAACCATCCTACATAGATGGCTTTAAAAAGCTCGGCTTTACTGACATTCCGCTGAACGAGCTGCCCGCGCTGAAGTCAAGCGGTGTAACCCCTGAGTATGTTGCCTCGATGCAGCAAAAAGGGTTTAAATCCACCAGTTTGCGCAAGTATATACAGATCAAGAATTCGTTTAATTGAGGGGTTAGTGATTGGTGACCGGTGATTAGTGATTAGAGTGATGGATAATAAACATTTATAACAGACAAACAACTTAACAAAATGAATAAGAAAACGATCATAAGCTGTTTTGCGGTGCTGACTTTATCAGTAGCATTTGCGGGCCAGGCATTTTCGCAGCAAAAGGAGAAGGGCGACGATGAGCAGTCGTCAGGACAATTCGGCCATCCGCCCGGCACCTGGGATGCTGTGGTGAAGGATGGGATAGTGAACATCCAGTTCTATGCCCGGCATTGGAGCAACGGGCGGAATTTCACCACTGCCGAATTGGGTACCCTGCCGGCTGAAAAAGTTGGCACGTTTGGTCTGACGCGCGAGTCGGGCAAGCTGACCTTTAAAGGTGTATTCCAGGATCATTGGGGGCACGGTACTTATACATTTGAACAAAACGCGGCCTTTAAATCGTACCTGGAGCAAAAGGGTTACAGTAAGCTTGATGGTGAGCTGATGCTGGCGGTTTTCTTTACTGATATTAACAAAGGTTTTTTCGACTTTATGAAGGATAATGGTTACCCTTCAATTTCCAACGACCAGTTTAAGGACCTGGCCGAGCAGAATTTAAGCCGCAGGGTGCTGGAGGAATACTTCGCCCTGTTTAAAGCAGAAGGTTATGGACACCAGTCCATCGATAAACTGGTGGAATTGAGAGAACATGGGGTAACTCCTAAATACATTGCCAGCATCCATCAAATGGGTTACAAAGGTTTTTCGCTGGATAAAGCACTAGAACTGCGCGACCATGGCGTGACAGCTGAATACATTGCCAGCCTGAAAAAAATGGGCGATGCGAATGTGACGCTCGACCAGGCACAGGATCTGCGTGATCACGGCGTTACTACTGAGTATGTAGCCAGTTTGAAAAAGCTGGGCTACCCTAATATGACGCTGGATAAGGCACAGGAATTGCGCGACCATGGCGTTACGGTAGATTTTATCAACAGCATGCAGAAACTGGGTTATAAAGATATCACCCTGGATAAAGCCCAGAGCCTGCGCGACCATGGCGTAACCGCTGATTTTATCAAAAGCATTAATGACCTCGGGTTCAAAAACATCAGCCTGGAGAAAGCCGAAGAACTGCGTAACCACGGCGTTACTGCCTCGTACATCAAAAAAATGAAGACCAAAGGCATTAAACTGGAAACACTGGATGATTTTATCAAACTAAGAGATACGGGGTTTAATGATTGAGTTGGCGTTAGCCTCACCCCACCCCTCTCCGCAAGAGAGGGGCTTTTTATTTTACTCCATTTGACCGTTTACAGGTGTTCACGAAAAGTGCAAAAATGGGGCACTTTTTGCACTTTATTAAAATCTTAACGCCTAATAATCAACAGCTTAGCATGACACAACCATTGGCAAGTGGCGGTGGCGTGAACACTTAGTGTATGGGTTGTTTTGTTCTGATTTGTTTACAAGCTTGCTAAAGTTGTCTTCAGCAATTTTACTGCGTCCGTATTGCTGGTCCCCTCAGCAAAAACGTCATTGGCTGTTACGCCATCGCCATAATAATCTTTTATCGCATCCTTATCAATGTTCAAGCTGGAGCCATTGATGCTGACCCCTGCGAACAGCCCGCGGCTGCGGGAATAAGAATATATCTCTGCCTCCAACTTATAATCGGTGTTAGCCGACGTCGTTCTCCCAACAGGCCCCGCGGCGGCTGATGCGTCGCCCCCGATAGTAAAATCGCCATCTTCCACTTTGGTCAGCACGCCTTTGTGTTTAAAAACCATTACCAGGTCAACTGATTGCACGCCTATCTGCGGACCAATGCTACCACCCGTCAAGGTAATAAAAACCGGGTTGCTCCAGCTTCCGTCGGCAAGTTTTACAATGGCCACGCCTTTGCCCCTTTTACCGCCGATGCCAAATCCGGCATTAATTAATTTTGGAATGATAACGATGCCCTCGTATTGGGCTATAAGGTCGTGAGGGATTTTTTCTTTCATCGTGCTAAAATCCTTTAACACATTAGCTGCGGCATGTATACGCTCTGTTTCCTTATCCCCGGTTGTAGCAGATGTTATCAGCAGGAATAAACTTAACATGAGTGGAATACCTAAAAATTTGATCGTTTTCATAGTTTGTAACTTGATATTTTCTAAACGGCAAAGTTACATACTTGTTTTGTCACGGGATTTTCATAGTTAAACAAGTCTCGATGGCTCTTAAAACTTATCCGATTCCGGTATATGCACATTTGCGTATCCGCACATCTTCACATCCCCTATCTTTACGCCATGAATAATCCAGGCAAGCAACAGGTATTTTCTATCAGCAATCAGCAACAGTTTGTTGATGCAGCATTGCAGGTATTCCGCTTTCAGGCTCAGCATTGCTTAGTTTACCGGGATTTTGTGACCAATCTCGGTATCGATGTCAATTCGGTCAAAACAGTTGAGGACATACCCTTTCTGCCAATCAGTTTCTTCAAATCTCGTGATATATTGAGTACGGATGCAGAGGTCCAGGTCACTTTCACAAGTTCTGGTACCACCGGGATGATCAACAGCAAACACCTGGTTACCGATGTTAGCTGGTATGAGGAAAGTTTCCGCCGGGCTTTTGAAATATTTTATGGCGATATTAAAAGCTATTGCGTGCTGGGGCTGTTGCCTTCCTACCTGGAACGGGAAGGGTCTTCACTTATTTATATGGCCGAAGACCTGGTTAAAAACTCCCAAAACCCCGATAGCGGCTTTTTTCTTTACAATCATAATGAGTTGTTCGCGCAGCTAAACAAACAAAAGGCCGCTAATAAACCCACCCTGCTCATTGGGGTTACTTTCGCCCTGCTTGATTTTGTGGAGAATTATCAAATGGATTTCCCGGAGTTGATCGTGATGGAAACCGGCGGTATGAAGGGACGTCGAAAGGAAATGATACGCGAGGAGCTGCATCGAACGCTGTGTAAGGGCTTTGGCGTAAAATCGATCCACTCGGAATATGGCATGACCGAACTTCTTTCGCAGGCTTATTCAATAGGTGAGGGCATATTCAATTGCCCGCCCTGGATGAAGATCATCACCCGCGACACCAACGACCCTATGTCCGTACTTGCCGATGGGCATACCGGCGGCATTAACGTGATCGACCTGGGCAATATCAATTCATGTTCATTCATCGCCACTCAGGATCTGGGCAAAGTTTATGCTGATGGATCGTTCGAAGTATTAGGGCGTTTTGATAATTCGGATATACGGGGCTGCAACCTGTTGGTTAGTTGATTAAGTTAAATGGTTAAAAAATAATTGAAACAACCTTATCCAACTCAACTAACTTAATCTAACTTATTCACCTAATCAAATACAATTAATCATTATTTTTGCGTTCACATCAAAAATTGATGAATGTTATGACGGACAAATTTTTAAACGACCAGCAGGACCCCAAAGCGGTTGAAAAAGTATATACACGATTAGTCGACCTGCTAACCACAGGCGAGGAAATAATTTACATTGCTACGCAAAAGAAACCGCTGGTGAACATATTACCCGACTGCGTGGCGCTTACAAATAAACGGGTGTTATTTTTCACCCCGGCCAATCTTGGGCTGTCCATCAAATTCATTGATTTCGTTTGGAAGGACATTGTTGATGTTTTTGTTAAGGAAGAGATAATTGGTGCTATTTTCACCGTAAAAACAACCAACCAGGCCGAAATGGGTGTAGATTATCTGCCAAAGGTTCAGGCCCGCAAACTATATCAATACGCGCAGGGGCGTAAGGAAGAGGAACGCGAACTGCGCCGCCAGCGCGAACTGGAAGAAAAACGCGCCGAGTCCGGTTCGTTTAATTTCGAGCATGCTGCAACTGCTAACCAGCCCGCAGCACCGGAACCGGTTGCAGTGGCCCCTTCAATAGTGGCGCCGCCTTTACAGGAAGAGCCCAAAAGGGATGAATTAACGGAAAAGCTCAAAAAGCTCCGCACCTTATTCGATCAGGGACTTATATCACAGGATGAATATAACGCCAAGAAGCTGGAGTTGTTGAGCGATCTTTAATAGTTACTGGCCCACCAGTCGCTCATCAAAGTTAAAAGGTGTTTTCCTGACGATCTTTGCCTTTGTTGCTTTTGGGTGCAACGGGTTCATCAGATAATTGAATTCCTCGGGCACCAGTGCCGAAGGTACTTTCAGAAGCAGATGCTCATTTTTTTGCAGGAACGAATTTCCTATTTGTTTTAGGATGTGCTGTTCGGGATACTCGTTCCAGTTATCAGGCAAAACATTTTCGGGTATCTCCAAAAAATCGTCGGGAACTTCGATATTCAGAATAAGAAAGTTATTTGGGATATTTGTCGGTACAAGGTAAGCCAAAGATTCCAGCACGGCTAACGATCGGGACGACGCCAGGTACATCATAGGTTTGCCTTCGCTATTCCAGCGGCCGCCATATAAACGCGCGCCATTACCGCTAAGGTCATCGGCATATTTGGCATTTGTTATACGATAGAGGACCATCAGGCAAAAACACCGTGCTCGATACGGCCCAGCTCCTTAAAAACCATATCAAAACCAACAGACGAATCCAAAAGTGAAACGGGTGTTTCACCCTTGAAAACATGGAGCGGGGTTTTCATCCAGGTTTTAAATTTATCGAGCGAGCCGAATACTTCCTCGCCGCGTGTATATAGCCGGGCAAGTTCTACAGCTTTTTCAGCGTATTCAGTTTTAATAATGGCATCATCATCGTAACGCTGCAAAGTGCGTTCAGAAATGTGCATAATATCAGCAAACTCCTGAATAGTAAGGGATATCCGTTTGGCCAAAGACAAAAGTAAATGTTTGGGCAGGCCGCTGCGGGTAAGCTGCAGCATATCGAAATCAGTCATCGCGGCAACCTGCTTGGCATTACTGCCGAACAGGTTATTGAATAAACTTCCACTACTTTTAGTTACATACAAAGCCATTGGCTCGTTAACGTAAATTTCCGGACTATGTTTCCCCTTATACGACATTTGTCCAAAAATAATTACATTTTGTCTAAAATCCAAATTATTCCGCAACAATTAAAAAATAATTCTTCTTTCCTTTTTGAGCAACAAGGAATTTACCGCCGATCAGGCTATCTGCATTATAGGTATCATCCGGCGAAGCTACTTTGTTTTTGTTGATGGCTACTCCCCCTCCCAGTATCATCTTACGGGCCTCACCCTTTGACGGGAATACAGCGGTGTTCACCGCAAGCAGATCGGTAACATTGACCCCGTGCTTTAACTCATCCAACGACACATTGAAATTTGGCACGCCCTCAAATATTCCGAGAACTTCAGCCTCATTTAACTCGCCAAGAAACTCGATACCCGTGTTTCCGAACAAAAAGTCCGACGACTGAATTGCCTTATTATACTCCTCTTCCCCATGTGTACGGATCGTAATATCTTTTGCCAATGCCTTTTGTAAAGCGCGCTGATGGGGTGCCAAAGCGTGTTCGGCTTCCAAAGCCTCTATTGTTTCGCGGTCGAATAAAGTAAATATGCGGATATATGATTTCGCGTCATCGTCACTTGTATTCAGCCAAAACTGGTAAAACTTATAAGGCGACGTCTTTTCAGGGTCGAGCCATATATTGCCGCCCTCGGTTTTGCCAAATTTAGAGCCGTCCGTTTTTTTAATAAGTTGGGTGGTCAATGCGAAAGCCTCGCCCCCATCCTTGCGGCGTATAAGTTCGGTACCCGTCACAATATTTCCCCATTGGTCCGATCCGCCCATTTGCAACACACAATTGTTATGTTTCCACAAATAATAAAAATCGTACCCCTGCACTAATTGATAAGTAAATTCGGTGAACGACATACCGGTATCGCCGCTGATGCGGTTTTTCACCGAATCCTTGGCCATCATATAATTTACCGTGATGTGCTTACCTACATCGCGTATGAAATTCAAAAACGTATAATTCTTAAACCAGTCGTAATTATTCACCATCTGCGCGCTGTTTGCACCGCGATCAAAGTCCAGGAATTTCTCCAGTTGCTTTTGTATGCCTTGAAGGTTATGCTGCAAAACGTCTTCGGATAATAAATTACGCTCGGCCGATTTGCCCGATGGATCACCAACCATGCCGGTAGCGCCGCCAACCAGGGCAAAAGGTTTATGCCCGGCACGTTGAAAATGTATCAATGTCATTATCTGCGCCAGGCTGCCAACATGCAGCGAATCCGCCGTTGGGTCAAAACCGATATAGCCCGAAGCCATACCTTTATTCAGCAATTCTTCCGTTCCGGGCATAATATCATGCAACATGCCCCGCCAGCGTAGTTCTTCAACAAAATTCATTTATCTAATTCTAAAAAGCGCAAAGATATACGAAAATCGGTGTAATCGTTCTTAATAAACGGTGTAATCATTCCATCAAATCGGTGTAATCATTGTATAAAATCAGCGCAATCATAAAAAAACTGCGTATCTTGAACAATAAAATCATCTCGAAGTGAACATATATGAATTTTCTGTCGCATTTTTATTTCGACCGGGACACCACGAACTGTTACCATACCCTGGGAACGGTACTGCCCGATCTTTTAAAAAATGCAGATAAAACCATTATCATTCACCCTGAAAAACTTACCCATCCCAATACCAAAATAAACGACATCATACTCGGTTGGCGTAAGCACCTGGAAGTAGACCGTTATTTTCATTCATCCCATTTTTTCATTACCCGGTCAAGCGAATTGCGTAAATTATTAACGCCGGCGGTCAAAGGCTCGCCAGTAAAACCCTTTTTCATCGGGCACATCGCACTGGAGTTGATACTTGATAATTTACTTTTGACCACAGATAAAGTATCTGTAGATAATTTCTACAACCACCTCCATTCCTGCGATCTTGATACCATAAAACAATTCCTCAACTTTTCGGGCGTGGCGGAAACGGATAAGTTTTTCCGGTTTTATGAAAATTTCAAGAAAAGCCGCTACCTGGAAACCTATGCCGATACCCAGCAGATATCCTATGCCCTGAAACGTATCTGCATGCGGATATGGGATGATCCGTTTACTATAGAGCATGAGGGCCGGATGAATGCAGTCTTGTCGGTTTATAGGGATGGTTTGTACAATAACTTTATGTCGATTTTTGATGAGATAGATATAAAGCTGAAAGCCTGAAGCTGAAAGCAAATATTCAGCGCCATAAAACACAAATTGGTAATATCATTTTACCCCTATTGGTGCAATCATTTTGACTGATATGCGCAATCATCCTAATAAATTGGCGAAATGCCCTTAAATAAATCGGTGTAATCCCTATAAAACCGCTTAAAAATCAATAATTAACAGTAAAATATTTTTTATTACAATAAAATATATCCGTACCTTTGCAGTCCCAATTGCATTGGGAAAAGGAGAAAATTTATTTTGGCAAAAAAACAAGAAGCAGAAAAAGAATTAAAAGCTAAGGAAGCAGAACTCGATGTAGTTACCGCGACCAAGGAAAAAGAGAGCATTGAATCAGAAGCTGATTCATTGTCGATCGAAGAGATCAAATCAAAAATTGCAGCAGCTGCAGAAGATTTCGACTGGGATGCTGACGACAAAAAATTCGGTAATTACAGCGATAGCGACCGCGAAAAATTCGAGAAAATGTATGATGGAACTTTCAGCTCTATCAACAAAGGCGAGATCATCAGCGGTATCGTTGTAAGTATCAACAGCAAAGATGTGGTATTGAATATCGGCTTTAAATCCGACGGTTTGGTATCAGTATCTGAATTCCGTGATACGCCTGATATGAAAATAGGCGATTCGGTTGAGGTTTTCGTTGAGTCGCAGGAAGATGCTAACGGACAGTTGGTACTTTCGCGCAAACGTGCAAAAACCCAGAAATCATGGGAAAGAATTAATAGTGCATTGGATAACGACGAAATTATCACCGGTTTTGTAAAAAGCAGAACCAAGGGTGGTTTGATCGTAGATATAATGGGCGTTGAAGCCTTTTTACCAGGTTCACAGATCGACATCAAACCTATCAGGGATTATGATGTATATGTGGGCAAAACAATGGAATTCAAAGTTGTTAAGATCAACCACGAGTTTAAAAACGTAGTGGTATCGCACAAAGTGCTGATCGAAGACGATTTGGAAAACCAAAAAACTGAAATTGTGGCCAAATTGGAAAAAGGCCAGGTATTGGAAGGAACCGTTAAAAACATTACCGACTTCGGTGTATTCATCGACTTGGGTGGCGTTGACGGCTTATTACACATCACCGACATTTCATGGGGCCGTATCGAGCATCCGCGCGAAGTATTGGCACTCGATCAGAAGATCAACGTGGTTGTACTCGACTTTGATGACGAGAAAAAACGTATCGCCCTTGGTTTGAAACAACTTACCCCGCATCCTTGGCAGTCGCTTGACGAAAACATCCAGGTGGGTTCGAAAGTTAAAGGCAAAATTGTTACCGTTGCCGATTACGGCGCATTCCTCGAGATCATCCCGGGTGTTGAAGGTTTGATCCACGTATCAGAAATGTCGTGGTCTCAAAACCTGCGCAACCCTCAAGAATTCCTGAAAGTTGGTGACGAAGTTGAAGCACAAGTATTGACATTGGATCGCGACGAGCGCAAAATGTCACTGGGTATCAAACAACTTACTCCTGACCCATGGCAAAATGCTGCTGACAAATATGCAGTAGGCACCAAACATATTGCTACAGTTAAAAACATGACCAACTTCGGCGTGTTTGTTGAACTGGAAGACGGCATAGACGGATTGATCCATATCTCCGACCTTTCATGGTCTAAGAAAGTAAATCACCCTAACGAATTTACCAAAGTAGGTGAAAAATTAGACGTGGTTGTACTTGAACTGGATGTTGAGAACCGCAAGCTTAGCCTGGGCCACAAACAACTGGAAGAAAACCCATGGGATACTTTCGAAACAATCTTCACCCTGGATTCTATCCACGAAGGTACAGTGTTGAAAGTAACTGATAAAGGTGCAGTTGTTGCCCTGCCTTATGGTGTTGAAGGTTTCGCTCCTACCAAACACATTGTGAAGGAAGACGGCAAAAGCCTTAAAGCTGAAGAAGCTGCCGAATTCAAGATCATTGAGTTCAATAAGGAAAGCAAACGTATCGTAATTTCACATGCACGTATCTGGGAAGAAGCCCGCAACGAGGTTAGGAACCAGGAAAACGACAGCCGCAAGAAAGAAGCAAAAGCTACTGTAAACGCGGTGAAGAAAGTGAAAGACTCGGTTGAGAAATCTACTTTAGGCGATCTTAGTGTACTTGCCCAGCTGAAAGAACAGATGGAAGGTGCTGAAAGCAAAGCCAAAAAGAAGAAATCGGAAGAAGAAGCCAAGTAAGCTTAAATAAATTAAATCCTTTAAGCCCTGCCCGGAAACGAGCGGGGCTTTTTGTTACATGTATTACACATCAAAAATCCCGTTTGTCATTCCAATAGGTTTTTATTATTTTTCATATCGAATTGTATATACCAACACCCTAATCCTTGATGAATCTTAAACTTCGTTTACTACTCCTTGTCATGGTTTTATGTGCAACATCCTCATGCATTAGGAAAAAGAAACCACATTTTAAGCATACAGACATCTACCTTGCCGGTTCAACTTATATCGAATCTTCTTCCCCAAAAACAATAAGTGGCTCGTCAGTGGCAACATACTGGAAGAATGGCGTGCCAACTATTCTTACCGACACGGTAAAAGGATCAAGAGCAAATGGCATTACCGTTATTGGCAAGGATGTGTATGTAGTTGGAGATATTTCAATACCCTTGCCCAACGGCAGGGATAGGACTGCTATCGCAGCCTGTTGGAAAAATGGAGTGCTCACCAAGTTCGGGCGTGGTACAATATATGGCGTTGCCGCAAAGGGTAAGGATATTTATATGGTTGGAACGTTATATGGCCTTGGGAATGAGAAAATTACCTTTTGGAAGAATGGCTTACCCGACACATTAGGTGATGGCCGGATATTATCTATAACAGTTGATGCAGGCAATATTTACATGGCCGGATATCAAATTATACATGGTGAGACAAATGGTCCCGAAAACCGTTGGGAGGTTGCCACCTATTGGAAAAATGGCAAACCTATTGAGTTGGATAACAATGTCACATTCATAAAGACAATGGCAAACAGCATATTTATACAGGATGGGGATGCATACATACCAGGCTCTCACCTGGAAAACGCTGTCGTACCTATGTATTGGAAAAATCGCGATAGCATAAGTTTGTCACCCAAATCACCCCGTTTGTATGGCGAAGCCAATGGGATTTACGCAGATGAAAACAATGTGTACCAATCAGGGTATGTATATGTTCCTACTCATAACGGCTTAGCGACCTTCGGCGCTGTTTACTGGAAAAATGGCATTATAAATTATTTACCATATATCGGTAAGGAGTCATTCGCCAGTGCTATCGTGATTCAGAATAATGACACTTATGTCGCCGGAAGTGATGATTACCCTATATATTGGAAGAATGGGAAACGCATACAGCTTGGCAAAAACAAAGGACAGGTATCAGCTATAACAGTTGTCGGTTATTAACCGTAAAGTCATTTATATTAAAAATAACCAACACCTTCTCCCCACCCAGTCGTCAGTGTCCCCACTGACGACAATGCGCTACTTCAGCTCCGGAAATTTCCCTGAATCAAAAATGCTTTTCTCTGCTATGGTTTTCTCTACATCCTGCCATTTGCGGGGGGCATCGCCAGATAATAGTATACCAGCATCCTTTCCGATTTGCACATCGTCCTCGATACGTACGCCAATATTCCACCATTTTTTATCGCAATCGCTGCCTGCCGGAATATAAATACCCGGCTCAACCGTTATTACCATATTCTCCTTCAGTGGTCCGCCATATGCACCTTTATCATGTACATCCAAACCGAGGTGGTGCGAAACACCGTGAGGATAATACTTGCCAACATCCTTTGCATCTTTGATCAGGCCGAGTTTGATCAGCCCGGCTGAAAGCACTTCTCTCGTCCTTTTTTCCAGGTCGCCATACGGAACACCATCTTTACACATTTTGAAAACCTCCTCCTGTGCATCGTATACCAGCTGGTAAATAGCTTTTTGCTCTTCGGTAAATTTGCCGTTAGCCGGGAATGTCCTCGTTACATCGGCTGAATAGCCATGGTATTCGGCGCCAACATCCATCAGCACTAATTGGTTTTTCACCTGTGTAGCGTTGTTTTCCTCGTAGTGCAGGATACAGCCGTTTGCACCAGCACCTACGATCGGCGGGTACCCTTCGTCTTCGGCGCCATAATGTTTATGCACATAAAACATAATGCCTGCCAGTTCAGTTTCCGACATCTGTGGTTTCACCGCACGCATAGCTTCAGCATGGGCCAGGCTGGATATTTTCACTGTTTTCCGCATCAGGTCCATCTCTTCCGCAGTTTTAACACCCCGCAGTTCGGTCGTAAAGTCGCTGTAACCTGTCACCCCGCCAAATTGCTCGTTGTATTTCACCTTAAATGCAGCCAGCGCAACCGAATCGTGTTTGCTGATAACGGACTGTAATAGTTCATTATTTTTAAAAGCCGGCTCATCCTGCTGCCCTTTCGCATAAAAATCCAATATCCTGTCGATATTTCTCGGAGAACCATATTTGGCAATTATCCCTAAAGTTTGTAGCACCCCCGGCGCAATGCTCTGCACATCTGCTTTAGCCCTGAAAGCGTCGAAAAGCGGTTTCATATTACCTTCATCAATCGGGAAGCTATCATAAAACAGCTTATACTTTTTTAAGTCGACCGGGTATTTGGCAAAATCCCCGCTATTAAACGTTTTAGCAAAACCCAATTTGTTTTTCACCCCTTCTGTACCAAGTCGTCTGCCGGTCCACTGCTCCTGCCGCGGGTCACGGCTCTGCACAAAAAACAATTCGTTATAATCGCCATCCGCCCCGTGCTGCATTTCTTTAAAAATAAACAGCACAGCGCTGGTCTCTTTATAACCCGAAAAGTAATACAGGTCGGGGTTTGGATGGTAAACATAATTCACATCATTTGAAAATACCCGCTCGGGATAGGCAAATACAACGGCCACCGAGTTGGCGGGCATCAACTTACGCAGCGCATCCCTCCTTCCGGCATGGAACTCTTTAGTCAGGTAATCCTTTGGCAGGCTCTCATCAGCATTTTCCTGCGAGAAGCATTGAACAGAAACCATGCAGGCAATTATTGCTGCAAACAGCGCTTTATGGATAAATTTCATTGTGATGTGTGATTAGTTTTCCTAAGGTAAATATATCAGGTAATTGCGGTATTTAAGGTAGAAAAAAATTGAAAGGTGAGTTTACCCTATCGTGTGCAGTTCTGAATTTCGAATGCTCAATTTCGAATTTACCTTAACCATTGCACAGCAAACAATCTCACATCTCCTATCTAAAATCTCATATCTAAACTATATCTTTGCCCAAATCCACCCAACGATGCAAAACCTCACGCTGCTCGACGGTCCAAAGTTCCAGATAACCATACAACGTTTATGTCGTCAGCTTATTGAAAATCACGACGACTTCTCAAATACTGTATTGATAGGCACACAACCGCGCGGTATTTACCTTGCCCGGCGCGTAGCCGAAGAATTACGCAAGATATTACCAGGTAAAACCATTTTACAAGGCGATATGGATGTTACTTTTTATCGCGACGACTTCCGGCGCGGCGAAAGGCAGCTGGTGCCTAATCAAACGCGCATAGATTTTATCATCGAAGGTAAAAAAGTGATACTGGTGGACGATGTACTGTGGACAGGCCGTACCATTCGTGCAGCCATGGACGGTATGCTGTATTTTGGCCGGCCGGAGAAGGTTGAATTGCTGGTGCTGGTAGACAGGCGGTATTCGCGCCATCTGCCCATCGGGGCTGATTATACCGGCATCGAAGTTGATTCCATAGCATCACAGAAAGTAGTTGTAAGCTGGAAAGAAACAGATGGAGAAGATAAAATAGTTTTAGTATCAGAAGCTAAATAATATAAGGAATGGCCAACTTAAGTACAAGGCATTTATTGGGAATTAAGGATCTGAACCGATCTGACATTGAATTGATATTCGAAACCGCTGACGAATTTAAATCCGTATTAAACCGCCCGATAAAAAAAGTGCCTTCGCTGCGTGACGTGACCATTGCGAATATCTTCTTCGAAAATTCGACCCGCACACGTTTATCGTTCGAATTGGCCGAAAAGCGCTTATCGGCCGATGTCGTTAATTTCGCCGCCTCCTCTTCTTCAGTTAGCAAAGGCGAAACGCTTATCGATACAGTAAATAACATCCTGGCCATGAAAGTGGATATGGTTGTAATGCGCCACCCGTACGCCGGCGCGGGGATATTCCTTTCAAAACATGTAAAAGCGCAGATAGTAAATGCCGGTGACGGTGCGCACGAGCACCCTACACAGGCTTTGCTGGATGCTTTCTCTATCCGCGAAAAATATGGCGATGTTGCCGGAAGAAAAATTGCTATAGTAGGCGATATTCTCCACTCGCGCGTGGCGCTCTCCAATATTCTTTGCCTTAAACAATTAGGCGCCGAAGTAATGGTTTGCGGACCGACAACACTGATACCAAAATACATCGGCGCCCTTGGCGTTAAGGTTGAACACGACTTGCTTAAGGCTCTTAACTGGTGCGATGTGGCTAATATGCTGCGCATACAATTAGAGCGGCAGGATATCAAATATTTTCCTTCACTACGCGAATACAGCATGCTTTACGGGTTGAATAAGCAGATACTGGATTCACTGGATAAGGAGATCACCATCATGCATCCCGGTCCTATCAACCGGGGTGTGGAAATTACCAGCGACGTGGCCGATAGTAAGCAATCCATCATCCTTGACCAGGTAGAGAATGGTGTTGCTATACGAATGGCCGTATTATACCTTTTGGCAGGCCAAACGCAGTAGCTTCACCCATTGGTTCATTTGTTGATCGGTATATTTGTGCTATGAAAATCAGCATTTGGTTAATTATTCTTTTCAGTGCAGTGTCATTAGCTGCCCCCGCCCAAAGCCAGCAGCGAAAAACTGATTCTGTATTTAATCTTGTAAAAAAATATTTTAACAATAAACAGCCTGATTCCATTTATTCACTTGCCGGGGAAAAGTTCAGGAAGGCGCTAACACCAGATGCTTTTCGATATGTATGTACTAACCAATTGTTTCCGCTCGGCTCCATCAAAAGCTCGTCGCTGATAGCGTTTGTCAATAACAAGGACGGGCGTTACAAGCTGGTGTTTGATGCTACTGCCTTGCAACTGTGGATGAATTTGGACGATAAAGACAAGATAGAACTTTTCCTGTTCCAACCATATAAAGACGAGGTTTCCAACAAGCCGGGGCCTGTGGCCACCACCAACCTGATGAGAAATCAAACCGATAAAAAAATTGACTCGGCCGTAAGGCCGTACATCCAAAAAACAAATGCAGTAGGTGTTAGCATCGGTATACTTCGAAATGGCGTTATCAGCACATATAACTATGGCGAAACAAAACAAGGGAACAATAAACTGCCCGGTGCAAATACGTTGTTCGAGATAGGCTCCATAACCAAAACATTTACTGCTACATTACTGGCTTATTACGCGAACGATGGCAAAGTTAAATTGAGCGACCCCATCACCCTGTACCTCCCCGATTCGGTATCAGTCAATCGCGAATTACAGGGAATCACCCTCCAGATGCTAAGCAATCACACGTCGGGCTTGCCGCGGCTGCCCGATAACCTGGTAAACCATTCGCTTGACCCGTTAAACCCATACAGGGATTACCGGAAGCAAGACTTGTTCGCCTACCTGCAAACCTGCAAGTTGGCGAGCAAACCGGGCGAGAAATATGCATACTCTAACCTGGGCGTTGGCCTGCTGGGCGCTATACTGGAGCAAGTTAGCGGAAAGGCGTTTGAGCAAATGGTGGAGGGCGTTATTTGTAAACCACTGGGAATGAGCAGTACCGCCCAGCACCTGGACCTATTGCTCAAACAGCGTTTTGTTACCGTATACAACGAAAATGGTAAAGAAACCCCTGCATGGGATTTTGGAATATTAGCCCCTTGCGGCTCGCTTCGCTCAACCGTTAACGATCTGCTCATCTATGCCAAAGCAAATATGACGGTGGCAAATACCAAACTATCAAAAGCAATTGAGTTGACACATAGGTCCACTTTTGACAAAGACATTAAACTTGGCCTCGGCTGGCATATCATTAAAATAGGTAATGCTGAATATTATTTTCATAATGGCGGCACGTATGGATGCAGCAGCTTCCTGGTATTCAACCCTGAAAATAAATTTGCCGTCGTGGTGCTGTCAAATTGCGGGGCAAGTATTGACGCCGTTGGGGGTGAGATAGTTAAAAGTTTGCAATGACGGTAGCGGGCTGTATGGACGCTCATTGATCAAAAACAATTCACTGCGATAACAAAAGTGTACTTTGGCTTAGCAATCGTCGTTAAAGTTTTATGCCTTTCAGATTCGTCCTTCCTGCTTTAATTTCATTATCTATCGGTGTTGCCGCCAAGGCGCAACAGGCGGAGAAACCTTTTCCGCAACATGTCCGGTATCATAAAGGAACCATCAAGCCGGATCATATCACCCAGCAGCAATCAGACGGGCTTACCCTTGACTTTTACCGCCAATGGAAGCAGCGCTACATCAAAACCGGCTGCAATGCCAATGAATATTATGTATGGTTCGAGCGCAAGGGTGAAAAACAATGTGTATCCGAGGGGCAGGGATATGGTATGGTCATTACTGTATTGATGGCCGGTGCCGATCCTTCTGCAAAAGTAACATACGATGGCCTTTTTAATTATTACAAGGCGCACCGCAACAATCATGGGTACCTTATGGCATGGGCGCAAAATAAAAACTGCCGCAATATTGATCAAAGTTCAGCCACAGACGGTGATATGGATATCGCGTACTCCTTGTTGCTTGCTGATAAACAATGGGGAAGTAAGGGCAATGTAAACTATCTAAAGGAATCGCGCAACATCATCGGTGCCATCATGAAGTATGAGATCAATCCAAAGACCTGGTCGGTAAAGTTAAGTGATGCCGTTGAGTACGACAGTAAGGATTATTTTGACATGCGGTCATCCGACTTTATGCCGGCAAATTTTAAGGCATTTGAAAGGGCGACCGGCGATATTCGCTGGGGAAAGGTCGTAAATAATAATTACGAGTTATTTGCTTATATGGCGCGAACGTACAGCGCCGATGCCGGACTTATACCAGACTTTATCATTAACATTAATAATAAAGCTAAACCTGCGCAACCACACTTCCTTGAGTCGAAATACGATGGTTATTATAACTACAACGCCTGCCGCGTACCCTGGCGGATAGCTACGGATTACCTTATGACCGGCGACCCGAGGGCCAAGGCGATCAACGACAGAATAAACGGCTGGATACGTCAAACTACCAGCGGCAACCCGGATAATATTTCGGCGGGATATACTTTGGCCGGGAACGATATTAAGGGCCGGTATTTTGAGGCACTTAGCTTTATTGGCCCGTTTGCTGTATCGGCAATGGTGGATAAGAAGAACCAAAAATGGCTCAATGCGGTTTGGGATTACCTGGTAAATTTCAAGTTGAAGGATTATGACTATTACGACAATAGTATCAAATTATTGGATATGATCATCCTTTCGGGAAATTACTGGGAGCCTCGCTAAATCGATGTGCTTATATTTATTCCAACTTTCTCGCGGCATTCAGCCCGCTTGATAGTGCGGCTTCCACTGTGCCCATAGCAGCGCCTTCGTATAAATATTCACCGGCAAAGTAGATCATATCATCAACCGGCTCTTCTAATGTCTTGCGCGCGGCGCTGGAGTTCACCATATCATAAGCATACGAACCGCAGGTAAACGAGTCGGTTGTCCAATTCACGACTTTCCACGATACGAGCTCATTTTCCAGATCAGCCGGCTTGCGTTTGAATATGTTTGCAAGTGACCTGATACCTGATCGCAAAAAATCAACATCTGATAAATGCTTCCTGCATTCGGCAGGCGGCCCGCCAAGCCAGCCGGTAATTACTGCGGAATGCGTTGGATATTGTGTCCACCAGGTAGGTATCTCTTCGGCCGATAAAACAAATCCCAAATTAGCCGCTTCTCCTGTTTCCCAAAACCGCTCCTTAAATTGAAACAACAGCTTTACTATCGCTCCAAAACCAATTTGTTTTAAAGCGTTTTCATGCGCATCGATCCCCGGCTGAAATATGATTGCGCCCCGGTTCAATACTCCCAACGGCAATGCGACCACCAACTTTCCCGCGCCATATTTTTTTCCATCAGCCGTTAACACTTCAGGTCTGCCGTTACCCCATCGTACTTCTTTCACTACCGCGTTCAACAATATGGCTGCGCCATTCGTTTTACTGTCGTTCGCCAGGAAATCGATCAATTTTCCATACCCACCCGTTACCCGGTATTGTGCCCCTTCGTCCTCATTTTCCCATTCTTCGCGCAATGCAAAAGAACTGGCCGAAAAAGGGTCTGCAGTATCATAGCCGGAAACATACCTGCTCACAGCGTTCCTTAAAGCTTCATATTTATCGCCGCTAAAATTATCCTGCAGGAAATTTCCTATACTAACATCATGATCCAAATGGCTTAACTTCTCCATTACTTTATCCCAACCCTCAATATCCCACGCTCCTTTAGCAAGCTTTCCATTATTGTAATGCCACATTTCCCCCTCGGCTGAAATATATTCAATACCCGCCTTTTTTAGTAAATGTAAAGTAACGGGCAGATTGCCATGTACAAATTCGGCGCCAAGTTCGGCGTGTTTAAAAAACGATTCATCGCTAATGGTATGGATACGCCCGCCTATCCTATCCCTTGCTTCCAGTACTATCACTGTTTTACCCGCCTTTGAAAGCGTGTAAGCTGCCATAAGACCCGAAGCACCCGCGCCAATAACGATCACGTCAGCATTTTTCATATAAATTGCAAGTTAGGCGCTATTTAGCTTGATACCATCTTTTAAATACAAAAAGCCCCGGTCAAGCCAGGGCCTTACTACAAAAGATGACCGCTTGATTGCTATTTTGCTTTAACCGATAAACCGATTGTTTGTTTCTTCAAATTCCAGCCTTCCACAACTATAGTTAACGGGCTGTTTTGCAGCTTCGCCGACGGCACGCCAACCGAAACTGTAATATGATCATGAGGAGCTAATGTAAAGTAGTTCGATGTCCAATAACCGGGCATTACTTCCTCTCCATTTTGGATTAATTGCGGCCGTATAAAGAAGGCAACCTTATCTGATGTATTTGCGATCTCCAGTGTCCACTTGTCTTCCGTTTTCTCTTTTATTGCATTTAGCAGTTTGATAGTCACGTTAGCATTTGGCATATTGTTCAAAGCTTTCAAATCGTTTCCCGGGGCCAACCAATAAGTATTGCGCGATACCATTTTTCCCGCACCGTCTTTAAGGTTCATCACCACAAAAACCATTTCATTAATATCTTTTAACGCTTTTCCAATAGGTATGATCTCTTTCGTTCCTGCCGAATCAAGTCTAACCGCATTAGCAGTGAAGGTTTTTATCAGCTTGCTATCAGTATTAAAAATAGAAACGTTGGCTTTTAGGTTCCCCGTTGATTGATGATACCGGTTAATAATAGCCGCAGTCGAATCATCCAGGTTAAGCTGGATATGCACCGGCTCACATGCATTTTGCATAGCATAGTAACCAGCATTGGGCTCCAGGTACCAGTCATATATCTGCCAAACTACGCTGGGGAGCGCGGCATTCAGCTTCCATAACATCACACCACCCGTCTCATTCAATTTATGTCCCGCTGCCTCAAATATGCCCTGGTAGCCAACATAATTCATCAGTTGCATCTTATCCGAAAAATTGACCATCGTCTCCGGCTGGCCATACCGCTTCACCATTTCGTCCATATATTTATCGTACTGGGCTGCACCAGTTGCCGCATCGTGGTAACCCCACGAATTATTGAGCGGAAAAGGCAATTTTGTATCCCATACCAGGTTAGGTATTATTTTAGCCAATGTATTATAAGGTGGCTGCGAGGGTATGCCGGTTTCATCTTTAAACACCCAATCGCGCCCTGCATCGGCTAAACGGTAATATATTTTCGGATCGCGCCAGGCGTATGGGCCGCCGCTGTAAACACCCGAAGGCATATTATCGGGATAGGAACCCTCCCATCCCTGCGGCAGTTTAGCAAAACCTGACGAACTCGGGATAAACGGCCGCGTACCATCAAGAGCTATGATATTGTTACGCATGGCATCGTACAACTCCCGTCGTGCGTGGCCCTCGTTACCGCCTGTCCAAACCAATAGGCTTGGATGGTTGCGGATGCGGTATATAGTACTCACCACGTTCCTGATGAACACATTTCCTTCCAGCGGCCAGTCGGGTGAGCCTTTAAATTCGCCCTGGGTATCGCCCGTTACCCAAAAATCCGACCACACCATCAGGCCATATTTATCAGCGGCATTCCAGAAGGCGTCGGGAGGTGTAACGCCCCCGCCCCAGATGCGTACCAGATTAACATTAGCATTCCGGCACAAATGCATCTCATAGTCGTACCTGGCCGAATCGCGGTGCACCATCATATCAGGCACCCACGCGCCGCCGTCAAGATGTACGCGCTTGCCATTCACGTAAAAGTCACGCCGGACAAATCCTTTAACGGTAGTGGTTCTTGAGCCCACAGTACGCACACCGAAGACAAAAGAAGTGTCATCACCCAGCGAGCCATCGCGGTCAAAATATTGCAGGCGGATCCTGTACAGGTTAGCCCTGCCGTAATTGTTCGGCCACCACAAATGTGGTTTACTGATGACTTTGTTTAATCTTATCTCTTTGGACCCATTTCCATCAACAATCACATTTTCAACGTATTGCAGGGGCACAACTCCTGCAAAATTTTCGGGTGAAATATTTATCTTTAGCTTACCCGACCGTTCCTGTTTGCCATGATTAGCTAATGTAAGGTTAAGTTTAAGGCTGGCCATAGAGGTATCGGGCAACCGTGGTAATTCGGTGATAAGTTGCGGGCGACTGATGGTAACGGCGCTGCTTGTACGCAAAAACACAGGCTGCCAGATCCCCATATTCCGGTCACGTACAGGCGGTATCCAGTCCCAACCGACAGAGCAAAGCATGGTCACATTTTTTCCTATATCCCCTGTTGGGCCACCGTTCTCATAAAACGGGCCGAGTGCCTGTAATTGCTCTTTGGATGGGTAACCGGGATAATCTAATGGATATATTTTTACAGCAAGAGCATTCTCGTCACCAGCTTTTATTTCGTTGCTAACATCCAGGTTATGCTCGGCAAACATGCCCGCCATTTGAGCTGAATCAGCAATTAGCTTACCGTTGAGCCAAACGGCGGCCCGGTAATTGATCCCTTTAAATATCAGCTGAAAATAACGCCCTTTATCGGCCGCCGGAACTTTAAAAGTGGTACGGTACCAATAGGGCTTCTTCCATGGGTTGGGGTTATTGGGTAAATGACTGTATTGTTCGAGGTTATATTCTTTATTAAACTGATCCGACGCATCGGGTATCAGCATATTATTAAGTCCCTGGTAAGGGTCGGGGTAAATATGATTGGCAACCAGGCCGGTCAGCACTGTGGACGGCACCTTTACCGGGAACCAATAAACATTGGGTTTGTATGCCGGATCAGATATTTCGCTACCCGATCCTGTTATCAGGGCAGATGATTGCAAATCGAAGTTTGTCAATTTCACCTGTTTCACTATTCCATTCTGAGCGAGCGCGTGACCGGTAAAGATCAAACTAATTGTGAACAGTACAGCCGGGATAAGTACAAGTCTTTTCATCAGTACAATATTGTTTGTAAAACTACTTAACAATCAGCCCCGGCAACTTGTACTAATTTACCCTTTTGTTGTACTATTTTAAATCGCCGGCCAGGGTTGTATTGCAACATAAATTTTACGGATAGATCAGTAGCTCAAAAGCGTTCCTGCAACGGTTAAAGCTCAATTCATCCAGGGTAATAAACTTTTTACGTTCGTTTAATGCGTTATTTTACAAACTAAATTTTAAGTAGGTTATATTGGGCAACCCTAATTAAGCTCACGGTACACATTGAAGTAATTGTTCTTTGTATATCAGTGCCTGTAAATTATTTATCTGCTAAAAATCACCGTTTATCTACACTTTACCGGGGTACATCTATCAATCCTGTTTAAAACTAAAAAAGCAGTTATCTTACAGCAAAAGCAACTAAACAAGCGCTATCCATGTAAATGATATTATAGTAGCCATTACCACCTCGTCTGCCACCTATGTCAAAAACTAAACTTATATTGTTTGGAGCCGTCCTTATTCCTATGGTTATTGCGCTGTCCGAATGTCTGAATACGAAAAAGGCTCCGGACCCGCGCGGCAAGGATTATGCCGGTTCAGCATCCTGTGTAAGTTGTCATAAGAGCATCTCCGAATCGTACCTGCATACCGCTCATTTTATATCGTCCCAACCAGCCGATTCGGCAACGATACAAGGCGATTTCGGTAAGGGCCATAACGAGATTACATATAATCCGCATGCCACAGTGGTTATGGACAAACGCAAAAGCGGTTTTTACCAGATAGCCTATCATGATGGGAAAAAAGGCGAATCGGGTAAGTTTGATATTGTTTTTGGTGGCGTAAAAGGGCAAACATACGCTTATTGGCTGGCCAATGAACTGTTTCAATTGCCGGTATCACACGTTAGCAACGCGCAAAAATGGATCAATAGCCCAGGCTATCAAAACTCTGACCCCGACTTTGAACGGATGATCACCTCGCAATGCCTCGGCTGCCACATGTCGTATGCGAAAGTGGTACCCGGAAAACTTCCTTTGTTTGTACAAAATCCCGAAGGTTTTGACAGGGCAACAATGATTTACAATATCGATTGCGAAAGATGTCATGGCCCGGCAGAAGAGCATGTTGAGTTCCAAACAGCTAATCCGACCGTAAAAGAAGCAAAGTATATTGCCACTTATAGATCGCTTACCAGGGAGCAAAAGATCAGCATGTGTGCGGTATGCCATTCGGGGGCAAATAATGTGATGTTAAAGCCAACATTCGGCTTCAAACCTGGCGATACGCTGAGTAAGTATATGAAAATAGTTCCGGCAAATTTATCTGCTGATTATAAAGACATCGATGTCCATGGCGACCAGACCGGGATGCTGGCAACAAGCAAATGTTTTATCAGCACAAATATGAGCTGTGCCACGTGTCACAATACGCACCAAAACGAACGTGATAAACAAGTATTATTTGCCGCCCGTTGCATGAGTTGCCATACTAAAAGTAGTGATCACGAATGTAAGCTGAGTGGTAAACTCCCACCTGCACTACTAACCAGCAATTGCATTGACTGTCACATGCCTGCATTCGCTTCAAAGCTCATCGTGGCCGGGAAATCCGGCGCCATGGTACACACACATCACATAGCAGTTTACCCGGAAGAGACAAAAAAGATATTGAAATATCTTAAGCTGCCCGCAGGCAACACCCGCTAAAATACGTTCTCTGAACCTATCGGAAAAAAGTTTCCCAATATACCCAGATACCTGAATTTTATCATGTGGGTATTACGCGGCGCGTCGATATGGTCGCCAATATTTGAGTATAGCGAGAATACAAAAAAATTGGCATCCCGGCCGGCAATCTCATTGCCCCGGCTTTCGTGCAAATATGATTTGAATTCACGCAAACCGGGATTAGTCACTACCAGTAGCAGCAAGGGGATTGCCACCACATATACAATAGTCCTTCTCATTGTAATTAGGTCTTCTACACGAATGTAGTAATATTTTTGTTACAATCAGACGAATTTATTTGCAATTTTGAAAGCGCCTCAAATCAATTTTCCACCACACTCATTTCCCATTGTGATTCTCCAATACTATAAAAGGCAGATGCTGGTCCCAAAATGGCTTTACATCTTCTAACATAAATCCATTTGAATAATTACCCAGGATAATATCCATTTTGCCGTCATGATTCATGTCTGCTGCCGTTAGGGTCATCCAGCGTCCGTATTTGTTTACAGGTATGGCGTGCGGCTTAAAATCCATCGGTTTATTCTGTTCGAAATAGATAAAATTCTCTGCAGGATTATTCTTAAAATCTGCAAAAAAAGCTATGGTGGCTATATCTGTATCGCCATCGCTATCAAAGTCGCCAACAACTACTTTTGTACAACCGTTGATCGGGTAAAAATACGACTGTTTAAATTTCCAGTCGCCGCCGTTGGTATAGATATATAAACCGTGGTAAGGCTTAAAAATCCGTGAATTGTGATAGTTATAACCGCATGCAAGTACCAGGTCAGGCTTTCCATCATGGTTCATGTCGGCCAGTTGAAAACTGTTACAATCATAAGCCGGTGGAAGCTCAAGTATAACTTTGGTTGTAAACCCTCCCTTTTGATCATTTAAAAACATCCACACACCTTCGTCCCCTCTTCCAAATAATATCATCAGGTCAGGCCAGCCATCATTGTTAAAGTCTCCGACAATTCCTTGTGCTGCGCCTGCTTTGTCCGAGATGGTGTTTTGTGTAAAAGTGTGATCGGCGTTCTGCTTCAATAAATAAACCCCGCCGATAGCGTTGCCCTGGCCAAGTATTACCCAATCAGACAAACCATCTTTATTAAAGTCTCCGCTAATAGTTTGCACCGGCCTTGCCAGGTCTGACTGAACCAATGAGGGCTCGATATTAGTTTTTTTAGAATCCAGGTCGACTTTCATTACCCTTCCGTCCGGAAAATCCATCGGCATTATCTGACCTATGCATGAGAACACACCCTGGTGAGCACCATTTTCTGTAGTAAAGGCAGCATCTACGGCTGCTGACGGAAGCTCGGCAGCCGTGCGGCTTTTAAGGTTTGCATCCCATTCGTATAATTTTGATGTGATAACATCGCTGGTGTATAATTTATTTGTAGACGGATCAACAGCAGTCATTGTTGTATAGGCAATATTTTTTGCTGGCTCCGGCTTTCTCAGGCTAAAACCCGCCCAATCGCTAACCAATGGAGCGGGTTTGTTAGCAGCATGTAATTCTTTCGGCGCCGCTTTGATGTAATACGCTACTATCATCTGCCACTCGGGTAATGAAATGCCGCTGGTGTCAGGTGCTTTTTTATAATAATCTACGCCGTAAGTTGATAACCCAAGATAGTGCGACATGGCTGGCAGCGTATGGAATTTCCATACATCTTTTGTTAAGGCCTCCGGCTGAACCGCCTGGTGGCATTTAGTGCAATATTTTTGAGCCAGCATCTTGCCATCGGCTATAGTATCGCCCGTTGGTTTATATATCCTCGCATTATTGTTTGTACACCCGTTGAATAACATGCCGCCAGCCAGCAGGAAGACAAATAGCAGTAAATAAATTGTGTATAGCCCGGTTTTATTGAGTTTCATGATCAGTATCAGAAATATTATCAGTTATTCAGTTTCAATTTATTCCAGATGAGTTCGCCTACCAGTTTGCCCTGTTTGGCGCCTTCAACCGAACTGTTCAGGTAGTGGATGCCGCCATAGAACCTGCTCATCGCTGTTTCGTCCGATGCCTTGATGAACGATTTGAAGTCCCGCTGCAAACCGATGTATTTCAGGTCGCTGGTGTCGTGAAAGGCATAGTTGTCGCCAAATTCATGGGTTAGTACTACAGCTGATGCGGCACTTATGGTGCTGTGTCCTGCCGTGTATTCCGGGAACGGGGGTGTTTGCAACAGCGGCAGCCAGTTGTGGTCTACCTTTTCGTTGATCACCGTTACCGGCCTTACATACGCATAGGTGTACTTTACTTCCCAGCAGGTGATGAATGATTCGAACAGGGCGATCGAGGTCAGGGCATAGGCCTGCGCCGTTTTGGTGGCGCTGGCCTTGCTTTGCCGGCAGGCTATCGTGGTAATGCCGATCCAGTGCCCCCCGGGGGTGATCTTCTTGTCGGCAAACATCATGTGCCCGTTGTGCATCACCACAAAGGGGTTGTCGTCCCAGTAGCGGG
>Ga0310811_10000379_pt1 | contig 60727 bp, 97 predicted proteins | sample YCmetagenome_FD_207642 | JGI IMG/M metagenome (GOLD analysis project Ga0310811, IMG submission 207642) | Soil microbial communities from experimental microcosm in Duke University, North Carolina, United States - YC | ecosystem: Engineered > Artificial ecosystem > Soil microcosm > Unclassified ... | reverse complement strand
TGCTTCGAGGTCGTTGCAGAACGGGGATGCTCGGCCTTCGCTGCGCGGCGCCGGCGGGTGGTTCGTGATCGTCATGAACCGTTCGGACTCTGCTGAGATCTGCGCGAGGTCGATGTGTCGTTTCCGGTTCGACTCGGGGCCGAACTGGAACGAGGTGACCCAGTAGCCGTCGAGGGCGTCGGCGGAGAAGTTGGGGTGTATCGCAGCCAGGACGTTCCCGATCAGCTGCTCACTACCAGGTATTGGGGAGCCGCTGGGGAGGATGTCGGGGGCCGCGCTGTAGGCGGCGAGGAGGATCTCTCCGGGGGGAGCGGTGTCGCGCTCCCAGGCTTCAACGACTTCGGCGCTCACTGGCCAGCCGACGAGCGGCGTCAACAGTGAGGCGAAGGCCGGGGTGGAGAGTTCGAGTGCGCGACGCGCGGCGCCGATCTGCCGCCGCGCGAGTGCGGCGAAGTCCGGCCTGTTGGTGGATCGGCTGCGTAGTGCGACGACCTCGGCCATCGGCTCTCCCGGAGTCCGTGTGGGTTTAGCTGGTCTTGTGGCGGTGTCGCTCGGCTGGCTCGGCTGTCGCGTGGTTGTTGTCGGGGTACGGCTGGCCGACGCGGTCGTAGAGGTGCCTTAGGTGGACCTGCAGCAGGCCGACGATGCCGCGAATCTCAGTGAGTTCGGCGGCCATGTCGTCGAGTGACGTGCTGAGATTCGCGCCTTCGGCGAGCTCGCGAAGCTCCTCGCGGAGCGCGGTGACTTCCTCATGGAGGTCCGTGACGGTGACGCGTTCGTGCTCAACGTCCTCAGGCTTGGCCTTGACGTAGACGGCTTTGCCGGGGTGGCCGATCAGGATGTGTTCGGCGATGAGGTCCGCGACGGCGCGGCGTATGACGGTCTTTGAGACGTCGTACGCCTCCATGAGCTTGGTCGTAGAGGGGATCGGGGAGTCGATCGCCAGCTCACCCGATGTGATCTTCGACCGCAGGTCGTCGGCGACCCGCCGGTAAGACGGGCCGATGGTGTCGCTCACCGCAGAACCTCCTTCTGTACACGGAACCACCAAGTGCACTCGGTGGAGACGGTAGCCCGATCGTAACCGCTGAGAAAGCTTGACTCTGTATGTACATGGTGCCACATTGTGTGTACGGCGTCCATCGCGCAGAACGCGAGATGGAAGCCACAACACAACAGAGGTCAGGGACACCGCCCCGGTACCCGAGTGGTCCGCCGAACCCGGTCAGCCTGTGAACCAGCCCGACACCTCGCCAGACAGCCCGCCTCACGGCGGCGCGGAACATCAGGACCACGCGATCCCAAGCCCAGGACCGTCAGGGCGTGGTCAGCCGGCAGGGCAACCGGCAAGCCCCCGGTGGGGGTTCAGTCGTCACGATGGGCGTGACGGCCGCATCCCAACCGAAGGACAAACGAGATGGCGAACCAGTGGTTCGAATGCCCGGTCTGCGAAATCAGCTACGACACCAAGCGGGAAGCCGACGAATGCCGCGCGACCGACTTGAGAGAAGGCGGCATGGTCGAACTCCCCAACGGCAGCTACGCCCATGCCGAGGACGTCTGGGACCCCGAGGACGAGGACTACATCGAAGGCATCTGACCAACGACCCGCTCCGGCGGGGGTTCAGTCCGTGCGAACTCGCGCACGGGCCGCATCCCAACCGGAAGCCCACCCACATGACCGCCGAAGAGAAAGCCCAGTACGACGCCGAACGGGCCGAGCTAGCGGCGCAGATCCACCGGACCACCGGGCGGAGGCTCGACTGATGAACGACCAGGAGATCCTCACCGCGCTGCGGGACATCAAGGCCCGCATCGATGGGGCGTTCGACGAGGACGCCGACAAGTGGATGCGCGACAAGCAGCTCGCGCTCGAAGAGGTCGATCGGGCGGTTGATGACCTGATCGATCGCCTGGAGGGCCAGTGACCACCAGCCACCTGTTCGGCGACAACCCCGATGCCGCCACCGACCGCAAAACCCGGCAGGACACGTTCCGCGCCAAACACGCGGACGTGCTGCACGACGACGAGTAAGCGAAGGTGTGACCATGAATCTCTATCTGGTGAAGCGCACGGACAGCCCCGGTTACGACGAGTACGACGGGATCGTGGTCCGCGCCGAGAGCGCCGACCGTGCGGAAGCCATCGCGACCAACGCGAACGGCATCGGCATGAGCTACACCGGGCTTGGCCCCCACAACATCGAGGTCACCGAGATCACGACCGATGGCGACGAGGCCGTCATCCTCGACAGCTTCAACGCTGGCTAACCAGCACCATCCAGACAGACGAAGGGCGCCCTGGTCGCACAGGTCTTGCAGGACCTGACGGGGGCGCCCCTCTTGCGTAACCAGCGACCAGGAGGCCGCCATGACTGATTCTGCCACCGTGACGGCCCTCCCGACAGGGCGCGCCGTCGAGAAGTGCCGCCAGCCCGGCGCTGACCCCGACGCCTGGTTCCCCCCGGAGCCGAAGCCCGAACACCCGCACATCCGTCCCGAGTACGAAGAGAAAGCCCGCGACCTCTGCCGTGGCTGCCCACTCACGCAGGCGTGTCTGCAGCAGGCGCTCGCCGACGAGTCCCGCCCCGGCGTTGAGCGCCATGGCGTGTACGGCGGACTCGCCCCGTGGGAGCGCGAGGAAATCGCCACGCTCGAACTGGCGGTGGCGTCATGACGTGCCCGACCCACGGCACCCCCCTCTACGGCGGGCCGATCCAGTACGTCTGCTACTCCGGCGGCGGACACACCGTCCATGCCGCTGACCTCGACCGCGAATACCACCCGCAGGCGGTGTCGTGATGGACGCCCTGTACATGGAGCTCCTCGAGGCCGCCCGCGCGGCTGTCGCCGCTGAACGTGATGGCGAGCCCGACCCGCTGATCTACGTCATTGCGGTCCTCGACCGGCACGGGCAGCTCCCGCCCGACGACATGACGCCCCTGCAGTGTCTCGCCCTCGTGAAGGTGGCGTGATGATCTGGCCCACGCACGATGCCGATGGTCAGCCCGACTACGCGCACATGAGCATCTGGGTCATCTGCTGCGACCTGTGCCCCGCCGACGCGCTCATCGGTGATGCCGAGGACTGGCATCAAGGGCAGCTGAACAGCGACCCCGCGTATTGCCCGGCATGTGTCACCGCGATCGCGAAGCGCCTCATCGACTCCGCCCTGCCAAGGCGGCGTAAGCCTCTAGGCCTGGCCGTTGTCGCTCTCATCGCCGTCGGGGTCCTCGCGCTCCGGCCCACCAAAGGAGCCTGACCCGTGACCCTCACCCAGACGCTGAAGCGGAAGCGCACTGAGCGGCTCTACTTTCAGATCTCCGATGCCGCAGCGGCCATCAACCGGGAGCTGTACACCACCGCCGACCCTGTCGACCGGACGTACCTCCTCGACCTGCTCGCTGACTACGAGCAGCAGCTCGCCGACCTCCACCCGACCGCGTTCGGCACCGACCCGAACCCCGACGAAGGCGGGCGCGACCTGGCCGAGTCGCTCGCGTCCAGCGCCACACTCCTTCGCGCCCTGGCCGCCACCGAAGACGGCAACGTCGGCCGGCTCAACCATCTGCTCGGCGAGCTCGACCTTGTCGAGTCGATCCTGTGGCGGCGCCTCGCCTCCACCCGCGACCACAGTGAGCGCGCCGAGCTCATCGCCCAGGTCGCCGAGCACGCCGCGACGCGTGTTGGCATACAGGCCGTACAGGGACTGCTCGAAGGCGCCTACTCCGAGCGGGAGCTGGCCCAGGCCGCGGCCGAAGGACGGCCAGCGAAGGCGCCGCACACGATGAAGATCCCCCGGGTCGTGATCGCTCTGGTCTTCGCGGTGATCGGCGCTCTGATCGTTGCCCGCTGGCTGACCGGCCACTAGACGCCACAGACAGACCCTCGAAAGACACCCACAGACGCTCCCGGCAGACGCCGGGAGACACCCCGAAAGGACACTCCGATGGAAGCCCAAAAGACGGTCAGCCGCCGGACCGCTTGGACGAACCTCATCGTCTGCGGCGGCATCTCCTGGGGCGTCAACGTATGGCACGCCTGGAACACCCCAGCCGGGCACACATCGAACATCGTCGGCGCGCACGTCTCGCCGACCCTCGCACTGCTGTACGGGACGGCCCCGGTGGTCGTCGGCGCATTCCAGAGCCATAACATCGCCCACGCGGGCGGCGGGAAGTTCAAGAAGGCGCTGACGTTCCTGGTGTTCGCGCTCGGCATGGCCCTGTCGATCTACGCGCAGGCCGCGGCGGTAGCCCCGATCGCAGGGGAGGTCCTCAAGTGGGTCTTCCCGATCATGCTGGACCTGTCGGCGTTCATGGCATTGCACTCCATCATGACCCCAGCCGCGGCGGCGTCCTCGGATGCGTCTTCCGAGGCGTCTCTGGAGCGTCTCTCCGAAGCGTCTCCCCGGCGTCTCCCGAGCGTCTCCCCGACGCCCGCAAAGACGCTCCCGGCGGAGCGTCCTAAGACGCCGAAGAAGACGGCCGGGAAGACGGCTGCGAAGACGGGTCAGAAGACGCCCGCCGACGTCCGAGCGGACGCCCGGCAGCTCCTGAAGAACAACCCGAACATGGCGTTCGCTGACGTCGCTCGCCAGGTCGGCCGCAAGCCGTCCGGCTACATGCGAACGATGTGCGCCGAGATCCTCAACGAGCTCACGGACGCCGGCGAGATCGACCGCGTCCGGGCCGTCTGACCCTTGACGGAGATATCGCCGATGGCAGGAAGACGACGCGGCACCGGCAAGCCCCTACAGCGGCACGCCGGTGCCGCCCGCCGCCGCGAACAGATGCAGGCGAAGACGCTCACTACGACCGACCCGGTGGACCGCCTCACGATCGCCACCGAGTACCTCCGCGGCGCGCTTCGCCGCAACCCCTCCGCCGCGACAAGCGCGCGAATCGAAGACCTCACCCAGCAGATCGTCGCAGCCGGCGACGACGCCGACCATGGAGCCCTGCAATGACGATCAGTGACGACCCTCTACTGTGCGGTCCGCACAGTGCGGTGGACGGCCCGCAACCGCCCAAGGATGGGGTCAACGCGGGGGCGCGCGGGCGCCCGCGCGAGGGTACACCGGATTTTGCACAGTCCGACGCACAGTTCACCGCACAGTCCGCGCCCACGCTCAGTGACATCAAGGGCTGGTTCCAGTCCTGGGCCACGCCGCCGGACATCTGGAGCCAAGACCGGCCCGGCCTCGCCAAAACGTGGGCGTACGCCAGCCGCGGCGCCTGGGCCCGCCCTGTCGGCCCGTCCCGGCGCCTCGGGCAGGTCTACGTCGCTGTCGTCGCCTTCCCGGTGAAGGCGGCCTGTCAGCTCATCGACTGGACCATCGAGCGGCCGTCACGGTTTGCTGCCGCGGTTGTGCTGCTGGTCGTGCTGGCCCAGTTCCCACCGATCTCCTGGCTCATCTGACCCCCACCATCCGAAGGAGATACGTCATGGGGTTCATAGTGGCGCTGCCGGCTCTGGCCGCGCTGTGGATGTTCAACAAGAAGTTCAAGAAGGCCAAGTCGAAGAAGTGGTTCTCCTACCTGGTCATGCTCATCGCGGGCTGCGTCGGGGTGGGGCTGGTCTTCACCTTCGTCGGCGCATGGACCGCAGGGGGCGTGTCTTGGGGTGCCGGGATGCTCTCCAAGCTGACCGGCGTGAACCTGGACGTCGCGGTCTCCCTGGCGCTGACGCTCGCGATGCTTCTGTGGGCGATCGGTGACATCGCCTACGACAAGAAAGCCGACAAGGGCGCCCAGTTCGCGGTGATCATCCTGCCGACGCTGCTGGCCCTGGTGGTCGGCGGTGCGCTCGGTCACACCGGCGGCGACGCCGTGCATTCCACCTACAACCAACTGCAGGCCCTGATGTCGCGCATGGGTCAGGCGTGATGCCGCCATGGATCTGATCATCCTGTTCTTCGCGATCAAGCTGGTGAAGAACCTCTGTCAAGACCTGGTGTGGCTGGCGCGCGGTGAGGACCCGCCGAGCTTTCGTCGCGAGCAGGAACGCCGGCGGCTACGGGCGGCCCGCGGGCCAGTTGCTGGCCGCGGAGAGGCCCGGCAGTTCTGGGTGAACGCCTGGGACGACGCATGGGAATCCGCGAACGAACGCCGACAGCGCCGCCTCGACAAGAGGGTTCGCGAGGGCAGCGACAACACGCGTCGCGTGGGCGATGCCGAGTCGCCTCGCCCTAGGGGTGCTGAGCCGAATGTGGCGCCGATGGATGTCGCCGACCCGCTCAAGCCGGTCACCCGTTCCGGCGAGCCCGGGACCTCCCCGCCCGCTACGTCTGAGCCTGCGGATGGGCCTGCCGAGCCCGTGTATCGGGATGTGACTGACCAGGTGTACCGGCTGCGGGGCAGCCCGCTCGATCGGGCAGAAGCCGTCGAGCGTCAACGGACCTGGCAGATTGTGAAGAAGCACGAGGCCGGCTACCAGCGGTACGCGATGCGCCGGCGCAACGGTGGATCGGTGCCCAGCGCTGCCCAACTGGCTGAAGACCTGGGTGTTTCCGCCGCCGCCGCTCAGGATCTGCACGAGGAGTGGGCCGACCGCTACCAGCGGGAGATCCCCGACAATGCCGAGGTCCTACGGGGCGATGCCGAAGACGCGAACTACCGGCGCATCCGCGAGAAGTCCCTGGCCGAATGGCGCGAGCACATCGCGCTACCTGAAGAGGAGAAGCAGCGACTGAGGGATGAGGTACGGGCCAGGCTCGACGGCGCTCCCCTCGAGGACACCGACCCCGACCCGGCCAGGCGCTTCACCTCCGCGTTCGATGCCGCTGTCGCTGCCGAAGAAGCCGGCGACACGGATCGGGCACAGGAGCACCTGGTCATCGCCGAGGAAGCCGCCACCGAGCTCGGCATCACCACCGAGGAAGAGATGGAGGAGGTCCTGGCGGCCTGCGGCTCTTCCTCGACCCAGGCCCGGCCGGCGACCACGCCGGCCCCGATCACCGCATCATCCATCAACGGAACGGAGAATGACATGTCCGCATCTGGTGAGACGACCGGCCTGCAGGCCGCCCTGACCTACACCCAACAGATGGCCACCAGTTCTGGCGAGGGCGCCACGAGTGTCGAGACCTCCCTCGCCAGCCTCCAGGCTGGCGAGGTAGGCGGCGCTGGCCTCGCGCACCTGGCGCAGGCGCAGGAGCTCCTGACGCAGGCGCAGGCCGCGTTCGACGCTGCGAACGCCGAGTTCACGAACCACATGAACGTCAAGGAGGCGTACGACGCCAACCCGGACGCCGGCAACAAGCAGTTCCTCACCAACAACTAGCCATCACGCGGCGCGTGGTGCGTCAGGGTCGCCCACACCTACGAGAGGTGTGGGCCTCCCTGGCACCCCACCCCCACAAAGACCAGACAGGGAGACGGGGATGACCTCGAAGACCGAACCTAAGCAGGACAACAACGCCAGCACCGAACAGCCCCCCGAAGACGGCAAGTGGCAGCCCGCGTCCTGGCCCGGACAGGTCTGGTCCGACGTCCACGCCACCGGCTGGCGTCTCCGCCGCCAGCTCGTACCTCACGCGGTTGCCGCCGCCATCGGCGGCATCGGTGTCGCGGCACACGCGATCGCCGCACACGGGGCCGCACCCGGGCAGCTCGCCGCGATCCTCGCCGGCGTCAGCTTCCCTGCGGCACTGTGGCTGGCACGGCGCGCGAAGCGCCGTAAGCCCCGCTGGGCGAAACGCGTCCTGTGGGGTGGTCTGCTCGGTGCCGGCTGGCTGGCCACCGCGCCATACGGCATGGGACCCGAGCAGATCGCGTTCCTCCTTGCTGGTGAGCTCGCCGTGAGTGCCCGCTGGTGGCAGCATCACCGGCCCGGCTATCCCGACCGTGACGCACCGGCTGAGCCAGAGCAGCAGTCCACGCGCGCGCAGCAGATCGTTGCGGACTGGGACGCGTTCATCGCCTGCGACGGCGGGCCACTGCCGCGCTCTGTGCTCATCAGCCCCGAGGCGACGAAACACACCATCGCGTTCGACCTGCAACTGTGGCGCGGGAAGCAGACCCTAGCCGCCGCGATCGCCGCGATCGACAAGATCGCAACCGGTCTCGATGTCGGCGTGCAGGACCTCATCATCGAGTCGCACCCGACCCGCTCGGATGCCTGGTGCCGGCTTCAGGTCGTCACCGACTCACCTATCGCAGGTGACCTGACGTTCACGGGCCCGCGCCGCCGCGGCGGATACCTCGGTATGGGCCCGTACGCCGACGGCACGGGTGAAGCTGAGTATCGGCTGTACACGCCCGGGTCGATGTGGTCCGGGGTGGTCATCGGCGGTACCGGCTCCGGGAAGTCGCGGCTGGTGGAGAACCTCGTCATCTCCGCTCTTGCTGGCGGAGATGAAGGCCCCGACACCGTCTTCTGGTATCTGGACCCGCAGCACGGCGGATCCTCTCCGGCGCTGGCCGAGCATGCGGACTGGTTCTGCGACCTCGACAACGCCGACGACATGCTCGATGCAGGCCTGGCGCTCTTGGATGCCCGCGGCCAGGAGAATGCCGCTGAAGGCTGGACGGGGTTCACCCCCACGCCAGAACGACCGGGGGTGCTGATCGGCCTCGAGGAGTGTCACGCGACCCTCGCGGATCCGAACAAGGCTGCGAAGTGGGCGCGCATCGCTCGAGAGGGCCGCAAGGTCGGTATCGCGCTGATCCTCATCTCGCAGTACCCCGGCCTGGAGACCTTCGGCGGGAAAGAGGCGCTGCGGTCCAGCGTGATGGAGGGCAACGCGATCGTCCTGCGGTCAACGTCGAACCAGACGAAGGGTTTGATGGCTGGCCTACAGGTCGACCCGAAAACCCTGCCGCGAATCCCCGGGTATGCGTATGTCAACGGCAATGAGGCGATCGGGCAGCGCACCGCACCGTTCCGGAACCGCGACACGGGCGAGGTCGCGGGGGAGTGGCTCGCTGCCCAGCCGAAGGCCGACCTGGACCTGTACTCCACCACGGCGACACTGGCCGCCGGCACCGAGTACCGGGATCGACATGAGGTCGCCAGCGACACTCGCGAGGTCGCAAAGGCGTTCGTCGAGGCACTCCGCCGCGGTGAGATCCCCGACCGGGTGCTGCGCCGGGCGCGAGCCGGGCGGGCGACAACTGCTGCCGTCGGTGACTTGGGGCAGATCATCGAGTTCCCTGGCCCGATCACCGTGCCCGTTCAGCAGGGCCCTGGCATGTCGTTTGAGGAGGCCGTGCTCGCGCTCACTCCCTCCCACCGGCTCGTGCTGGGTTCGATCATGGCGGGGAACGCCAGACCGCACGACATTTGCAACGCGACCGGGCTGAGCCGCCGGCACGTCCACGACCTGCTCGCGGGTCTCCTGCGGGCCGGTTACGTCACCAAGAGTGGGAGCGGCCCGGCCGTGCAGTACCAGACGGCAGCCTGACCCCGCCCAACGACAAAGCCCCCTCCGGCGCCATGGTCCGGAGGGGGCTTTGTCATTTCACAGGCAGATGCGCACCAGGTGCCCGACGTGGATCTCCACGAGGCGGCAGGTGCTCTCGATCGTTGACCCGCCGTCGCCTGGCGGTGTGTCTGGTGGCGGGCCGCTGGGTGGCTTTCCGGGTGTTGGCCCGCCGTGCCCTGGCGGCGTCCTGCCGCGTCCGGGCGGCGTGCGTCCGGGTTTCCCGCTGCTGTTCCCGCGCCCGGTCGTCGGATGCGCCTTCCTTGGCCGCGGGGCCGGGGTGACGACCGGAGGCGAAGGCGATGCGGCAGGCGGTGAGGCTGTCGGCGGCTGCGACGGCACCGGCGCCTTCGTGCGCGGTGGTGCCGTGGGGGAGTGGGTCGGTGGCGCACCCATGACCGCCGGCGGTGAGGGATGCCCGTCCGGGCCTGTGACGGTCACGGCTGCGAGGGCGATCCCCGCGCCGGCTACAGCCGCGGTACCCGCGGCGACGGTCGGCCTTCGGAGGCTGCGGAGCGCCCAGGTGATGCCGCCGGCGGCGATGGGGAGGATGACGAGCGGGCCGGGGTAGTGGCGGCGCCTCCATGCGCGGGTGGCTTGCCGGACGAAGTGCTGCTCGAGGGGGCTGTCCTTAGGCACGTCGTTGGCGAGGTAGACGGTGAGCTGACGGCCTCTCTCGCCGATGATCCATGCGGCATCGCCGGGCAGGTCGCGGTGGATCCTTTTCGGGATCACGATGCGGTGGTGCCGGGCAGTGTCCCTGTTTTGCCTTCGCCGAAGAGCGGCCATACCTCGGCCGGGTCGATCGGGTCGGGGGTGCGTTTCCCGACGATCGCCTCACGGCCGCGCCGGTCGCGGAGGCGGAACTGGTAGACGACGGCGTCCCGCTCTGGCGGGCCCGGCTCCTTCGGCTTCTTCTTGGATCCCGTGACGAGCGCTGCCGCTTCGGCCCACTCGCGGGCTTCCCCGACTTCGTCTTTGAGGTCGTTCATCTGGCAGCGGATCTGGTCGACGTCGTCGCGGACCTCTCTGGTCTTCGCGTCGACGTTGTCGAGCAGCTCCTCAGATTTTTCGCGGTTCGCTATGGCGGTCTGGTTCAGCTGGTTGAACCAGACGTGGAGGCCTGCGCAGAGGGCACAGGTCATGGTTGCTCCGATCCAGAGGCCTTGCATGTGGCCCATGAAGCCGATCAGGGCGTCCGTGATGGCGAGCGCCGCGAATGTGCCGACTCCTGTCCAGAGCAGTACGAGTGTCCGTCGATACATCCCCACGTCCCGTCCCGTCGTCGCCACGTCGCTGTGGCCTCGTCACTCCTGAGACGCCCGAACCCCCGGATGTGTTACAGGAGTGACCGTTCTGCCGCTGTGTGTGCCTATATATGCCTACGCGTGTGTCAAACGTCACACAAGCACTGGTAGGTCACAGCACTGTCACCCGATACGTCTAGCGCACCGGGTCTGGGAGTGGTGTTGCAGATCAGGCGGAGCGGTTGCGTGCCTGGTCCTCGGCGTCGTCGATCTGTCCGAGGGTCTCGCCGAGCTTGTCGAGCGCCTCGGCGCCTTCGATGACTGCGGATTTCGCGGCGCGGAGTTGCTGGATGAGCTGCTCTTTTTTCTCGTCTGAGATGTAGCGCATGGCTTTGATGCGGAGCTCGTCGGGGTCTGGGGTGCCGCCGATGGCCAGGGGGACGGCGTCGCCGCCGTCGAAGAGGGACAGGGTGCTGCTGGGGTCTTGTCGCCACCACAGGACGCTGTCGAGTGCGGCGGCCAGTCTTGCGCTGGGCCGGTTCCTGCCTTTGCGCCAGGCGGTGAGCGCGGTGACGGTGATGCCGGCTTCACGTGCGACCTGGGCGTATGACTTTTTGAGCTCGCGCATGCGCGCTTGGAGCGCGTCGTCGAAGCGCTTGGCGTTCTCTGGCAGCGGGGTGTCCACGGCCCCATGATGACGTACAGATCCCTACAGGTCCATACAGACGACGGTATCGGTCCCCAGAAAATTACCCCGGCGTGACAGTGGAGTCGGGAAAATGCTGACCCGTGCTTTCACGTATCAAGCTTTATGGCAATCCCTGAGTTCGGGGTATAGAGATCTGTAGAGATCTGTACTACCGTTCTCGTATGGCACGTAGCAAGGTCTTCAACGGGGGCAGGGCGCGCGAGCTGCGAGAAAACCGCAACATGACGCCCTCGGAGCTCCTCGCCGAGATCAACAGGATCGGCCCCGACGAGTGGGCGCTCAACACCATCCACGGCGGCGAGAACGGGCGGACTGTCGGCCTGCGTCTCCAGCACGCCTGGGCTGAGGCCCTGAACGTGTCGCGCTCCGCGCTCCTCATGGACGCGCCTGAGCAGGACGACACCCCTTGAACGACGGAAGCCCCGACCGCTGCAACCCGGTCGGAGCCTCCTCGACCCATCCCATCCGAGAAAGGAACAGGGTCTTGAACGACAACCTTAGCGACACCCGCACTCCCATCGAGGAGTTGCGCGCCGCCGCTACACGGATCCGCGAGTTCGCCGAGGGCACCACCCCGGCGGACGGCGACCCGTCCGGCTGGCTCGGCCATGCCGACGAGGAGACCGGCCACACGTTCATCTTCGGCGGCCCGGTCAAGGACGGATACCGCACCGGCACGGTCTTTGAGTTCAAAGACGAGCTGGACTGCGAGGAGTGCAACCGTCCGTCGCCCGCCGACCTGAACTGGATGTGGCTGATGTCGCCACAGCTGGCCGAGCCGCTCGCGGAGTGGCTGGAGCACGAGGCGTACATGGCCGACCGGCGCGGACTGAGCGTTGAGGGCAACACGTTCCACGCCATGAAGGTCGCCCGCTTCATCAATGGGACCACAAAGTGAGCGCCCTGTCTGGGCCGTTCGCGACCGCTGACGCCCTCCAGACGCTCAAGCCCCGCCGCAACGCCATCGAGCGGATCGTCCTCCGCGAAGAGATCGGCGCCCGCGCCTTCGCCCACGTCGTAGAGGTGACCCGATGAGCGAGATCCGCCTGACCTGCCGCTCCGAGAAGAGCGCTGCCGCCGTGGTCGCCGAGCACGCCGACTACTTCGGCGCCGGAGCCAGCAACACCGTCCAGCAGGACGGCCAAGCCGTCGTCATCAACTACTTCGACAAGCGCTGGCCGCTCGACATCGCCGAATGGGCGAGCGAGCAGGGCCACGCATCGGACTACGCAGCCTCCTGCGTGATGGGAGCGCTGTGATGACCGCGACCATGCCCGAGCTCGACCGGGGGCCGCTCTACCCCGTCACCCCCGGCTTCCCCCGCTGCGCGGCCTGCTACCAGCGCACACCCGACCTCGCCACCTCCGTCGACCCCCGCACCGACGAACTCGCGCCGCTCTGCGGGCCCTGCCGGAAAGCGCTCTTCACCGGTCAGCCCCTCACGCTCCCCACTGGTCAGGCGCTCCTCGACACGTGGGAATGGCTCGCGCACGCCTACCAGAACGGCGAGTTCACCGAGATCGAGACCGGACAGGCCCTCGACACGCTCGCACCCCACCTCAACTACCACGAGCGGGATGCCGCGTTCGAGCAGTACCGCGAAGCGCTCCTCGACCTCCAGGACGTCCGCGACCCGAACGCCGACCCGCGCGGCTGGGACATCCCTCTCGACCTTGCCGAGGAAATGGCCGACGACGACCGCATGGACGCCCTCCGCAAGCTCACCGGGAGCCAGTCATGACCATCGAAAAGCCCGAACAGAACCTGCCGGCCACTCAGCAGAAGGCGCCCGTGTCGCTGTCCCGACCACTGACAGACATCGACCAGGCGTGGCGGCTGGCGAACGCACTCTCTCAGTCCTCGCTGCTGCCGGACGCGCTGCGGAACAAGACCGCCGACGTCCTCACGATCGTCTTGTACGGCCAAGACCTTGGGTTCTCGCCGATGCAGGCGATCCAGGCCATCTACGTCGTCAAGGGCAAGCCGTTCTTGTCCGGTCAGACGTGGATCGCTCTGGCCCGCCAGCGCGGCCACCACAACGCGTTCGTGGCCTGCAAGCACTGCACGGCACCGCCCGAGCAGCATGACGAGACGGACGGTCACCGGTACGAGGCGGACCACGACGCGACCCGCTGTTCCTTCACCGTCATCCGAGGTGACACGGGTGCCCGGCACACCGAAACGTTCACTGTCGAGGACGCGAAGACCGCGAAGCTCTTGTCCAACGACAACTACACGAAGTACCCGAAGCGAATGATGCTCTGGCGGGCCGCGACCGACACGATGCGCGTGATCTGCCCCGAGATCGCGATGGGCTTCAGCGTCGAAGGCGAGTTCCCGGCTCCGGAGATTGAGGAGCCGGAGACCGCGCTCGCGCTGGCCGTGGACGCCCGCACCGAACCGGCCACCGAGCCGGACGAGGTGCACGACGCGGATGTCGTCGACGACGAGGAGCTCCGCCAGGAAGTCCTGAACATCGCCGCTGAGCACGGCCAGGGCGACGCCGCGTGGCCGCCCGTCGCGCAGCCCGGTGGGGGTGCGTGATGGGTTACTACACGCGCTTCGACGGTGAGATCCGCATTGCCCCGCCTCTGGCCTGGGGCGAGGTCAAGGGCAGCCCGTGGCTGTCGGACGACCACGGCGATCTCATGCTCAGCCTTGTCGAGGAAGACGTCACGGCGGAGACCGATGAGGGAACCAGCGTCTTCACGCGCAAGAGCGTCAACGCAATCAGTCCGGTTACGGATGACTCGTACAAGGGCTACGACATCGTCACCCATCTACAGAAGATCATCGATGCGTTCCCCGGCCACACCTTCACGGGCTACATCAGCGCTGAGGGCGAAGAGGCGGGCGACCTGTGGCGGCTGGCCGTGAAAGATGGCCGCGCGGTGAAGGTCATGCCGCGCATCGTCTGGCCCGACGAAGCCGACGAGTCATGACCACGGCAACCAAGCGGACCACCGCCGACCTGCTCCTCGAGTGGGATCGGCGGCGGCCCCGCTCCCAACAGACAACCTTCGGCATGAGCGAACTCGGCGACTGCCGCCGACGGGCCGGCTACCGGCTCGCCGGCGTGCAGCCCACCAACGCCGGCGGGTCCGTACAGGCCGTCATGGGCACCGGCCTTCACGCCCACGTCGCGGACGTCCTTCACCAACTCCAAGCCGAAGGCGTCATCCCCGCCGACGCGCTCGTCGAGCACGAAGTCACGTTCGCGGGGATCCTCGGCCACCTCGACCTGTTCGAGGAGCCCGAACTCACCGACACGAAGTCCACGTCATCGCGGTGGCTGGCGAAGCTGAAGGTCAACGGGCCGCAGCGCTCCCACCTGTGGCAGACCCACGGGTACGCGGCTGCGCTCATCGCCGAAGGCCGCACCGTACGGCGCATCAACATCGACTACATCGCCCGCGACACCGGCGAAGAGTGGCGCTGGTCAGGACCCTTCGAGCCCCGGCACGTCCGCGACGCCCTCACCTGGGTCGGGGAGGTGCGGAACACCGAACTGGAGTTCCTCGCCCGCGACCACGCTCCCGACGGGCCGTTCTGCCAACACTGCCCGTTCTTCGACGTGTGCTGGGAAGGCGGCTATGCCGACCGTGACCCCCGCTCCGTCCTTTACGCCGAGAACCCCGACGCCGCTACCTGGGTCGACAAGCTCGAAGACGCCCGCGCGCGCAAAGCCCAAGCCGCCGACGACGAAGCCACGGCGAAAGGCGCCCTCGACGCGCTCCGGCCCAACGAAGACGAATCCGCGACCGTCATCATCCCCGGCCACGACAAAGCCCTCCGCTGGTCCGTGAGCACCCCCAGCCGCGTCGACACCACCCAAGTCCGCAAGGACTACAAAGCCGCCGGCCGGCCCGTGCCGCTGAAGCGCGGCAACCCATCTGTACGGCTCGACCTCGTCACGTCAGGAGAGGGCGCATGAATCCCGAGACGATCAAGTCGCCGTGGCAGGTCGAGGTCGACGACGTCATCCTCCGCCACCCCGACCGGCCCAACGTGACCGGCGAATGGCGCGTCACCGGCAACCCGAAGATGGCGAACGGCCTCACCACCGTCACCTACTCCATGCCCGACGGCGGCGAAGGCGTCTTCGTCATCCGCCCCGAACAGATGGTGTCCGTACGCCCGGCGACGACCTACCGCCTCCACGCGCTCTTCACCGACACCGAACGCACCGATGCCCTCAGCGGTGCCGGGGACCGGGAGCGGGTGTTCCTCCTCGCCCAAGTCGTCCACCGATTCCCCGAGATCTTCGACACCGCGTACGCCCACCTGCAGAAAGCCCGCGCGGCAGATGCCGCCTGCCTCAGAGACGAGGTCGCCTCATGACCATCGCACTCGCCATCGCGATCCCCGTCTGCGTCGTCTTCGCGCTCGGTGTGTACCTCGGCCGCCGTAACCACGGCTACACCAAAGGCCGCACCGACGGCTACAGCCGTGGCTACGACCAGGGCAAGTTCGACGAGTACATGGATCGGATCACTGGTTACGACGCCCGCAAGGCCAAGCCGTGACCGCCCAGAGCCGGGGGTCCGTGGTGACCACACCTGCGGGCCCCCGCACCACCCTCACCGTCATCGCAGCATCCGCCACAGCCGGAGCCATCGCCGGAGCGACCGCCTACTACAGCGTCGACCGGTTCCGGTTCCTGTGGGGCACCACCACCCGCGAACACCGCTGGGCCGGCTGGCTCAACAAGAGGAAGGCCGCGGCATGACGTTCGGCATCGGATCCCTCTGCTCGGGCTACGGCGGTCTCGAAACGGCCGTCCAAGCCGTCCTCGGCGGCGAGCTCACATGGGTCGCCGACCCCGACCCGGGCGCCGCGGCGATCCTCAAGCACCACCACCCCGACGTCCCCAACCTGGGCGACATCACCAAAACCAAATGGGAGGACGTCGCCCGCGTCGACCTCCTCTGCGGCGGCTACCCCTGCCAGCCGTTCAGCAGCGCCGGCCTCCAGAAAGGAGTCGAGGATGAGCGACACATCTGGCCGTACATCGCGACCGCCCTTCGCGTTCTACGACCCCGATACGCACTCTTTGAGAACGTCGCAAACCACCTTCGGATCGGATTCGATGTCGTCCTCGCCGACCTTGCCGCCCTCGGGTTCGATGTCGAGTGGTGCACTGTTCGCGCGTCGGACATCGGCGCCCCCCACAGCCGGCGCCGACTCATCTTCCTCGCCACTGCTGCCGACGCCTGCAGCCTCGAATCCCAACGATGGGGAGGCGCTGGACTCCTGGGAAGCACGGCGTCAGCGGAACCTCGCGAAGGGGATCAACGGGAACGGGCAGGGGACGCCGCTCTCGATAGCAGTACGTCTACTTCCGACGCCCCGAGCGACAGACGGAACGAAGGGCGGCCCGAACCAGCGCGGCTCATCAGGCGACCTGATGCTGCCCTCGGCAGTCATGCAACTGCTGCCAACGCCCCGAGTGTCAGCGGTCCGGACGAGCAGGGGAGCAGCAACCGGAGCATCTCGATCGTCACCGAGTCTCGAGCAGGCGATGGAACTGGCAGCGGGAACCCTCCCGCGGGAACTGAACAGCCTGGACGAAGCTCCGGCATCGTGGCGTGGGGAGTGTATGAGTCCGCCATTCGCCGCTGGGAGCGCGTCCTCGGACGACCAGCACCCCGGCCAACTGAGCCTGGGCGCAATGGCGAGCGACTGAGCCCCGCGTTCACCGAGTGGCTCATGGGCCTGCCTGCGGGCCACGTCACTGCGGTTCCCGCTCTGTCCCGCAACCAGCAGCTCAAAGCCCTCGGCAACGGCGTCGTCCCGCAGCAGGCGATCGCCGCACTCCAGATCCTGCTCGAGCGGAGGGCCGCGGCATGAACACCTGGACCGTGGAACTCCCTGCCGGCATCCCACTCCTCAATGCCAACCGACGGCAGTACTGGGCCGCGAAGGCGAAGCTCACTCGCGCACTACGAGAAGCCGCTCTCGTCTGCGCACGCCGCGACCACGTCCCCGCCCTCGATCGGGCGCACATCGTCGTCGAATACCGGCCGGGCGACCGCCGCCGACGCGACGTCCACAACCTGTACCCGTCCGCGAAAGCCGCAGTCGACGGGCTTGTGGATGCCGGTGTGCTCCCTGACGACGCCGACCAGTACCTCGTCGGCCCGGACATGCGACTCGGCCCCGTTGAGAAGCCCGGTCGGCTCGTCCTCCACATCACCGCCTTGGAGGTGTCGTGATGAGCCACACCCCGAACTCGTACACGGACCTGCTCGGTGCAGTCCACCTCGACAGCTGGGCCGACCGAGCCGCCTGCAAAGGCCTCGACAAGGTCGCCATCCTCGAGAACCCCGACATGCAGGACGAAGCCAAAGCCCTCTGCCTCGGCAACCCCGCCCGCGGCATCCCGCGCTGCCCCGTCATCGAGGACTGCTACCGCTGGGTCCTGCCGCTCACCCGCCACCAAGACCCTGGCGGCATCCGGGCCGGCATGACCGAAGACGAACGGCACGCCAAACGGCGGCACTTCGCGACGCTCCAAAGCATCCCCAGAAAGCGCTGCCCGAAGTGCGAGCAGGTCAAGCCGTTGACGGCCTTCCACCAGAACAAGAGCCGAGCCGACGAACGCAGCTCCTACTGCCGCACCTGCGGTAGTGCGCGCCGCGCCGAGCTCCGCCAGATGAAAAAGGCGGTCGGACAATGACGATCACCATGGACCGGCCGCAGACCAGCGGCAACGACCGGATCCGCAACTCGGACTACCTGCTCGGGACGCCCGCCGCCGCACGGGACGCGGAAGCCCTCGAGGCCGATCGGGCACGTCGCATTGTGCAGCGCCTCGGCGGGCAGCACGCCCCGGAACTCCTCGACATGCTCGGCCTGATGCCGGAGTCGAACACGGAGCCGACCGCCCGGACGACCGGTAAACGCTGCTCGACCTGCAAAGAAACGAAGCCCCGCACCGAGTACTACAAGCGGGCCCGTGCCAGCGACGGCCTCTACTCCCAGTGCAAGACCTGCCACAACGGCTACGACAAGAAGAAGAGAATCCGCGCCCGTAAGAAGCAGCCGAATGGGCGCATCATCGAATGTGAGTCCTGCGGCAGGACAGAACCCCATGAGGCGCACGGTTGGTGCCGCGCCTGCTGCCAGCGCTGGAACCGTGCCGGCCGCCCAGATGATGGCCCGCCCCCGTCCCGCTACGGCCGGTACGAGGAGTACTTCGAGCTGACCCGTGTCCGCCGCTACAGCCAAGCGCGTGCCGCGGCCGAGATGGGCGTTCACCTCCGCACCGCACAGCGCTACGAGCTCCGCATCGAACAGGAAGCCGCCTGAACATGGACTCGCGCACCTACGTCAGGGTCAACGACGGACTCCCGGAACACCGGAAGATCGTCGCGGCCGGAGGCGACGCCGCATGGCTGTACATCTGCGGCATCGCCTACTGCTCCCGGAATCTCACAGACGGCCTCATTCCCAAGGGCGTGGTGCCGAGGCTGTCCGATCGGAAGCAGCCGGCGAAGCTCGCCGCGAAACTGACAAAGGCTCGACTTTGGCATGACGCGGGTCATGACTGTAAGCGGTGTCCGCAACCCGACGAAGACGAATACGTCATCCATGACTACCTCGTACACCAGCGCTCTGCCGAGCACATCGAGGCCATCAAGGAGAAGCGCGCGAAGGCAGGACGCGCAGGTGGGAGCAAGAAAGCCGCCAACGCCCGCGCTGCGGCAGCCGACAGTGAGACCACCGATCAGGCCCAGCAAACGCCTAGCACTTTGCTAGACGGATGTCACGAAGGTGTTGTAGCAAACGCCACCCCAGAGGCAGTGACAGAAGAAGTACTACGTACTTCTCAAGCAGATGCAGATACACCTCCCCCCAACCCCCTCCTGCCCGCCGGCCCGAGCGAGACCGCTAGCGCACAAACGGAGGAGGGGGAGGAGCGGGGACGGATCAACGACCTTGACCTCATCCGGCAGGTGCGTGCGATCCGCCCCGACTGGACCACAGCGTCGATCACCCGCGCCCTGAACGCACCCGCGGTCCTCGAACGCTCTGCCGAACTCCGCGGTCCCGCACTCCTTGCAGTCGCTCGCGACAACCAGAGTCAGCAGCCCGGCCGGCTCGCGCACGACGGCCCGTGGTGGACCACCACCGTCAAGCCCGCGGCCGACAGCCATCCGTCGTCACGGTCCCTTGCCGAAGCCCTTCGATCTGCCCGAGGTGACTCATGAGCACTGTGCAGGAGGAGGCGCGGGAACGCGCCGCCCAGGAACTCGCCCGCCGCGTCGCGGGAATCGCCAGCATCACCGACCCGCTCGCGTGGGCCCGGAGCTTCATGCGGGACATGACTGCCGCAGGGAACTGGCGTTACGTCCCGCCCGCGCCCGGCATCAAGCCCACCGTTCCGGACCCTGACGCGTACGAGCGTGGTGCGCCACGAGCCCGCGAAGCCCTCCAGCGAAGGATGGACAACACCGATGCCTGACGACCTGACGACCGTCCTCGAATGGGCACGCAAGCACGGGCCCGCAGACATCGAGAATGCCGCCTGCCGGGTACTCGACTGGATCGACAACGCCACGAAGCTCCTCAATGAGCGCCTAAACGGCCCTGAGGGCAACGGAGACGGGCGAAACCCCCAAACCCTAGGGACGCCTGAGGGGCAAGATGCTAGAGAGGCTCAGGAGGCTTCACAGTGCCCAACGCCGTGTGACGAGGACTGCGAGGCGGGGCGATCGCACTGTGCCGAAGTCCATGTCGTTCGCTGGCAACGCGGCCACCAATCCGAGCGCTGCCCAGCCGCGGCCGAGACGGCCACCCAGTGAGCGTCCTCGGATTCCGGTCCCGCCGTATCGACCCCGACCCGCCACCCACCACCGAACCCGACCCCGTACCCCTCTTCCCCGCCGACCCCAATCCCGACTGCATCTGCCGCAACCTCGACGGCCACGGCCAAAACCCAACCTGTCCCATCCACCCCTGGTGGCGACACGACCCACACGCACTCCACCTCGCCGACCTCACACGGGAGCTGGGATCGGCCTGGGCGGCAGCACGACAGGCGTTCGGGGGCGGGGCGTGACCAGCAACCCCACCGACTGCAAACGCTGCGGGAAACCCCATCCACGCTGCAAAGGCCACAACAAAGCTGGGGAACCATGCATGCGCTTCCCGAAAGGCGGAGTGGCCGTCTGCCCGCGCCACGGCGGCCACGCACCCCAAGTCATCGCAGCCGCCGAACGACGCAACCGGGAAGCAGCAGCCGAGCTCGCCGTCGCCACGTACGGGCTGCCGCGGGAGGTCGCACCGGATGTGGCGCTGCTGGAGGAGGTGCACCGTACGGCCGGCCATGTCGCGTGGCTCGCTGAGGTCGTCGGGCAGCTCGAGCAGGGGGAGGTGACGTGGGGCCTCGCGGAGGAGACCGATGCGCCTCCGGGTGAGAACGGCGGCGCGGGTGTGACGACGAAGTCGAAGGCGGCCGTGAACGTGTGGGTGAAGCTCTACCAGGACGAACGGCGCCATCTCGCTGCCGTGTGCCGGGATGCTCTGGCGGCGGGGATCGCTGAACGTCAGGTGCGTCTGGCCGAACAGCAGGGTGCGCTTTTGGCTGGTGCGGTGAATCGGATCTTGGACGGGTTGGGGTTGTCGGCGGAGCAGTGGGAGCGGGTGCCGCAGGTGGTGCCTGTCGTGCTCCGCGCCATCACAGGAGGAACCGAATGAGCGAGCGAATCGACCATGCCGAGGACGTCGTTAAGCGGACACAGGACGTCTACCGCGAGTTCTTCAGTGATGGCCTTGCTCGAGATGGGTTCGCCCGAAAGCTTCGGTCGGCTCTGTTCGAGGCGCTGTACGGCAAGCCTCGGAGCGAGAGCGTTTGGCTGAACGAGATCAGCCCTGAGCAGCACCGAGCCGAGAGCCCACACCATTCGTGTGGGCGCGAGGAGGGTCATGACGGACACGCATGGCGCGGCAGCCTCCGCGAATTCGGCGGAGTCGACGTCACGCGGACCTACTGGTGCGAAGGGGTGAAGTGATGGGGGAGTTGATCGAGATGCCGGGTCAGGTCGGGTCGAAGCGTGAGGACCTGTTCAAGGCGCTGGCGGGGCTGGTGAATGTCGCGACGCTGGTCGTGCTGGTGGCATCCGTCCCGGTGATCTGGTGGCTGTGGACGGTTGCCCTGTGAGCGGGCCGAAGCGTGTTCAACGCCAGCGCGCGAAGGGCTGGCGAAAACCGGAAGGTGCCGTGTACGTCGGGCGTGGCAGCAAGTGGGGCAACCCCTGGCGCGTGGGCGAGCTATCCCCCTGGGCGCCTTACGAGCCAATGGATCATGCGCAGGCCGTGGCCGTCTTTGAGTACGGCATCGATCCCGTTGCACTTGGTGCACTCGCCCGCCGTGAGCTGGCCGGACGTGACCTCATGTGCTGGTGTCCGCCCGACAAGCCCTGTCACGCCGACGTCCTGCTCAAACTTGCAAACCGGGGGCCTGTGTGAGCCACGACTGTGCGTGTGGGCGGCCCATCCAAGACACCGCCGTCGTCTGCCCCCACTGCGGATTCCAACTCGACGCAGCCCTCGGCGAGATCACAGTCTGGCTTGCCCGCGAACTCGACATCACCCTGTCCAAGCAGACGAGGATCGCAGTCGGACACGGCGCACCGCAGCCCGAAGAACCGCAAGCGAAAACGCCCGGCACACTGAAGCCCACCCCCAGCCCATTCCATCGAGGCGCCTCCGCAGCCGCGACCAGACTGAAAGGCGAGCTCGTTACTTGGGCGCGCGTCGTACGCGAAGGATCCGGCGCGGAACTACCAGGCACCGACACGATCGCAGTTGTCGCTGCATGGCTACGGCCCCGAGTCGGATGGCTGAGATACCACGAAGCCAGCCAAGAAGCCGTCGACGGGATCTGTAGCGCCGTGGACGCCGTGTGGCGGATCGTGGACCGCCCCGCAGACATGCTCTTCGCAGGGCCCTGCAACGAATGCGACCAAGACCTCTACGCCCATGCTGGCGCCCAGTACGTTCGCTGCCACACCCCCGACTGCGGGCAGATCTACCAGGTCGAAGAACGCCGACGGTGGCTCCTCGAAGCCCTCGACGACCACCTCGTCAACGCCACACACGCGTCCCGGCTACTCACCTACCTCGGGATCACGCTCGCGTCGAACAGCGTCCGCATGTACGCCAGCAAAGGCCGGATCGTCCCGCACGGCATGGACCGAGACGGCAACCCCACATACCGGCTCGGTGACGTGGTTCGGACGTACTACACGCCCCGACAGAAGGCGAGTTGATCCATCTCGCGGAGCAGATTTCGGGAGATCTGTAGATCTACTTGGGCAGATCTGGATGACATCTGCGGTCCGCGACGCTACTATCAGCTCAAATAGAACTCCCGTCGAAAAGCCCCGGAAGGCCACCCCAGGCCGCCGGGGCTTTCGCATGTCCGAAGGAAGGGGCGCCATGTCCCGCGACCACGCCACCGGCCACGACGCCCTCGGCATCGGAGCCACCGCGCCCCTCACCGAACACGCCCACGGCACCACCCTCTGGCGCGTCGACCGCTGGGACGCCGACCAAACCTCCTGGGTGAAACGCCGCACCGGCGGATTCCAACCCGAGGCAGGCGACTTCCACGCCCTCGGCATCACCCCCTACAAGACCACCGAACACCTCGGCAACGCCGTCCTCCAAGCCGGCTGGGCGCGTGTCCTCGCGAACCTCACCTCCGTGCCCGCATCCGCCGCCATCTACGACGCCACCCACACCCGCATCGGCGTCGGCGACGGATCCACCGCCGTGAACGCCGTCACCGACACGGACCTGTCCGCCTCGGCAGGCTCCACGCACCGCTGGTTCCAGCTCGTCTCCGGTGCCCCCACGGTCGGCGGGACCATCCCGAAGACGTGTGCGTGGTCCGCGACGTTCGGCACCAGCGACGGGAACTTCACCTGGTCCGAGTTCGGGATCGACAACGGCACCGCGTCGGGGAACACCGTGTCAGCGCCGCTGCTGAACCGGGCCCTGTCGAGCCAGGGAGTGAAGGTCTCCGGGCAGACGTGGACAGTCACGGCGACGCTTAGTTTCACCTGATGGCCGGAGGCCGGTCGTACTCCTCGACCACGCGACGCACCACGACCAGCGCAGACCCCGGCACGTCCGGCACGTCGCTGGCTGTCGTGGACTCCACCGTGTTCAGTTCCCTCGACGGGCTGTTCCCGTGGACGGCGCTCATCAACTGGGGCCTCACCGACCAAGAGATTGTCACCGTCACAGCCCGCCCCGACTCCACACACCTGACGATCGTGCGCGGCCAGGACGGCACCAGCGGAGTCGCGCACGCGTCCGGCGCGACCGTCGACCACGGCATCTCCGCCCGCGACCTCACCCCCGACATCGTCCCCGGCCGCTGGACCCTCTACGGGCACTCCTACTTCGCTCGCGGGATCGGCACCGTGTGGACCACGGGCCGCACCGACGCGTACCTGCGGATGATGCTCGACATCGAGTACACCAACTGGGCTAACTATGCGGTGGCCGGCAGCAACTTGATCATTCAGGGTGTGTGGACGGGCGGTTGGGCTCGGGTCATGCAGACCCTCACCCGCACCCCGCCCGCCGGCACGAATATCCACGGCTCCCCGTACTTCAGTGACGGCGGTGGGGCGATCTTCGCGTGGGGCATCAACGACATCGGCGGGGTGTCCGGCACGCAGACCGCGTTGCGGTTGGCGTTCCAGCACGCATTGCGGGCGTGCATCAGCCGGGCCCGCTCCAGCGTGGTGTTCGAGGACAACTCCACGGTCGGCGGCGTGCCCTCGTACGGTGCCGGGTTCACGCAGGTCACCGCATCACAGGACTACAGCTCTGGGACGACAGTCCGGCAGGCGACCGCGACGACGAACGCGAACCTGACGATCACGCTCCCCAGCGACTACAAGGGTGAGCCGATTGCGATCCAGTTCTCCGCGATGCCCGGCGCGCTCGGCGGAACCGTCACGTTCTCCGGCACGGCCGGGATCACCGGCACGCTCGCGCTCACCGGCGTTGCACCCGCCACCCCGAACTCGCACCTGCCGGTGGTCAAGCGCATCACGAACCTGACCAGCTCGAATGCCGGGCAGACCATCATCGTCACCGCCACGTCTTTCGACTCGGGCGGCACGATCATCTTCGACTGCTGGTGGCTCGAATCGCTGATCCCGGCACCGGTCATCGTCTGCAACGTCCCGCGCCTCCTCACCGCCGGGTACGCCGGTTACGGCAACGGCATCGGCGACACCGACGTGGCCAACCTGAACACCGCGATCGCGAGCGTGGTTGCCGAGTTTGACGGCATGGTCCAGATCGCTGACCTCGACGGTGCCCTCAACAAGACCACCGCCCGGTTCGCCTCCGACGGCTTGCACCCGAACGAGGACGGCGCCCGGTACTGCGCCCGCGCCATCCGCACGGCAATCAACCGGCTTGTGCCGACCGACCCGACCGCTCCCGAGGTGTCCACCGCCCAGTCCGCGCCGCAGGCCGGCCCTGCGCGGCTTCCTCGGCTCGGCGGCGGCGTCCAGTACTACACGATCGCGGGAGTCGCAGCCACAGCTGCAGCGCCGCCTGCGGCCGGGACGCTCTACGCGATGCCGTTTATGGTCACCGAGGGCCGCGAAATGTACAACAAGTTCGCGATGCGCCTCAATGCCGGCGGCTCCGCGCAGGGCAGCATCCGCATCGCCTTGTTCGACGACCCTGGCTGGACTGGCTACCCGCAGAACCTTGTGGATGAGCCGACTGTCGGCGGTGCGTTCGCCTTGGGCACCACCGCGGGGATCAAGGCTTCCACGGCTGGCTTGTTCACGTGGGCGCTCGACCCTGGCTTGTGGTGGATCCTCTGGCTGCAGGTGACCGTGGGCACGTCACAAACGTACGACTACCTGCAGGGCCCGGATTCGACCGGTGTGATGCCGCTGGTGAACCCGTCGACCCTTGCCAGTAACACGACGCCGATCGCCTACCAGCTCACCGGGCAGTCCACGTCCGGGTTCTTCGGGAACTTCCCCAGCGGGGCGGCGGTCGCGGCGACCTGCCCGAAGCTTGCGCTGTTGAAGATGTAGGCGGTGGCGATGCCCGCGGCGAGCACACCCACGGTCGTCAACCTCGCAGTTTTCCCCCTCAACGGCATCGCGCTGGTACCGAAGACCCTCACGGACACCGGCGCCGAGTCCGAGGCGCTCACCGCGGCCGCCACGGTTCCGGTCGCGGACACCGCCAGCGCCACCCAGGCCCTCACGTCGACCGCAGCAGCGCCCCTCGCTGATGCGGGCGCCGGCGCGGACAGCCTTGCTGTAGCGGTCAGCACGCCACTGGCAGACAGTGGCACCGGGCTTGAGTCCCTCGGTGTGACCGCTGCCGTACCGTTCGCGGACACGGCCATAGCGGCCGAAGCGCTGACGGTCACAACCACAATCCCCCTCGGGGACTCCGCGGCCGGCACGGACACTCTCAGCGTCACCTTGCCTGTTGCGCTCTCCGACACGGCCAGCGCCGACCATGCACTCACGGTGTCCGCGGCCGCTCCACTGGCCGACTCGAGCTCAGCGGCCGACACGGCCACTGCCGCGGCCACGGCAGCGCTGGGCGATGCTGGTGCGGGCACTGAGTCACTCGCGATCACCACGGTCACTGTGTCGTTCGCGGACAGTGCGGCAGGTAGCCAAACCCTCACGACCTTGGCTTCCGTCTCGCTGGCGGACATCGCGGCCGCAACGCAAGCCCTGGCGGCCGCCGCCACAGTGCCGCTCACCGACACCGGTACAGCCAGCGACTCCGTCGACCTTGGCGCGCCCATCTCCCTCGCGGATACCGGTCTGGCTGCAGACACGCTCGTGACAACTGCGGTTGTCGCCCTCGCGGACACGGGCGCTGCCGGACAGAATCTCACTGCGTCCGCCACGACGTCCTTGGCCGACAGCGGTACGGCATCCGATGCGCTTGCCGTCACCCGGACGGTCAGCCTCACCGACACGGGGACATCTGGCGGCACCATCGCGGCCACTGCGGCTAATCAGTTCGCAGACGTCGGCACCGCGGCCGATGACCTCACCGCGGTCAACGTCCCCACAAACCCGGCCGTAGTTGACGCCGGCTCCGCTACCGAGTCGTTCACGGTCATCGTCACGGCCAGCCTCCAAGACGTCGCAGCCGCCGGCGAAGCCATCCTCGTCGCTCTACCACCCGAAACCCTCCCCGACCTCGACGGCGATGCGCACGTCGCCGGCCGGCTGTCCGGAGCCACGGCCGTAACAGGCAGGTGTGGTGGCTCTGCCGAACCGACAGCGCACCTCTCCGGCGCTACAGCGCACGCCAGTCGCCTCAACGGTGACGCAGCAGCCCTCGACCGTGTTCTCGCCGAAACGTAAGGGAGGGCCCCGTGCCAACGCGCCGTGAACTGGTCCTTCTGCAACGCAACGATGAGACCGTCCGACTCAACATCACCCAGGACGACACCGGCGACCCGCAGGACCTGACCGGCGTTACCGTCGAGGTGTTCATCAAGCCAAATGCCGAAACCGCTGACGATGCTGACGCCGTGACGGTCCTGTCGACGGCGACCGGCGGGATCGTCATCGACCCGCCCGGCTCGGACGGCATCGCGATCCTTACTGTCCCCGCCGAGGTGACGGCGACGGCCGGTGAGTCGTGGTGGCGCGCGGACTGCGTCATCGGCAGTAGCCGCCGGACGGCGATGTACGGGCCGTTCATCGTCCGCGACACATGACCATCACCGCATGGGAGCACGCCGCCCGCCTCTTCGAGCCACGTATCCGCCGCTGGTCAACGCCAGGCGTGATGGCCGTGGAGCTCGACCCGGCGACGATCCAAACCCCGGCCCTGGACGTCATCGACCGGGAGTTGGTCGCCCTCGCGGACGGCCAATACGACCGTCTGATGATCTTCATGAGTCCGCAAGAGGGCAAAAGTGTCCGCGTCTCGCAGCGGTACGTCGAATGGCTCCTCGCCGACAACCCCGACCTGCGCGTCGCGATCGTCTCCTACGCCGATGAGATGGCCCGCCGCTGGGGCTCCGACATCAAACTCGACGTCGAGACCTACAACGGCTTCGAAGGCACAGCCGACCTTGGCCTACGTCTCCGCGCGGACTCCCGCGCCGCCGGCCGCTGGCAGATCGACGGACGTAAAGGCGGCGTGTACTGCGTCGGCATCGGCGGTGCACTCACCGGCAAGCCCGTCGACGTCCTCGTCATCGACGACCCCATCAAAGACCTTGAGCAGGCCCAGTCGTCCCGCTATCGGGACCGCGCGAAACGGTTCTGGCAGGGCGTCGCCGTGCCACGGCTCGGGCCTGGTGCGAAGTGTGTGCTGATCCAGACACGCTGGCATGAGGAAGATCTCGCCGGGTGGCTGCTGAAGCAGGAGCCAGGCCGGTGGCGGGTCGTCTCCATCCCCGCGATTGCCGAAGCCGACGATGACCCACTCGGCCGGCCTATCGGTGAGCCGATGATCTCGGCACGCGGTAACCGCGACTGGGCTGGGATCCGCGCCTCGGTCGGCGAGTACGTATGGGCGGCTCTCTACCAGCAGCGACCCGCACCCGCCGCGGGTGGCCTGTTCAAACGAGCGGCACTCCGCCACTGGCAGCCGATGCCCGCGGATGAGTCCCGGCACGGCCCAGCCGGCGGGCAGCGAGTGGACATGGGCGGCCGCGTCGTCATGCTTGACGACTGCTGGCGGTTCCTCACCGTCGACCTTGCCGCGTCAACCCGCACCAGTGCCGACTACACCGTCGCCGCGGTGTGGGGGATCTCTCTCGACGGCGACCTGGTCCTCCTCGACGGCGACCGGGCGCACATCGAGGAGTCCGCGCACTGGGACATGGTCCGCAGCCTGCGGGAACACTGGGTCGCCGACACGGTGTTCGTGGAGTCCCGCATGTTCGGGACGACGCTCGTGTACGAGGCCGGCCGGAACGGTGTGCCTGTGCAGGAGCTGAAGGCCGACACCGACAAGCTCACCCGCGCACTCCCCGCCGCGGCCCGCGCGGACACAGGCCGGTTGTGGCTGCCGAGCGAGAAGGCAGCGCCCTGGGTGGCGGACTGGGTCGATGAGCTGGTCGCGTTCCCGAACGGCTCCCATGACGACGTCGTGGACGTGGTCGCGTACGCCGCCCGTGTCGCTGCGGCGCACTGGCTGCCCGCCGAGACCCCGACCCGGCCCGTCCGCGAGAACGGCGCGATGCAGCAGGCGTACGAAGCGGCAATGGGTGCCACCGGCAAAGACGGCCCCGACTTCATGACCATGCAGTACTGACCGGGAGGAGCCTGCCATGGCCACGGCACCGACCCGCGACATCGGACGCATGGACGATGCCGTCCTGTACGGCGACCTCCTCAACGAACTCCAGGAATACGTACCAGCGCTGATGTGGCCGCTGTCCGTACGCACCTACCAGCAGATGCGCCACGACACCCAACTCCGGGCCATCCTCGGAAGCTTCACCCTCCCGATCCGCCGCGCGACGTGGGCGCTCGACCCGGCAGGCTGCCGCGACGAGGTCGTACGGGTCGTCGCCGATGACCTTGGCCTCCCGGTTCTCGGTGCCGATGAGAGTCCGGGTCCGGCGCGACGGCGCGGTGTCCGCTGGAACGACCATCTTCGCCTCGCGCTGCTGTCACTGGTGTACGGGCACATGCCGTTCGAGCGTCGCTACGAGATCCGTGACGGCCTCGCCCGCCTGGTGAACCTCGGTGAGCGGATGCCGCACAGCGTCACCGACATCACCCTGAACAGTGACGGCACCCTCAAGGACATCTCCCAGGACGTCATTGGCTCCAAGCCGATCCCCTCGAACCGTCTTGTCTGGTACGCGCACGAGCGCGAAGGGTCCGCGTGGACGGGGCAGTCTGTGCTCCGGCCGGCGTACGGGCCGTGGCTGCTGAAGCATGAGATGTGGCGTACGCACGCCACGTCGAACCGGCGTTTCGGCATGGGTATCCCATCGGTCAAAGCACCTGTTGGCGGGACGCCAGCGCAGGTCACCGAAGCGCAGCGCCTCGCATCGTCGATGCGCGGCGGGGAGATGGCCGGCGCGGGCCTGCCTGCGGGGTTCGAGCTCGCGGTAACCGGAATCACTGGCAGCGTCCCGGACACGCTCGGGTTCATCCGCTACCTCGACCAGCAGATGTCCACGTCGGCTCTGGCCGGCCTGATCGACCTCGGCAACACGAACAACGGCTCCCGCGCGCTCGGGGACTCGTTTCTCGACCTGTTCCTCCTGTCGCTGCAGGCCATCGCCGACGAGATCGCGGACGTCGCCACCGCAGGCCAGCCCGGTATGCCAGGGATCGTCACCGACCTCGTTGATCTGAACTGGGGCGACACCGAACCTGCGCCGCGGGTCGTGTGCACGGACGTCGGTGACCGGCATGAGGTGACTGCCGAGTCGCTGTCGCTGCTGCTGCAGTATGGCGCGCTGACGTCGGATCCGGAGTTGGAGGCGTTCGTTCGGAAGTCGTGGCGGCTCCCGGAACGTTCGACCTCTGCGCCAGCGGCGCCGCAGCAGACAGCGCAGGCGTCCCGCCGGAAGAACCAGCGCCGGGAGGTGCGTGCGGCAGGGGATCCTGCCGCTGGACATCGGCAGCTGACCACGGTCGAAGCCGCGTCGGGCATGGACCCGGATGCGATCCAGTCCGAATGGCAGGCCGCTGTCGACAAGGTCATCACCGCGTGGGGTCCGCTCGCGGCAGCGCAACGCGACGACCTGATCGCGAAGGTCCAGCAGGCGGTCGACCAGAACAACACGGCGGCGCTCGGGCAGCTCACCGCGGACTCCACTGCGGCTGGGCAGATGCTCGGCGCGGCCATGGAAGACCTCGCGGAACTCGCCGCGCAGCAGATGGCAGCCGAAGCCGCGTCACAGGGCGTCGACGTGGATCCGGAAGCCGCTGATGTGCAGTTGCAGCGGTTGGCGGAGATCGGCTTGGCCGTCGCTGCGATCATCGCGGCCGGTCTGGCTGCCGCCGCTGGGCGTGAGGCGCTCAGGGTGTGGCGGCCGGGGGAGTCCGGTGCCGCTGTCGGCGCGATGGTCCGCGAGCACTTGGAGTCCCTGTCGGACGCGTTCCTGCGGGATCAGGTCGGCGGGGCCATGTCCACGGCGCAGAACTACGGCCGTGCTGCCGTCCTCGACGTCGCGCCTGAAGCGACCTACGCGGCATCAGAAATCTTGGACCTCAACACATGTCCGCCGTGCTTGGAGCTCGACGGGACCGAGTTTGCCGACCTGGCCGAGGCCCGTGCCGCATATGCCTCGGGCGGCTATGTGGAGTGCGAGGGCCGCCTCCGCTGTAGAGGAATCATCGTCGCGATCTGGGGGTCTTGATGGGTGAATCCGGTGTCGGCATGCCCGCCCTACTCCGCCTTGATGCCTTTGCGTGGCGGATCCAGGAGGCGTTCGGAGACGAGCCGTTCCTCGTCGGCTCGGCCAACCACACCACGGAGTGGCGGGACGTGGATGTGCGGCTGATCCTCGACGACGACCAGTACGACGCGCTGTTCGGCGGCCCAATGGATCCGCCGCGCTTCAACCTTCGCTGGGCGCTGATCTGCGATGCGATCTCCGAGCTGGGGCGGCAGATGACGGGCCTGCCCATCGACTTTCAGATCCAGCGACAGACCGAAGCAAACAAGGAGTACTCGGGCGGATGGCGTAACCCGCTGGGGCTGCGTATGGCTAAACAGCCCTGGGACAAGTCGTGACCATCACCGTGCCGGAGGCCCCAGCGCTCGCCACCAAACGCGACGTCGAGCTCGTACAAGCCGGACAGTGGGATCTGTCGACCGGACGGGTCACCTTTACCCCCGGTGACCTCGCCTCCGCCGTCGCCGCCCTCGACTGCCCCGCAATACGCCGCCCCATCCTCAAGCTCGGCCACGTCGACCCGCGCTTCGACGGCGAACCGGCCGTCGGATGGGTCGACAACGTCGCGCTCGCGGACTCCGGCAACACCATCGTCGGCGACTACGTCGGGATGCCCGGCTGGCTCGGAGACATCCTCGCCTCCGCCTACCCCGACCGGTCCATCGAGGGCTGCTTCGACTTCCGTTGCCAGCTCGGCCACACACACCCGTTCGTCCTGACCGCTGTCGCGCTGCTGGGCGTGTCCGCGCCCGGAATCGGGACCCTCGGATCCCTCCAAGACGTCGCCGCGCTCTACGGCGTCGCAGCCACCGCAGACCAGACAGGCGAACACGTAGCCGTCACCATCCACGCCACCCGGGAGGACCCCATGCCGAACTCGCGACCTGCCGAGGTCGCCGCTGGCGTCAGCAGCGAGGACGTGCGGCGCGCCTACTACGAGAACGCCCCGTACTCCGTGTGGATCTGCGAGATGCAGCTCGAGCCGTTGCAGCTGATCACGGTCGATGACGACTCCGGGCAGTACGCGCGGGTCCCGATCGTCCTGGACGGCGACACGGTGACGTTCGGCGAGTCGGTTCCGGTGGTCATCGAGTACGTTGACAAGCCGCAGGGCCAGCAGACTGCCGCGTCAGCGCTGGTGTTCGCGTCCCGCGCCGAGTCCCGCCCCGAGCAGGCCCCCGCGCCGAGCGTCGCAGTCGGCCAGTACGCCACCGGCGTCAACCATCTGCACGCCTCGGAGACCGCGCAGGAAGCGATCCAGCGCGTCGCGAAGGCATCCGGCCTCGCACCCGCCAATCAGGTGGACCCCACAGACCCTCCGGCCGAGCCGGTGGAACCCAACACCCCAACCGAAGGAGCACCCATGGCTCTGGACGAGGGCCTCCGTACGCGGCTCGGCTTGGCCGAGGACGCCGATGAGGCCACCATCCTGGCAGCGCTCGACGACAAGCTCACCGCCCCCACGGCCCCGGCCGACGGCGACAAGCCCGCCGAGCCCACTGAGCCCGAAGCCCCGGCACTGCCCGAGGGCGTCCGCATGATCGACGAGGCGCAGCTCCAGGAACTGCAGGAGCAGGCCCGGGAGGGCGTCGCCGCCCGCGCGCAGCAGCGCACTGAAGCCCGCGACCGCGCCCTCGATGACGCCGTGAAGGCCGGGAAGTTCGCGCCGGCGCGCCGCGACCACTGGGCGCGCCTCTACGACGCCGACCCCGAAGGCACCAAGACGACCCTCGCGTCGCTCGAGGCCGGCCTGGTGCCGCTCGCCGACAAGGGTGCGCCCGGTGGCGAGGAGACCAAGGACGCGTTCGACGCCGAGTTCGACGCGATGTTCCCGCCGCACACGATCGCGAAGGGCTGACCAGCATGGACTACAACCCCGTCTACACGGGCGGCTGCAAGCCGTTCACGCTCACCGCGTCCGCGACCATCACCGGCGGGCAGGTCCTGTTCGCCTCCGGTGTCGGAACCGTCGCCCCCACCGCCGGAGCGAACGGCGCCTACGTGGGTGTCGCCGCGATGGACGCCGCGAACGGCGCCCGCGTCACCGTGTGGCCCGTCACCGGCTGCATCCACGAAACCGTCACCCCCGCCGGCGTCACCGCCGGCGCGGCCATCGCCTCATCCACCGCGGGCGGTGTCGACTCCGGCACCCTCGCGACCATCGCAGCGGCCGGCACCCTCATGGGCACCGCCCTCACCACCGCCACCAGCGGCAACAAGTGCCGTTGGATCGGCCGCTAACCCGAAAGGAGTAGAGAATGCCTGGTTCCTACCCGGCGCCGGCGCCCACCCTTTCGGGCGACCTGCTGACCATCAGTCGGCTCCTGCAGTCCCCGACGCAGATCCAGCGTCGCCTGCGGACGTTCACCGACCTGAGGTTCATCTCCGACCAGATCCTCACGCAGCGGTTCCGCAGCAACGGCGGCGCTGTCCTGTACGAGGTGTCCGAGCCGATCCTGTTCAACCGGCCCGTCGAGTCCGTCGCGCCCGGCTCGGAGTACCCGCTCGACACCCCGCCGACTGGTGCGGCTGCGGTCGCTGCGGTCCAGAAGTGGGGCCTCGGGACCTTCCTGTCTGATGAGGAGGTCACCCGGAACGTGTACGGCGGCGCTGCTGTCGACCGTGCGCTCCGCAAGCTCGTGAACAGCATCATCAAGCAGGTCGACACCGTCACCCTGTCCGCTGTCGCCTCCGCGGTCACCGCGACCACCCCGGCCGGTACCGCGTGGACGACCAGCACGGGGATCCTGCGGAACATCGAGACCGCTAAGGCCGCGATCCTCGACCTCAACCAGGGCTACAACCCCGACACGATCCTGATGTCGAGCACGAAGTACGCGCTCATGGCGTCGGATGCGACGATCTCGAACCTGCGGCGCCGTGAGGCGACCGACAACCCTGTCTACAACGGGGAGATCGAGGTCATTGGCGGCCTGAACGTCGTCGTCGCGCCGCTGTCGTCCCTGCCTGGCGGCTCGGATGACGTGTGGGTGTTCGACACCACACAGCTCGGCGGCATGGCCGACGAGCAGGACGGCGCCCCCGGCTACACCGTGTCGGACATGGCGATCCAGACGCAGTCTGAGCGTGCTGCGAAGCGCGACGGCTGGGACATGTGGGGCCGTCGCAAGACGGTTCCCGTGATCCAGGAACCCGCCGCCGGCATCAAGATCACGAGCACCTGAGGGGGCGGCTATGTCATCGAAGCAGTACGTGGTGACGGGGGCGTGCGTGACGCACATCCCGGTCGCCGGCCCCGACGGGCAGATGCTGGTGACGCTCTACCAGGGCGCGCCGATGCCCGAGGGTGTCCCGGACGACCGCATCAAGCACCTCCTCGACTCGAACCTGATCGAGGAGGTCGGCGGCAAGGTCAAGGCCGAGCCGAAGGAAGAAGGCGACGAGGAGCCGGAGACCCCGAAGCCCCTCGACGGTCGATCCTCGAAGGCCGACCTGGTCGCCCATGCCGTCGCGAACGGCATGAACCAGGAAGACGCCGAGAAGCTCACCCGCGACCAGCTCCTGGACATGTACGTCCGCAAGCCGGCCGAGTGACCGGCCGAGCCCGGCGGCGGGTCCCTGGCCGTCGCCGGGCCTGGCTCACCTGGAGGTGACCGTGGCCACCGAACCGTGGGCGCCGAACCTCGAAGAGGTCGCCGGCCACATCCCCACCCGAACCCGTGACGGCGCAACCCCCGGCAACGATGCGCTCACAGGCACGTTTTCCGATACGACGACCCCCACCGAATCGCAGGCGCAACGCATCACGGATGCCGCTGTGGCCACCGTGGCGGGCGCCGTCGGCACCGTCACAACCAAACTCGAACCGCTCGCACGGGACGCCGCAGGGTGGCGCGCCGCCGCGGACATCGAGTTGGCGTATCCGCAGCGTGAAGCGGACGTGAGTTTCTACACCCAGCTTGACGAGCGGGCGAAGCTCGCCCTCGTACGACTCCTCGAAATCGCGGGCGAGCAGGGCGGCGGCCCGGACGCGCTTCTGCCCGTCTGGTGTTTCCCCGAGCCGTGTGACGGCTTGTACGGCGAGTTCCGTGTCCCGCACCGCAACGGCTGGTTCCCCTACCCGTAGGAGGCTGTCGTGGCGGTCGGTGGACGCGTACACCTCGTGTTCGACGAAGTCGCCATGGCGGAACTCCTCCACGGCCCGCAAGGTCCCGTCGCGCGGATGCTCGAACGGAAAGGCGAGATCGTCACCCAAGGCGCCAAGAGAAGGGCGCCCGTCTCGCCGGCCGGCTCGAACGGTCGCCCGTCCGGGTATCTGCGGTCGAACATCCACTGGAAGCTCGGCACGGACAGCCTCGGCATCTACGTCGACGTCATCTCCCCGGCGACGACACCGGACGGTGACCCGTACGGCCTGTTCGTTGAGGTCGGCACCGTCCCACACACCATCACCTCTCACGGTGACTACCCGCTGCGGAACCGTCGTACGGGGCAGGTGTTCGGCCGGATCGTCAACCATCCCGGCACCGCAGCACAGCCGTACCTGCGGCCCGCCCTCGAAGACCTGCGCGGCGCCTGATGGGCTACGTCGTCGCATCCACCGCCGTCCGTGACTGGGTGAACAACCTCCCGATCGTCGGCCGCGGTCAAGCACTCGCGCAAGGCGCATATCTGCTACCGCCGCGTTCACCAGGCGAAGGCGCATACGCGCTCCTATCCCGCGTCGGCCGCGCCGGTGACCTCGTCGCCGAAGAAACCATCGACTCCCCGCGGATCTCCGCGACGATCCTCGCCGGCACCCTCGAAGCCGCCGAGATCGCAGCGACCGCGTACGCCAACGAGGTCGACCGGCTCCGCGGCACCCGCGCCCCGATGGGTGACACATCGTGCCTGGTCGCGGACAACATCGCGGGCCCCTTGTACGTCGACCTGCGCCGTTCCACGCAGGAGCAATACCAGTTCCTCGTCGACGCCGACTTCTACCTGATCTGAAGGAGCCATCGTGGCCACCGTCTCTGTACAGGACGTCTCCCGTGCCGGGACGACGCCCACCTACAACGCCGCATCCGGAGGTGGAGACAAGTTCTCGCCCGGCGCGCACACCTTCGTGCACGTCCTGAACACCGGCGGGTCCGCTACCGCCCCCACGTTCGTCACCCCCGGACAGGTCCAGGAGCTCGCCGTCGCGGACGCCACCGGCGGCACCACCCCCGCGACGACCGGCTCGAAGATGTACGGCCCGTTCCCCGCTGAGATCTTCGCCGGGTCGGATGGCCTGTGTGCCGTGACGTGGTCGGTGACCTCGGGTGTGACGTTCGCCGTGCTGAGGGTCCAGTGACCGCCGCGAAGGGCGACGGGCAGCAGAAGCCCGAGCAGACCGCCAAGAAGCAGGCGCCGCCGGAGCCGGTCGAGCACGGCGTGTACGTCGCGAAGGAAGCCCTGTACGTGGGCGGTGCGCGGGCGTTCGCGCCCGGAGACATCGTCCCGTCCGAGCACGTCAACAAGTTCGGCTGGCAGGACCTGGTCCGCAAGTTCGACGACAACGAAGGTGAGGAAGACCATGGCTAGAGGTACGCCTTCGGCGATCTCGCTTGGGCCGGGCATCCTGTGGATCGCCCCCCTGGGAACGACCGAGCCGACCGACCTGACGACCGCGTGGGGCACCGTAGCCGCCGCGTGGGTGCAGCTCGGCTACACCGATGAGGGCTCGGAGTTCTCCTACTCGATCGACACGGACCGGGTGGAGGTCGCGGAGGAACTCGACCCCATCAAGATCGCCGTGAACTCCCGTGAGATCAAGGTGTCGTTCGCGCTCGCGGAGATGACCGCGTCGAACCTGAAGCGCGCCATGAACGGCGGCACCATCACCGCCGGGACCGGCATCGTCACGTTCGAACCGCCCGACCTGGGCACTGAGGTCCGCACGATGATCGGGTTCGAGTCTGAGGACCATCAGGAACGCTGGGTGTACCGGCAGTGCTTCTCCAACGGAGAGATCACCGTGCCCCGCAAGAAGGGCTCCGACAAGACCATCATCAACTGCGAGTTCGAGCTGGAGAAGCCGACCGGTCTCGCCCCGTTCAAGGCCATCATGACCGCCCCGGGCAGGCAGTAAATGTCCCGCGCCTACACGTCCGCGAAACGAGACTTCAAAGGGTTCCAAGCCACGTTCACCCTCGACGACGTCGAGTTCACGTGCGCCGGCCAACCCACCGCCCTGGACATCTCCGAGCTCGCAGAGGTCGCCGCTGACGGAGTCGACACCGACGACCCGCGAGCGATCGCGGCGACGTCGAAGTTCTTCCGGGCGGTCCTCGGCAAGGAGTACAGCCGGTTCAAGGAGCACATGCGGGTCCACAACACCGACGAGGACATTCTTGTCGAGATCATGCAGGGGATCATGGAGGACCTCGCGGCCCGCCCTACACAGGAGCCCTCGCGCTCACCCGATGGGCCATCGACAACTGGGCCTGGGTGGAATCCCGCGCCCCGGCGTATCTCCCTGCAGACCGGTCTTGTCGAGTTCCAGCCGACACCGAACAGCGGTGCGGCAGCGGCTGTGCAGGCGGCGGGCTCCTCGCCCTTCCAATCCGCGTCTTCCTCAACGCCGTCTTCGCGCTCCGTGTAGAGCGGCACGACGCAGAGGTCATCAACGCGGTTCTCCTCGGCGAAGACAGCAAGATCGACCCTGACTCGGTCGCATACATCACCTCCCTCCTCGACGGCAACGACGTCGACCCGGCAACCCGCCGCGCCCAAATCGCCGCGGCTTCTCTCGCCCTCGGAGGTGACTAGCCGATGGCGCGTGCCCTCGCTGAAGCATTCGTCCGGGTCCGCGCCGACACCTCCGGGGTCCGGAAGGACATCCGCGACGACTTCAGCAAGGCCGGTACCGACGGCGGGAAGTCGTTCGGTGACGCGTTCACCCGCGACGCCAGCGGCCGCCTTCACGACGCCCGTGGCCGGTTCGCGAAGGAACTCGGGGCGGCTGGCGGGGATGGTGGCCGGGACGCGGGGAACCGGTTCGTGTCCGCGTTCGGGGACTCGTTCAAGCGCATCGGTGGGGTTCTTTCCAAGGCGCTGAGTGGGGGAGCGGCTGGGTTCGGGAAGCTCGCGTCTGGTGCGAAGGTCGCCACGACCGCGATCCTGGGCCTCGCTGCGGCGGCTGCGGCACTGCATACGGCTCTCGCCGCAGGGTCGGCGCTGGCGCCCCTGGCGGGCTTCCTGGCGTTCCTGCCGGGCGCTGCCGCCGCCGCCGCAGCCGGTGTGGGGACGCTGAAGGTCGCCATGTCGGGGCTGTCTGACGGCTTCAAAGCCGCAATGAAGCCCGGCACCACCCCCAAAGACCTCGCCGAGCAGATGAAGGACGTGTCGCCGGCGGCACGGGGTGTGGCGCAGGAGCTGTTGAAGCTGCAGCCGGTCTTGCTCGGTATCCGGAACCGGATCCAGCAGGCGTTGTTCAGCCAGCTCACGGGCCAGTTGACGGCGTTGGCCAGAACGTTGGCCGGGCCTGTGGCGGCTGGGGCGGCTGGTGTCGCCGCGCAGTTCGGTGCGGCGGGGAAGCAGATCGCCGAGTTCGCCCGGCAGGGCAAAAGCATCGAGCTGGTGCGGGCCGCGTTCGGGCAGACGCAGCTCAGCGTGGCGATCCTGACGAGGGCGCTCGATCCGCTTCTGGCCGGCTTCCGCGCGATCGCAACCGAGGGCCTGTCGTTCCTGCCTCGGATCGCGACGGCAGTCTCCCAGGTCGCGACCCGGTTCGGCGAGTGGCTGAGCCAGATCGTAAAAAGCGGCCAGGCCACCCAGTGGATCAACAACGCATTCGAGACGTTGAAGCAACTCGGCAGCGTTTTGAAGGCCGTCGGCGGGATCATGTCGTCCGTCTTCTCGGCGGCGAGCGCTTCCGGATCCGGGTTCCTCGGCATCATCGGCACCGCCCTCGGGAAGCTCAACGCGTTCCTGAAGACATCGGCCGGCAAGTCGGCGCTCGTCTCCATCTTCCAGGGCCTCGCTGCGGCTGGGGAAGCTCTCGGCCCGGTGATCGGCGCTCTGGTGACGGGTCTCGGCACGTTGGCCGCTCCGGTGGGACGCCTGGCGCAGGTCTTGGGCCCGATCCTGACCGACGCGATCAACGCTTTGGCGCCCGCCCTAGCTGCCTTGGAGCCGGGCATCCGGGCGCTCTTCGCTGGCCTCGGCGCGGCGGTTCAGGTTCTGGCGCCGGTGCTGCCACAGCTCGCCGGGGCGATCTCACAGGTCGTTGTGGCGCTCGCACCGATCCTGCCGCTGCTCGCACAGGCGATCGCGGCGCTGGCTCCACTGCTTCCGGTGGTGTCCGAACTCGCTGCGCTGCTCGCACAGCAGCTGACAATGAACCTGCAGGCACTGATCGCGGTGCTCACCCCGGTGATCTCCGCGATCGCTGGCGCGCTGGTGCCGATCATCCCGCAGATTACGGCAGCATTTGCGCAGTGGGCGCAGGCGATGATCCCGGTCGCGGGCATGCTCGGCCAACAGCTCGGCCAGGCGCTGACTCGGCTCCTACCGCAGTTCGCGGCACTGATACCGCAGCTCCTCAACGGCCTTGTCCCGGCGATGATCCAACTGCTGATCGCGATCACGCCGCTACTTCCGCAGATCATCCAGCTCGGGATCGTCATCGCCGAGAACCTCGCGCAGGCGTTGCCGCAACTGCTGCCGTCGCTGATTGAGCTGATCAATCTGATGACGCAGTGGACACCGATCATGATCCCGATCCTGTCGATGATCCTGCAGATCTCCACCGCCCTGGCGGGCAGCCTCGGGTCGAGCGTGAACATCGCGGTAGGCGTCATCAGCGCTGGGCTAAACGCGATCTTCGGTGCCTTCCAGTGGCTGTTCAACATCCTGCTGGGGCACAGCATCATCCCCGACATCGTCAACGGGATCGGCGCCTGGTTCGGTCGGCTTCCGGGTCTGGTCGTCGGGTTCTTCACGAGCATGGCGACCGGCGCGATCGGTGTCGCTTCGAGCATGCTCTCGTCTCTGTCGAACATCCCCGGAAGGATCGGCGGGATCTTTTCCGGGGCCGGATCGCTGTTGTACAACGCGGGTCGCAACATCGTCATCGGGTTGTGGAACGGCGTGGTCAGTCTCTGGAACTGGCTGGTCGGCAAGTTCCGCAGCTTGACGAACCTGATCCCGCACATCAAGGGCCCGCCGGCGAAGGACCGGAAGTTGTTGACCCCGGCCGGTGTCGCGATCATGCAGGGTTTCGGTGCGGGTATCGCCTCGCAGGTCCCTGCTTTGAGGTCGCAGCTGTCTGGCATCACGGCGGACGTCTCCCGTGCGGGTGGGCGCCTCGCTGGCGCTGCGGCTCCGGCGTCACGGACTAACAGCCTGGCGGCTGCTGGTGGCTCGTCTGGGGCTGCTGGCGTGGATTTGGGTGGTCTCGCGGACGCGATCGTGTCGGGGATCCAGCGCGCTCAGATCGGCGTGCACATCGACCGGAAGCAGATCGGCCAGGTCGTCTCGGGCGAGGTCGGGAAACTCACGGATCTGCGACGGAGGACGGGCTGATGGCGACTCCGATCACGTGGGCGTTCGTGGATCAGCCTGTCGCGTCGCCGACAGTGCTGCTCGACATGAACAACGGCACGACGACCCGGATCTTGGATCCGGGCCCGCAGACGCCGACACCGCAGTTGAACCGATCGTTCACGTCGAATGCGATGACGGACGGCGGGGTGTTGTCGGCGGCGAGCTACCAGAACCGTGAGCTGAAGTTCACGGTGTGGCTGAACGGTGCGAACCAGTCCGCGAAGATCTCCCAGCTTGACGCGTTGAAAGCGCAGCTCGCGAAACCGTCGAACCTGATCATGTATGTGCCGCCGGGCTGGTCGTTCCCGGTGTTCTTCCGGACGTTCCGCTCGGATGATTACGTGGTCGATAACGGCGGTGGCGTCGCTGGTGCTGAGTGGCGTGTCACGTGTGACGTCATCGCGGAGCCGTTCGCGATCGGCGCCCGCCGAGACCTCACGCAGGTCACCGTGACGAACAACCCAGCCAGCGGCACAAACCCGATCCTGTGGGACATCACGGGGATTGCCGGAGACTCGCCGACACCCGCGTTCGTGAAGGTTGGGACGGCGCTCGCGGTGGCCGACCCAGTGATTCTGGCGCAGCGGACGGTGAACCAGCCGACGACGGTCACGTACTTCGCTCAGGCCGAGGCCGGGACGATGGGCACGGACACGACCACGCAGGCCAACGACGCGAACATGTCCGGGTCGTCCAACAACTTCACCCGCACGACGTTCTCAACGGCGTCGCTGACGACCCGCGTGACGGTGACCTTGCCGACGGCGAGCGCCCCGGAGGCGTTGCGGGGCCGGTACCGGGTGTTCGTGCGGGTCCGCACGTCGGCAACTGGCAGCAACTTCACGCTGCGGTGTGTGCAGAACGCGGGCGGCACTGACTTCGTGAACGGCCCAATCACCTCGTTCGACTCGCTAGCGAACACGGCGTACCGGCATGTCGACCTGGGTGTGATCGATGTCCCGACGGCGGGTCCGTACCCGACGACGATCGGGTACAGCGCCTTGTCGGCGCAGATGGTGACGCAGGCCCTCGCGATCCAAGCGGGCCGGAACTCCGGTACGGCAACGCTGGACATGGACTACGTGTACCTGATGCCTGCCGATGAGCGGCTTTGTGTCGCGGCACGGAACACGACGCAGGCGTCCTCGTCTCTGATCATCGACGGTCCGAATGAGATGGCGTATGGCCAGCCGTCGGGCGCGACGCCGTTCGGATCGACGCGGACGGTCGACAACGCGGGCGGGCTCGCGTTCCTCTTCGGTGGCGCACCGATGCTCGTGCCGAACGTGACGAACCGTTGGCACATGATCCGGGGCTCGTCGGCGAACTCGGTGACGTCGACGGTGGACGTGAGCTACTGGCCGCGCTGGCGGGAGGTTGCGACGTCATGAGCGTCCCTGTCCCGCTCGGTGTGCGGATCTACGACCATGAGAACGTCGTCGACCAGTGGGTCACGAGGTGGGTCGATGACCTGCAGTACCGGTCGGTGATCCCCGGCGGGTTCGCTTCCGCGTCCTTCCGCTTGCACGTCCCGCAGCACATGTATCCGGTCGCTGCCGCTTGGATGCCGCGCGCGCCTCGGATCCCGCTGATCACCCTGTTCAACCGGGTTCAGATCGTCGACCTCCGCTCCGGTGAGATCGCGTGGGAAGGGCGTATCGACTCGGCCGCCCGTGTCACTGACGACGGCTTCGCCTGGGACATCGGCTGCGCGGGCGCGATGGTCGCGGCAACCGACATGACGAAGCCGGTGTTCTACGCGGACTCCGGCCTCGAATCGTGGCTCTCCCCTGATGCGAACCAAAACATTTCCCAGGCGTATTCGATGTCGAAGTCCGACAGCCCCCCCGCACTTAAAGTCGAGTTCAAGCCTGGTGGCGCCATCGTCAGTGGCTTCGGCGACCCCGTCTGGTACCACTTCCTGTGTTTCGCCACGGGTCAGTTTCTCGGCCGGTTCACAGTCACCTACTCCGGGAACCTGCCGAACGTCGCTGGGGGCAGCTCTCTTCAGTCCCGCGCGGGCGTGTACACGGTCGGCTCCGGCTTCCAGGAAGCCGTCGACGCGACCACTCTCGGCGCGGACACAACCAAAAGCAACGCGGTCGGCGCAGCAAGCTCCTTCACCTCCACGACCGCGCAAGTGATCAAGTTCGAGATCAACATCCCCAGCGGGTCCATCACCGTTCCATCCTCCGAGTCGGGCGATGCCGGATTCCTCAACCCGATCGTCATCGCGATGCGAGTCGACCGGAATGGCACCCTGCTCACCGGAACCGCCAACTACGGAACGGACTACGTCACCGTCTCTCAGGTCGTAGAGGACGTACTGGGCCGCTTCCTGAACAACGCATGGTCGACTTCCGGAGCGAACATCCCCGCCAACGGCTCGGTAGGCGCAGCAGGCGCCTACATCGACACGAGCGACACCACCCCCATCACCGACCTGAAGTTCCCCACCGGGGGTACCGCAGCGGACATCCTCAACCAACTCATGACGGTCCAGACGAACGCGTACTGGGCGATCTGGGAGTCCCAGAACACCGCCACGAACGGCACGGATTCGCAGCGATACCGGTTCGAGTGGGCGACCTGGCCGAAGGGGTGGGGCTACCAGGCCAGCTCCGCAGACGGGCTCGACGAGCAGCCCGACGGCAGCAACATGTACAACTTCGTGTCGTACCAGTACGACGATGAGTTCGGCATCGAGCACTACGTTACGCCGACGTTCTTGCAGGAATGGTGGGCGTTCACCGAACCGAGCCCGGCACCGGTCCTGCGAGACAGGGTGACACGCGGCGCTTCGGTAAAGAAGGACGGCCTAGGCGTTGATGCGGGCGCCCTCGCCTCGAAATGGATTGCCGAGCACGGCCAGGAAACCAACGCCGGGACGCTCACCGTACGAAGGCCGATCCAGTTCTACGACGCGGGCAGCAACTCCGGCGCAGGTGCGGGGCGCATGCTCGACCCCTGGATGATCCGCCCCGGCAAGCTCATCCGGATCACCGACATCCCCGTCCAAGCCGACAGCACCAACATCAACCACGGCACCACTGCGCCACCCGCCACCCACACCGGAGCCGTGTTCCGCGTCGTCTCCACCGACTACGACGCCGCCGACAACTCCTGCCGCCTCGGCCTCGACCAAGTCGACATCTGGTCACTCGCCGGGCAGATCCTCCCCAGCGCACCCACCAACGCCCGAACCGTCCTCGGATAGGTGACGCCCTGATGCTCACCGCACGGAAGGGGACGCTCATGCGCGTCGCCCACCGCGTCGGCCGCCGAGGCTGCTTCCTCCTTTTCCTCGCCCTCCTCGACCTGCTGCTCGCCTACTCCATGACACCAGCCGCGACCGTAGCGAAACTCCCCACCTACGCCTACCTCTCCCAATACCTGCCCCTCCAGGCGTGGGCCGGGATCTGGGCAGGCGTCGGCATCATCTGCGGAATCCAAGCGTTCGCGCGCCGCGACCATGCCGCATTCACCGTCGCAGTCGCCCTCAAACTCGTGTGGGCGACGCTCTACATCGCCGCATGGATGGAAGCCGACGTACCGCGCGGCTGGGTCGGGGCAGTCCTGTTCTACGCCCTCGGAGGCGTCACAGCGATCATCGCGTCGTGGCCTGAGTCACGGTCACTGATGCTCGCCGCTCTCGCCGCCGAACACGCAGCCCGTGAACGCGCCGAACGCGAAGAACGAGGCGATCACCCGTGACCGTCCTCATCCAGATCCTCACGGCGGTCGTACCGGTCCTTGTCGCCATCGCCGCAGGCTGGCTCGCCATCAAAGCGAACCGCGTCAACGCCGCAGCTCAACAGAAAGTCGAGCAGGCCAAAGTCGACGCCGCCGCCTACGACCGGGCGAAAGGCTTCTACGAGTCGATGTTGGAGGTCAACGACAAGCGCGTGGACCAAGTCGAGAAACGCTGCCAGCAGCTCGAACGGCAAGTCGACCAGATGCAGCGAGAAAACGACCGACTCGAACACGAGATCGCCGGGCTGCGAGCACGCCTCGTGGAAGCCGGATTGGAGCCAACATGACATTCGGCCTCGACTACTCGAGCGGCCGTCCGTCCGCCGCGGCAATGAAAGCCGCCGGCGTGACGTTCGTGTGCCGGTACATCGGCTCGACGGTGCGCGGCACGGGCCGGTCAGCGAAGTGGCTGACGCCCAGTGAAGCGAAGGGCCACCATGACGGCGGCCGCGCTGTCGTGGCGGTGTTCGAGACGACCGCCAAACGCGCCGAAGCCGGCCACGCCGCTGGCGTCGCCGACGCCCACACCGCGATCGCTGAGGTCGCGTACTGCGGCCTACCCGCCGACCTGCCCGTGTACTTCGCGGTCGACTACGACACGACCGTCGGCCCGAACGTCACCGGCTACTTCCAAGGCGCCGCATCGGTCCTCGGCCTCGCCCGCGTAGGCGGATACGGCGGCTACAAGGTCATCAAAGCGCTGCTCGACAAGAAGCTCGTCACGTACGGCTGGCAGACCTACGCCTGGTCGGACGGTCACTGGGACGGTCGTGCGCACCTGCAGCAGTACTCGAACAACAAGACCATCGGCGGCGCATCCGTCGACTACGACCGCGCAATGAAAGCCGACTACGGCCAATGGCCTGCCGCAGGCACACCGCCGCCGGTCGTAAAGCCGTGGCCCGGGCGGAACCTGAAGTACACCGCCGGCAAGGCCCTCATGCACGGCAGCGACGTGACGTGGACGCAGCAGCGCCTCAACGCCCACGGCTCGAAACTCAAGGTCGACGGCGAATACGGCAAGTTGACCGCCGCGGACGTGAAGACCTTCCAGAAAGCCAAGAAGCTCACCGCCGACGGCATCGTCGGCCGGCTCACCTGGAACGCCCTTGCGAAGTAGCCCCGCCGCCCGCCACAGCCCCGAGCCAACCGGCCGGGGCTTTCTTCATGAAAGGGGCTGACCATGCCCGGGCCCGACCAGCAGCTCTACGCGCTACCGAACGAGCCTGCTCCGATCCAGCCGACCAACGGCGCGGGCACCATGCCCGACGACCCCGACCAGTCCGACGTCTCCCAGGACCCCACCCCCGACCTCGACGAAGCCGAGCATGCCGCACTCCTGGCCACCGCCGGCGGCGTCACCGCAGTCGCGATGCTCACCCTCGCCGCCTCGCAGATCGGCACTGCCGAATCCCCGCTCGGCTCCAACAAGGTGAAGTACTCGAAGTGGTACGGCATCGTCGGCGCCTGGTGCTGGATGTTCCTGTGCTGGCTGTTCGACCAGAAGGGCGCGCTCGCTCTCATCTGGGGGAAGCACGCGTACGTCCCGGACTTCAAGAAGGTCTTCAACGCCCACGGCGAGTACCACACCAGCAATCCGAAGCCGGGCGACCTCGTCGCGTTCGACTTCAACCGGTCCGGTGAGCCCGAGCACATCGGCATCGTGGAGAAGGTCATTTCCTCCTCGACGATCCAGACCATCGAGGGCAACACCAGCGACAAGGTGATGCGCCGCACCCGCGCCCGCTCGTACGTGTTCGCGTACGCCACCCCGAAGTACACCACGGCACCGCCAGCCAACCCGGATGCCTACCCGGGCACGGTCTACAAGTACACGAAGGGCAAAGCCCTGATGGGCGGCGCCCACGTGAAGTGGATCCAGGAACACCTCGGCACGCACGGCCACAAGGTCACCGTCGACAGCCAGTACGGGCCGAAGACCGCCGCCGCGGTGAAGGCGTTCCAGAAGGACGCGAAGCTCACCCAGGACTCGCAAGTCGGACCCAAGACGTGGGGAGCGCTGGCGAAATGAGCGAGGTCTCGAAGGGCTTCCACGCCCGTGACGGCTGGTACTTCCGCCGCGAGGACGATGGTTCGGTGCACATTGCCGCACCGGACAGCCTGGGGCCAGGCGCGAGCCAGGTGGTCACGCTCGATGCGGACACCTGGGCGTCCGTAGTCGCTTCGGTCAGCCGCAATGGCGAGACGGCCGATTCGTTCGCTGCGGCGGCACGCTTCCACGACAGCGCCGCCTGACCCTCCCCAACCCCCTGACGGCCCGCCAGCGTGCGGGCCTTTCGTATGCCTGGAGACCTCTTGCACGTCAAGCGCATCCCCGAACGCCGCGTCGAAGGCCGACGGCTCGGCCGGCACGTATTTCACGACCCCCGCTCCCTCGCCTATCTGTTCCCGGAGCGGGACCCGGCGACGCTCACGTCCGTACGCCACGCGAGGCAGATCCCTGTGCTCGACCAGGGCAACCTCGGCAGTTGCACGGGCAACGCCACCGAGGGCTGTGTCGGCACCGCGCCGTTCTACGGCGTCATCCCCGGCACCGTCCCCGCCCGGCCCACCGGCAACGCGATCGCCGACGAGGACCAGGCCGTCGCCCTCTACTCGGCCGCCACAGCGCTGGACGACTACGACGGCACGTACCCCCCAGAGGACACCGGCAGCGATGGTCTGTCCGTGGCGAAGGCCGCACAGAAGGCGGGCCTGATCTCCGGCTACCAGCACTGCACGAGCTTGAACGCCGCCCTGGCCGCCCTCGCTGAGCGTCCGGTCATCACCGGCGTGTCCTGGTACGAGGGCATGGACGACCCGGACGCTGACGGCCGCGTGCATGTGACCGGGCAGGTCCGCGGCGGCCACGAGTTCGTCCTCGACGAGCTCGATGTGGAGCGGAAGCGGGTCGGCTTCACGAACAGCTGGGGCGAGTCCTGGGGTGTCGACGGCCGCGCTTACCTGTCCTGGAGCGACTTCGGTCGCCTCTTGAAAGAGGACGGCGACGTGACGGTGTTCGTGCCGATCTCGGAGCCTGCCCCGACCCCTACACCTCCGGCGCCATCGGATCCGCTCGGTGAGCTGGCGGACCTGCTCAAGCAGTTCATGACCAACATCGGCGCGTGGCTTCGCGCGCACGGATTCTGAGGAGACCCTCGTGAAGAACTTCCTGCTGAGATACCCGGCAGCGATCCTCGTCGGCTTGTCGACGCTGCTGCAGATGCTCGTGGCGTTCGGCATCGACCTGTCGGATGCGAAGACAGGCGCGATCAACGCGATCGCGGCGGCCGCGTTTGGTGTGGCGACTGCTGCGGTACTGGCGCATGACCGGCTGCTGCCCGCGATCCTCGGTCTGGGTCAGGCGCTGGCGACGCTGTTCATCGCGTTCGGCGCACACCTGACGGACGACCAGGTGTCGACGGCGCTGGCTCTGCTGGCGGCGGTGGTGACGCCTCTGATCGGTGCGTTCGTTCACTCACAGGCGACGGCAGCGGTCGACGCGCACGGGAATCGTGTGCCGCGCCGGAGCCTGTTCCGTCTGGCCGCGTAGTCTGGGCCTGTTTCCCAAGCAGTCGAGCTCCGGCTCAACACGAAGCCCCGCTCTCCTTTGGGAGGGCGGGGCTTTCGTTGTGTCTGGGGTCAGTCCTAGGCGCACAAGTCGCAGTAGCCGCACACCGGGCACTTCGGGCAATCGGGGTGGTCATCGCACCAAGTCGGCTCAACCATCTGGCCGCAGTCAGGGCAGGTCTCCATGTCTTTCTCCTAGGCGGTTTCGTTGAGAGCCATGGGCTCGTGCCAGCTCGTCTCCGAGTCCTGACAGATGTCGGAGCCGTTGCGGTCAGTCCACTCGGAGCCGTTGCGACCGGTCCAGATGGTCGCGGTCTCGCTGATCTCGGTTCCGCAGTGCTTGCATGTTGGCATTTCCCTCTCCCAACCTTGGTGGCTAGCCACCACTCTAATGCAGGGCTGGACAGGTGGCAAGCCACCATGACAAGATTTCTCCATGCCGAACAAGCACCGCTACCCAGCGATCACACCCCGCCCCGATCCTGAGCTGAAGAAGCGCGCCGACAAAGCCGTTGCTGACCTCGGCATGACACTGAACGCCTACGTCATCGAAAGCCTGCGCTACCTCGTCGGCGACCGCCCCACGCCACCACCGCGCCCGGGGGAGTAGTGGAGACCAGCCAGCACCTCATCCGCGTCGCGCACCTCAACGGCGCCGCACAACGCCACGGCGGCTGGACACCACCCACCGGCAACGCCCGCAAAGCAGCCCTCGACGAACTCCGCCAGCTCGGAGGCGACGACACCGACGCGTACGCCCACACCGCCGGAATCATGCTCGGCGCACACCCACCCGGCGACGCCACACACGACCTCTTCACCAACGCAGCCGTACTCGTGCTCGAAGCGGGCGGGCTCACCGAAGACGACGAACGCGTACAGCACTGGATCACCATCGGGCGGGAACGGCGGGAACGAGGCCGGGACGCAATGCGCGCCGGCGACCACTGGGACCGCTCTGGCTGGTGACCGTCAATACCCGAGCGGTGCGGTGCATGTCACGACTGCGTACGCACCCGACGACGACTGCTTGTTCTTCGCCTTGCCGTCCACGTCGATCTCACACCGGATCGTCCCGCCGCCCTTGTTCTGCGCCGAGACGGTCAGCACCGTGTAGTCCTTCGCGGTGAAGGCCTTCCGCCATGGCACGGCAGCACCGTTCTGCTGTGCCTGCCCGCCGGGTGTCGCGTAGGTGATGAGGGCTCTCGTCGCGGACCCGCTCACCTTGTAGGTGACGTGGTGCGTACCGGCCGTCAGCTTCGACATCGTTGGCGTCGCAAGCGGACTGGGGGCGGTGGGCGGTGCTGCGGGTGGTGGCGTGGCAGGGTCCGAGCTGTTGCTGTTGGCGGGTGCGCATCCCGCAAGGAGGAGCACGGCGAGGGCTGGCGGGGTGAGTCGCATGCTGGTGTGACGTCCGGCGTGGGGTGGTGGGTGCGGTGGTGGCCGGATGCGGGCAGCAGAAAGCCCCCGCCGAAACGGGGGCTCACGCTTACGCGGTCAGGCCTCCTCGACGCCCGCCACTGCATTCCATGCGTCCCATTCATCCGCAGTCATGCCGTCATCGCTGTATCCGGCTACGGCGGTTGCGGCGGCTTGGGCCAGTGTGGCGTGAACCTGGGCAGCAGCCAGGTAGTAGCGCTCCCAATCGCCGCCGCCTTCGGCATCATCAGCCCTCGCGAGGAATTGCTCGGCCTGCTGGTAGTGCTCAGGTCCAGTCATGGTCGCCTCCTGGGCGATGTCTTTGGAGCGGGGTCAGGGAGATCCTCTCAGCCACTGATCGTGAGCGGCAGAGGATTGCCCCCCGGCAAGTCACACAGAGCGACCGTCAATACAGATTGTTACATTCCAGGTCAGAACGCATGTTCGAGGACCACTCCCCCAGACGGCCGTTGACCCACACGATAATGCACGTTATCATGTGGGTACACCAATCGGCCGGAGGTCAACATGAGCACAGTCCTCGACAAGCTCCACGAAGGTGCGGGTGTCATCAACGACGCTGCGGAGCTCCACAACTTCCTCGTTCAGCTCCACGAGGCGTGGGACGCCGACATCGAGACCGCGCACCTCGCCGAGGACCGGGTCAAGAGCCGCGTCCTCGAACTCATCGCGGATGGCCACCTGGAGGCGCGCGAGCTCGCTCGCGAGCTTGTCGAGATGGATTCGTGGAGTGTCGAACGCTGGTACGCATGACCGAGTCCCGCGAGCTTCAGCCGATCAACGGCACCCTGGCACCCGCCGGGGTGCCCATCGACGCGCTCACCCAACTCGTCGGCGCGTGGCTCCTCTCCGTCCGCTCCCCCAACACCCGCGTCAGCTACCGCCGCGACCTCACCCAATGGGCCGCATGGCTCAACGAACGCGACATTGATCTCTTCGACACCTTCCAAGGCCACGTCGACGCCTGGGCCGAGTCGATGACCCGTGACGGTCGCGCCCCCGCCACCATCGCCCGCAAGATCTCCTGCATCGGCTCCTTCTACCGGTACGCCATCCGACAAGGCGGCAACTACGGCATCACCGTCACCACCAACCCAGCCGCTGACGCCACCCGCCCCTACGTCGACCGCGACCACAGCGAGACCGCCGGGCTCACCGCCGAACAAGCACGCGACATGATCCGCGCCGCCGAAGCCGACGGGAAGCGCACCGCCGCGATCATCCGCCTCCAACTCGAAGTCGGCTTCCGCGTCTCCGACGTCGTACGCGCACGCATCGAAGACCTCGCCGAAGACCGAGGGCATCGCACTCTCATCGTCACCCGCAAAGGCGGCCGCCGTCAGCGCCTCGCCCTCCCTGTCGGCGTGGCCCGCGCCGTCGACGATCTCATCGGCGACCGCACCGCAGGGCTCATCGTCACAACGTCAACCGGGAACGCCATGGCCAACTCGGAGGTGTACCGCACCGTCGAACGCATCGGGAAGAAGGTCGACGTGAAGGTCACCCCCCACGGGCTCCGCCACACCTGCGCCACCCTCGCCCTCGACGCTGGCGCGCCCCTCCGCGACGTCCAGGACCTCCTCGGGCACGCGGACCCGCGCACCACGCGCCGCTATGACCGGTCGCGGGAGAACCTCGACCGGTCAGCCTCCTACAAGGTCGCCGCCCTCCTCGGGCTGTAAGGAGACACCGTGACCAACAAAGACGGCTCGGGGCTCAAGCCCGTGAAGTACGCGCAAATCGTCAACGCGCTCCGCCGGCGGATCGCTGACGGCACCTACCCGCCCGGTTCACAGCTCCCCTCCGAGACGCAACTGATCGCCGAGTTCGGCGTGTCCCGGCCCACGGTGGTGCGGGCGTTGGAGCAGTTGAAGCTGGCCGGGGAGATCGACCGCGAGCACGGCCGTGGCTCGTTCGTGAAGGCCGCGCCTGCCCTGCCGGAGAACCTTGCCGCGCTTATCGGTTCCACCGACAGCACGCAGCACGGCGCGGACCTCGCCTCGATCCTCGGCCGTCTCAACGAGGTGTCCGAACAGCTCCAGCGGATCACCACGGACGTGTCTGTGCACGGTGTCGCTACGGGCCGGGATGCGATCAGGATGATCGGCGAGTACGGGTTGGCGTGGAGCCAGCTCGCCAATGGTGTACGGCGCGCGGCAGTCCAGGGCGGGCTGGTCGACCCGCGGCAGCTGCTCGACGTGATGCAGGAGCTACACGACCGGTACGGGCTACAGACCCGGCCGCCGAAGGACCACCCCGAAGACCCCACCAAGGAGACCACTCATGGCGATCATGGTTGAGATCGAATTCCTCGAAGAGCACGACGGGAAGCTCTACACGGGACACAGCGGCCACCGCTGCAAGGACTACGTTGACGCCGAGCTGCACTGGATCTCATGGCAGCGGCGCTACCCGCAGCCTCAATTCACCGTAGTCGGCATGGCCATGAAAGAGGTGGCCTGAGGTGCTCGGAAATACCCATGCTCTTTCGAGTGCCGCCGTGTTCCTCGCCGCCGCGTTCCCGATCTCCCGCTACATCCACCACCTCACCCCACTCACCGCCGCCGTAGGCACGATCGTCGCTGCTGGAGCCGGGTTACTCCCCGACCTCGACCACCCCAGCGCGACCCCAGCCCGAGCGTTCGGCCCGATCTCCCAAGCCGCCGCCCGGCTCATCGCCCGCATCTCCGGCGGACACCGGCACGGCACACACTCCATCCTCGGCCTGTCGATCTGCGGGGCACTCGTGTTCGCCGCCTACCTCAACACGTGGACACTCGCCGCGGTCATCTGGCTGTGCATGGGCCTCGGTGTACGCGCACTCTGGAAGCGGCCGAAGAACCGACCCAACGGGAAGCTCGACTGGCGGGACGGCGCCGGCCTCGTGCACGCCGCCGTGGCCGCGTACGTCGCGTACCGGCTCACCCACGCCAGCCTCGACCTGTCCATCGTGCCCGCAGCAGTGTTCCTCGGCTACCTCGTGCATCTCCTCGGGGACGGCGCGACGGAGACGGGCGTGAATTGGTGGTGGCCGGATCGGCAGCGCTACCGGTGGGCGTCCGTCGACACCGGCAAGGCCGTGGAACGCTGGGTGGTCGTACCCGCCTTGTACGTCGGGATCGCCGCGGTCGTGTTCGTCACCCACGGCACGTGGTGGTCCGCACTGTTGCGGACGGTGGCGCCCGGATGAGCGTGTCCCCTTGCCTGCCCCCTGGTGCTCGTGTACTCGCGCGCGCAGACGCGCGCGCAGACGCGCGCGCCCCTGCGGGCGCACGTACGCGCGCACCCGCATAGAGACATAGGAAAGCCCCCGCCCGGTCACGTCTGGGCGGGGGCTTCTGTGTTCCTACTCAGGCAGCTCCACATCCGCGCCAGCAGCTGCGGCCACAATCACGTTCGGAGGAACCCCCTCCGCCCGCGCCTCAGCGACCGTGTCCGCCCACGCCTGCTCGCTTTCGTCCAAGCGGGCCCGGTCGGCTGCGACCTTGAGTGCGGCGTTCTGCAGGTTGGTGCGCCAGCGGGCCTTCTTGTACTTGTCCATCTCCGCGGGCACCTCGGCCACCCTGGGCGCACGAGGCGCACGGGCCGGGCGCACGGGCGGGGACTTGACCGCGGGCGGCTCTGCGGACTTCTCCTCGCGCACACTGGGGCTGTCCGCGCGCGGCTCCGTGGCGTCCCCGAACATGTCGAACTTCTCGCCGATCTTCGCCATCACGCTGCGACCTCCACGAGACCGTCGACGGCACCGATCTCCTTCACGACCGCGAGAACCTCACCCAGCTCGCTACGGGCCGGCGCCCCACGCCCGAACGCGTCCGCGTACTGCGCTTCCCGGTAGCTGACTTGCGCCTCGAGGACGGGGAGGCGTTCCGCGGTCTGCGCTTTCATCGTCTCGTTCCGCCGGGTCCGCTGGTTCGCGGCCTTCACGAACACGACGTTCGCTTCGATGTCGCCGCGGTCCGCACGGCGGGCGGCTTCGACGACGGCTTTGAACGTCGGTGCGACACGACGCAGGTCCGCCTTCAACGGTGAGGTGGCGAGGAGCGCGAAGTGGCAGATCTCCACGGCCGAGGACAGGATTGCGTCGCTGTCGCCGCCGCAGTCGATGACGACGACGTCGTACTTACCCGGTGTGCGGTCGAGGACGAGCTCGCCAACCTGCGCGGTCGGCCACGGCTCGATGTCGAGCGGGAGCGGCTTGCCGGCGGCTTTGGCGAGTTTGTGCCAGTCGTAGCCGGTCTGTGAGGCGGGGTCGGCGTCGACGTAGAGGACGCGTTGGCTGTAGATGATGGCGTAGACGAATGCGGTGAACATGGCGAGGGTGGATTTGCCGATGCCGCCTTTGAGTCCGCCGACGACGATGACGCGTGGCATGTCGGCGGGTAGTGGTTGGCCCATGGGCTACCTTTCACGTGGTGACTGTTGGCGCCGCCCCGCTCGTGGTGGTGTGGGGCGGCGTTGGTCACGGTAGCGCTGGCGGGGGCTGGTGTCGCGCAGGCATGCGAACGGCCCGCCCTCGGGGGAGTAGGGCGGGCCGTTCAGGGCGGGCTACGGGCGGGGCGCGAACGCCTCCACGACCAAGTTGCCTGCCCACTGCTCTCGCTGGAACGCCGCGACGGACAGCGTCGCTTCGACCTGAGCCTCGGCGAGCAGGTTGGCGATGATGGGCTGGTGTTCGGGGTTGGTGACGTCCCAGTCCTCGGTGGACGCCTTGAGGCTTATAGCCTTCTCATAGTGCTCGGCTCCGGTCATGCTTCGTCCCTTTCGTTGAGCCATTCGACGTCATGGCACCACAGGCACTGCCGGTGCGCCGCAACGTCATTCTCGTTGTTCGGGTCAGGCTGATACTCGGTCCAGTGGTGCTCACACGTCTCGTTCAGATAACCCCGCAGGTCCCGGCCGAGCTGCGAGAGCCTGCTGCCAACCGGGGCGTTCACGGACAGGACGCCTTCAATGTGCCAGAGCATCCGCCGGTCGGTGGGTGTCGTGACCAGCTCATCGTGAGGGTTGAACAAGTCGGTGACGCTGGGCGGCATGCGGTCGGACCAGTGGTCGCTCATGCTCGTCTCCTCTAGAAAGGCGGGTCGTCTGCGAAGCCGGTCTGCTGGCCGGAGCTGGTGGCCCACGGGTCGTCGGCCGGCTTGGGCTGCTGCCCGCCACGCCCCTGCCCCCCATACGTGTCCTGGCCGCCCTGACGGCCTGCGGGCGGGGTGTCCTGGCCGAAGCCACCACCGGAACGCTGCGTCTTCGTCACCTTCGCCGTCGCGAACCGCAGGTCTGGGCCGACGTTGTCGACGGTCACCTCGAACGCCTTGCGCTTCTCGCCCTCGCGGGTCTCGTACGAGCGCTGCGCCATCTTGCCGTGCACGATGACGGCCTGACCTCGCTGCAGGGACTCGCACACGTTTTCGGCAGTCTGCTTGAACGCGACACAGTCCCAGTAGCTCGTGTCCGCGTCTTTCCAGTTGTCGCCGTCTTTGACGCGGCGGCTGGTGACGACCGTGAACTTCGCGACCGCGACGCCCTGGGCGGAGAACCGGAGTTCGGGATCGGCGGTCAGGCGGCCGACCAGGTGAACGGGCGTGCTCATCAGGCACCGTCCTGGAACGCGCGCTCGTTGTCGGTCAGCGGACGGGACCACACGTCCGGCTCGGCCTTCACCCCGCGCAGACGGAGGTTCTCCTCGCGGAGTTCGTCGACCTCGTTCACGAGCCACTCCACGGCCGGAGCGACGTCCTTGCCGAGTGGCATCGGTACGACCGGGCCGAGGCCAGGAGAGCGGCCCTGCGGGCTGAGGATGCCTCGGATGTTCAGCAGGTCGGTGCGCTTGTCGCGGAGCTCGTCGTGGTCCTTGGTGGTCTTCCCGTTGACGGTGCGAACGATGACGTCGGCAATCCGCTCGGTCAGGCAGCCCATGCAGTCCTCCAGGCACGGGCGGTGGCTGCCGCTCGGCTTCGCGTCGTGGAGGATCATGTCGTTGCGGACGTCCTCCAGCATCTCCATGAGCTGGCTGGCGTCTCCGCCGTACGCGTCATCGAGCTTCTCAATCGTGGCGTCGTACTCGGCCTCGGTGGGGAGCTCGGCCTCGGTTGTGGTGGTGGTCATGCTGCCTCCTGGGTGGCTTGAGTCCGGACCGCGCCCGGCCGATGCTCGTCACAACGCGAACCCACCGGATACAGGCGGGCGCGCTTCATGCAGTGCGTCTTCGTGTCGGCCCGGTCCTTTAGCGCATAGCACCGGCCAGGGACGTAACGAGGCTGCGCCGGCCGCTCCATCACAGGACCGGAGCTTCCGTGGGCGCAGGCTTCTTCTTCCCGGAGAAAGCCAGAGCGGCACGGAGTTTGCGCAGTGCATTCAGGGTGGGCCAGCAGTCCAATGCCTCCGCTACGGCGGCCTTGAGTGCGGCCAACTCAGCCTCGGCCTCTTCCAACCGTCGCAACGCATCGCCGATGTGGTTGCCCGCCTGCTCGACCGTGCGGTCCAACTCGGCTTGATACTCCTGCCGCACGTTGGCGAGCCGTTCGGATGAGAGCTGCGCGCCCTCCTCCGCATGCACCACCCGCGCCTCAGCCGCCGCGACACGAGCAGACAGATGCGCCACCAACTCGTCACGGACGCTCATCGCGGCTTCGGCGGCCTTGACGGGGTTGTAGTCGTCGCCGGAGATAATGGCGTTGTCGATCGCATCGGACATCCGGTCCGGGAGACTGCCGGGGTCCTCAACGAGGGCGGCCAGGACGGCATCCACGGAGGCCGGGAGGCCGTCTTCGCGCAGCCATCCGGACGGCGCAAGCGCCCTAGCGATCCGGGCGCGCAGGTCGTCAGCGGGCATCGCTCAGCACCCCAATCCACTGACCGAGGCCATCGTTCAGCCGCTTGCCAAAGTCGTTCATCGCTCAGGTCTCCTCTGTGGGCTGGTGGCTGGTGCTGGTGCCGTCGCAGTGATCCCAGCCGCCGCCGTCAACCCAAGACGAGCCGGACACGGTTGCGGCAATCGCTTCTCCGCAGTGGACGCACGATCGGACGGCAGGCTCCCGGTCGGGGTGGTAGTGGGCGCGGAGGAGATTCCCAAGGGCGAGAATCGCCCGCCGGTACTGGCCTTTCGGGTCAACCATCGCGGCATTGAAGTCCGCCCGGGCAGCACCCCACACGGCAGGAGATGGGCCACCGGTGTCAGGGCCGACAAGCCGTGCGACGGTCCGTCCGTGGCGGGTGATTGCGTAGGTGGCCCGGCCGTACTCGGCATCACGTACGAGCCGCGCGAAATCATCGCGGGCTTCGGTGACAGTCGCCTCGCCGGCGGTCATGTACTGGGCCGTGCGGGTTTCAGTGCTCATTGGCCCGCACCCATTCCTGGTCGCCCTGCTCTGCCCCGATCGCCTCGTCGAGTTCGGCGATGGCTTCACGGAGGTGCGCGAGCTCGTGGGGGTGCATGTCGGGGATGACGGCCCTGGCAGCGTCGAGGGCCACGCAGAGGTGTTCGGCGGCTTCGGCGGCCGCATCGGTCCGGGTGACGGGAGCTGCGATCACGACGCACCGCCGCGGTCCGATTTGGCGACGCCGTTCATCCAGTCGCGGACCGGGGCCATCGCCTTGTGCTTCAGCTCATCGAGGTACGCCAGGAGGTCCTGCGGGTTGATCTGGCCACGATCGTGGACCGCCTCCTGTACGTAGCCGCGTAGCTCGGGCCACACCGCGCCAAAGTCGGCAGACGGGGGGGCGTCGAGCCACATCACGGCCGTCTTCCCGCCGTGGCCGTGGATCGCTTTCAGATCGTCGATCGAGCTATAGAGCACCGTCGAGTTGACCTTGGTGTCCCAGCGAAGCACGGCAGTGCCGTCAGGGAACTCCGCGCCGTAGGCGACGACGCCGGTCCCGGAGATGCCGGTCTCGTCCTCCTTGCGGACGAGCTGGAAGCGGCGGCAGATTCGTTCGGCAGACTCAGGCATCGCTTGCCGCCCCGCGCTCGATCCGCTCCAGTTCGGCGGCAAGATCCGTCAGTTTGATGACGTGCATCAGGTCTTCGGTAACGGCCTGTATGCGGGTGAGCCACATCAGCAGGTCGCGCGCGTCCAGGTGGCCAACTCTCAGGGTGCGCAGCTCCGCCATCTTCTCGACGGCGTTTTCGAGGCGGCGCTGGTGGTAGACGCTAAGGGCGGCAGGGGCTTCGGTCGTGTCGAGCATGTACCGGTCCTCTCGAAGTGAAGATCTAGTACAGATCTTACGTTCCTTACACCAAGATTACTAGTGATCTGAGGATCCCGTACGGCCATGTAGCCCCCAAGCCACCCCGGTTGACCTGCGCAAACGGCTTTACGTTGTACAGGAACACACAGGAATTCACAGATTTCCGAGATCACGCGACCACCCGTCCGACCACATCCGGAGTCCTCCGGGCCCGAGCCGCCGCGTTCCGCAGCAACCAATCCCCGCCCTCGCGAACTGTTTCCGATCTGGAAAGAGTTGCCTCCGAGACCGTGGTTGGTGCCTGGCCGTCACGATCCGGCAGGTTGACCCCCAAACCGCGGGCCGCCTTCTTGTCGCTGCGCTTTTGCGTCCCGGTGAGCAGGCGGCGGGCGAGAGAAGCGTGCTTCCCTGCGTCGGCGACCGGTGCCGCGTCCGCTCGCGGCAGCTGTGCGACGTCACCCGCGCTCAGGTCGGTGGACTGCCCGGCGCCGAGCTGCCGTGGCGGTGTGTGCCCGTCCCATGCTGCGAGCCGGTGCCGGATCCAGCCGGGTACGTGGCGTACGTCGGCGGTGTGCCAGCGGTGTGCTCCGTCGGGAGCGTGGTCGAGGGCGTACAGCACCTGTGCGGGCGTCCATCCTCGCTGGTACCAGGGCCGGAGTACGGAGCGGAGCTGGCGGGTGCTGAGCCGGGCGAGGACTGCGGCTTGCTGCTGGAGTCGTTGTGTGGCGGCTAGCCGTTGGCCCCTCGTTTCGGGCGGTTGGTGCATCGGCCAGGGGCGTTCGGCAGTCTCAGGAGGGTTCTCGCGCGCGCGCACGTGGGGCTTGCTTCTCTCCTCCTGACGGAGGAGAGAAGGGGAGTCACTTATTTCCACAGGCTCCTGAGCTGGCACGCAGAGGACGTACTCGGCGCCAAGGTCCCCGTCGTCGTCGCCTTGCTGGCAGCCTCGGGTGCGCCACGTGGAGCCGGTCGCGACGACACCGAGGAACCCCCAGTTGCGGAGCCGGCGGATGACGCGCTGGATGGTGGATCGGGAGAGGCCGGTGCGTTCTTGGAGGGTGTCCCAGCCGGGCCGGGCGACCATCGTTTTCCAGTGCGCGGAGAACACGAGGGCGCGTACGACGTTGAGGGTGTTGCGTTCGGCGTCGGCGCGGAGGCGCCCGAGGTCGGCTTCTTCGGCGATGTGCGCTTCGAGGGCGCGGAGGACGGCAGGTTGGGATCGGGCCCGCGCGGATCCGTCTGGGATGGCGCGGTAGATGCGCAGCTTCTCGCTGCGCTGGTGTGGTGATCCGACGGAGTGCGACACACCCGGAAACGGGCGTGACGTCCTACCGTCGCGGGCGGCGTGTATTGTGTGCTCCGGACGTGTGAGAGCGCGCCCGACCGACTCGCTGACTCTCCCTGGCGGCAAACCGAGGAGTCTGCGAGAGACGGACACAGACGGTTTTTAGTTCGGTGGAGCGGCCCTGGCAGGGGCCGCTCTCTTTTTGTCTGGGGTGGTCCTCCTGGTGACCGGGGGGCGGGTCGAGCGGCAGCTTATGCCCTGACCGTTCCGGAGTCTGGGAACTACACGCGGTATCGCTCATGACGCTTCGAGCGTGAGTTGCTCGAGGCGGCGGGCGGCTTTCTCGGCGTACGCCTCGTCCGCTTCGATGCCGATCGCTCGCCGGCCGGATTGCCGGGCCGCGTCGAGCGTGGATCCGGACCCCGCGAACGGGTCGATGACGAGGCCGCCGGGCGGGCAGGCATACTCGATCAGGGGCCGCAGCAGGTCGCGGGGCTTCTCGCTGGGGTGGATCGCGGACCCGTTCATGCTTCGAACCTGGAGAACGGAACGAATTAGCCGGGTATCGCGGGTGGTGTAGGCGTGCCCCCCGATACGTCCTGTATGTGCAAGCCCACTGCCCTGGTTTTTGACTTTCCCGGAGCGGTCGATGCCGGTGAACGGCACGCGTGGTGTCTCGTGGTAGATCCCGGACCATCTGGCGCGGTACCAGTGGGTGGCGTTCTCGTGGACGCGCCGGAACCGGTCGGCAGCGAACCCTGAACCGTTGTGCTTCTCCCACACGACGTCCTGGGAGAGCTTCCATCCGGCGTTGCCGTACTCGCGCCATCGCTCGCCGAACATCCGCATGGAGCCGAAGCACCACAGCGAGGAAGTCACTGAGGCGGCTACGTCGAGCCAGCCATCCGGCCAGCGATCCCACGCGAGGGCGGTCTCGCCGTAGGGCGGGTCAGCGACGACCAGATCGGCTGTATGACCCAGGGCGGGCAGGACCTCGCGGCAGTCGCCAAGGTAGAGGACGACAGAGCCGTAGGGGCTTGAGTAGTACGGCGTGGGAGTCATGACCGGCCTCCAGATCTGCCACAGATCTTAGACCGGTATGCGTGAGATCTGCTGCAATCTGGATGCTGGTGGCGAGTCTGCCCGGCGAGCGGCTGCGGGATGCGCCGAGGGCGGGCGCTGGCGGCATTTGTGCCTACAGAACCAACAGATGGCATCATGGGAAAAGCTCCTCTGTAGGGAGGGGTAAAGCTCCTTGCTTGACCGCTGGAGCCTTGGGGTCGCACCGCTTCTTGGCGGTTGGGGTGCGGCCCCGCAGCATGCCTGGGGGTCAGGTCACGTGGTGAACCTCCTCAACGAGGTCGCCCACTCGCTCCGATGACCAGTACTCGCGCAGGGCCGAGATCTGTCGGCCTTCGAAGTTGAGGACGGCGATCTCCCGCATGCGCTTACGTGCTCCGTCGACAACGTCGTCGAACTGCGCCTCCCACTCGGCGATCGCCGTGTCCCCGTCGAGGTAGAGGTCAAGGAGCTCGCACTTGATGTTGGCCTGCTCAGCGACGACCTTGGTCTCCCAGTACCGGCGGATCGCATCCCGATTCGGGATCGGCGCCCGAAGCACCCGCTCGTGATAGGTCGCGTCCTCCGTGAAGATGGTGACGATCAGGTCCGGATCCTGCGTTTCCCAGGCGCGGATGTACACGTCGAGGACGGCGCGCACGTCCTGCTTGGTTAGTCCCATCAGAGCTCCTCTTCGATGTCAGCCAGGGTCAAAGGTGAGTCGTACGGCGTGTGCTCTTCGATGCGGGGACCGAGTTCGGCAGGGTCCCGCAGTCTCACCTTGGAGAGATCTGCGTCCGCAGCGGGGTCGACGTTCAGGCGAACCCACTTCCATGGCCCCATCGAGACCTCGATGTCGCTCCCGAAGCCTGTGTAGTAGCCCGCCATGACGGTCTCGCCAGACAGGACTGCCAGGTGGAACGTCCCGAAGTATCGCGTGTCGCTGCTGTTCTTCCAGTGGCCGACAAGGTGGCGGTTGGTCAGCTGTGCTTCGAGGTCGTTGCAGAACGGGGATGCTCGGCCTTCGCTGCGCGGCGCCGGCGGGTGGTTCGTGATCGTCATGAACCGTTCGGACTCTGCTGAGATCTGCGCGAGGTCGATGTGTCGTTTCCGG
>Ga0310811_10000378_pt1 | contig 60943 bp, 59 predicted proteins | sample YCmetagenome_FD_207642 | JGI IMG/M metagenome (GOLD analysis project Ga0310811, IMG submission 207642) | Soil microbial communities from experimental microcosm in Duke University, North Carolina, United States - YC | ecosystem: Engineered > Artificial ecosystem > Soil microcosm > Unclassified ... | reverse complement strand
TTCCTGGTATACTCAAGCAACGGGAAAATATCATCACACAAACTAGCCGAAATACTGTCCATACGCCAAAGCACCTGCTGGCAATACAGCAACCGCATTAAGAAATTACTGGCAGGCCGACCCCGAAGAAATAAGTCTGAGAACGGCGAAGGATGGAGCAAATTGCTTCTCGAGGACGTCCATGTGCAGTGAAATGTGTTCGCACACACGCATATTCGCTAACGACAAAACTTTTTAAAGTTCATTTTTGCCCGGTGTTTTTCCGTATCAATATGTCTTTATTTTTAGCGGCTTTAACTGATATTTTTAACTAATAATCAACGGTTTACGTGTATCGATCAAATGGTATTAAAGCGTATCAAATTTATTGTAACTATCTAAATATCAAATAATTGCAAAGAAAAAATTACAAATTGTTTTTGTCTTTTTGCATTTGTTAGCATTAACTTTACCTCGTCTTAGTAAAATGCCAGCCGGCATCTAACCAATTTTTAAACTTTTAATCAGAAGCATGAAAAGAAAACTTACTTTAATTGTGGTCATGCTGTTAACCGGATGTGCATTCGCCTTTGCACAAACAACAGTTAGCGGAACCGTTAAAGATGACCAGGGAGCAACGCTGCCTGGCGTAACCATTACGGTAAAAGGTACAACCAACGCGGCCACTACCGATGTGAACGGTAAATATTCTATAAGCGTTCCGGCGAATGGAACACTTGTATTCTCATTCATCGGCCTCAATAGCCAGGAGATATCAGTCAATAGCCGGTCGGTGATCGATGTATCGATGACCTCTGGAAATAAACAACTCAACGAAATTGTTGTAGTTGGCTATGGTACCCAGAAAAAATCAGATATTACATCAGCTATTGCTACTGTTAGCGTAAAAGATGTTTCGAGCCGACCGATCGTGAGCCCGGAAGAGGCCTTGATAGGGAAAGCGCCGGGCGTACAGGTGAGCATTCCTTCCAGCGAGCCGGGGCACGATTTGTCTGTTCGCGTTCGTGGCGCCGGATCAGTGAATGGCTTAGAACCTTTGTATGTTGTTGACGGAGTATTGGCGAGTGACATTAAAACCCTTGACCCGAATTCTATTGAATCGATCAGTATTTTAAAGGACGCTTCATCAACAAGTATATACGGTGCTGCGGGTTCAACAAACGGAGTGGTAATGATCACTACCAAACAAGGCTCAAAAGGCAGATCAGCTATTGACGCTAATTTTTCTACAGGGGTACAGCAAATATCAAAAACAATACCTGTTTTAAATAACCAACAGTGGCTTGCTTTGCAAACGGAAATTAATGGTACTGCTCCAACAATTCCATCTTATTACAATTTAAACACAACCAACAACAACTGGCAGGATCTGGTTTATCACAACGCGATGCAGACCAATGCCAGTATCGGCGTATCCGGAGGCGGTGAAACGGGTACTTACTATTTTGGCCTTGGCTATTTAAACCAGGATGGTATCATGGTCGGATCAAATTTTGATCGTTATTCGACGAAATTCAGCATCAATCAATCAGCCAATAAGTGGCTTAAAATTGGCGGTAATATCAACTATAATCGCTCAAACCAGCGCACAGTTCCTCAAAATGCTTCAGCAGCTCATGGCGGCGCTGTTATAGCAGCTTTGGTGACACCGGAATATGTTCCTGTCTTTATGCCTGCGGGCAGCCCTAACCCGGGTGTTTATGGCTATAGCACGTTTTATTCAGGAGATAACCCACTATCTGATATCTACAATAATAAGAACAACACCATAGCAAACAATTTGCTGGGCAACACCTATGCCGAGATCAAATTGCCCTTTGGTATAGTATACCGCAGCCAGCTTAATTTAACAATGGAAAACTCTAATTATGAGTATTTCCTTGACCCGTATAGCAGCTTAAACGGTATTCAAAAAAGCGGTTCCGCAAGCCAGAATTATAACGAAACCACCCGCTGGGCCTGGGATAATACCTTGACTTACGATAAGACAATTGGCTTACATAAAATAAATGTGGTGGTTGGTACATCGGCACTGGACGAAAAGATATTTTTCTCTTCCCAGACAGGAACAGGTTTCGGCTCAAGTGCTATTCAAACGCTCAATGGCGCCACCAGTGTTTCTGCTCCGTATACGGCAAGAAATGAGTGGGCGACCAACTCTTATTTTGGCAGAGCCACCTATAGCTACAATGACAAATACTTACTTACCGCAACCATTCGTGCAGATGGTACTTCCCGTGTAGGGTTTAACAATAGATGGGGAACCTTCCCGGCATTTTCAGCAGGCTGGAAAGTATCGAACGAAGACTTCATGAAAGATGTAACCTGGATCCAGGATTTCAAAATTCGCGGCGGCTGGGGCAAAACAGGTAATTTCCCTCCTTATTCCTTGTTATACCCTTCTTATAGTCCATTAAATCCTGTGGGTTATCCTTTTAATTCGTCAAATGCCGCTACACCAGGTTATGCCCCATCGGCACAGATCGGGAATCCGGACTTGAAATGGGAATCAGGAAACTCAACAAACTTTGGTTTTGATGCCGGATTTTTAAATAACAGGATCAGGATCACTGCGGATTATTACTATAAAAAGGTAACTGATCTGATTCTTCCTCAAACATTACCCGGAACAACCGGCGGTAAAACTGTCGTAACCAATTTGCCGGGCAACGATATTAATAAAGGGTTTGAGTTTAATATAGATGGAACAATTGCGAGAGGACATGATTTTGGCTGGGATATGAGCCTGAATATGTCGTTCAACAACAATAAAATGACGGGACTGACAGCTGACCAGGTTTACCCAACAGCTAGCGTTTCACTTGGCGGTGGCGGTGGCCCATATCTGCAAATTATTAAAAACGGCTATAGCCTGGGCACGTTCTGGGGTTATAAGGCCTTGGGAGTTGACCCGCAAACAGGGAACGAGAAATTCAGTACTGATCCAACGAACTTAGGCACTGCTTTACCCAAGTTTACTTATGGCATTGCTGAAAACTTCCGGTACAAAGCATTTAGTTTAGCTTTATTATTTGATGGTGTTTATGGTAACAAGGTTTATGACGTTACCCGCCAGGAAACCGACCAGTTGAACGGCGCTGCCAATGAAAGCACGGCGGTATTAGCGCGCTGGCAGAAACCGGGCGATATTACCAGTGTACCCACTGCAATCAATAACGGCGGTACAAATTCGTCATCGATCAATTTCCTGAACACGAATTCCACCTCTTATTATCTCGAAAGCGGCTCTTTCTTCAGACTACGCAATGCCACATTAGGTTATAATATTAATCCTGACTTCTTAAAAACTATTGGCATACAAAAGGCCAGGCTGTTTGTAACCGGTCAGAATTTGTTTATGATAACCAAATACAAGGGTTATACACCTGACGTGAATTCATATGGCAATGGTACCAACAATAAGCCTGCAAACTCGCAAGACGGCGGAGCTACTTTATTATCGCTGGGCATAGACGACGGCGCTTACCCTGCGGCAAGGATCTATACAGTAGGTATAAATGTTCAGTTTTAATCAACATAAAAAATATTGAAATGCGAATTACGAAAATATATTTAGTCTGTGCTGGAGTGATGGCGTTGGGGCTATCAGCATGTAAAAAGAGCTTTATAGATAAAGTTCCGCAGTCCAGCTTAACAACGGGAAACTTTTTTAAAACAGCAAATGATGCTGAAACTAGTTTAACCGGAGCTTATGCAACAATGAGAAATGGTTTTTACCAATACAATAACTTGCTGTTTACTGATGGGCGGTCGGACAATTGTTATGTGAACGGAGATGACAATGCAGGCGAGTGGCCGTTGGAAAACTTTACGTATGCACCGTCAAATAACAAAGTTGGTGGCGAATGGTCCGATTTGTACAATATGATCGCCTCTGCCAATACAGTGTTGGATAATGTGCCTAATATAACAGACCCGGCATTAACAACTACCCGTAAAAACCAGATATTGGCTGAAGCCCGTTTTTTAAGAGCGATGCATTATTATTGGTTAGTTACCGAATGGGGGCCAACTCCTTTGGTATTGTCTACCAATTACAATGGTAATTACACCCCTAAACGCGCTACTGTTGCCGAGGTGTATGCTCAAATTATAGCCGATCTCCAATTTGCAGATACTAACTTGCCTTTAACACCAGCCAATGGCCAGGTAGGGCGGGCTACGCAAGGTGCTGCGGACGGCATGTTGGCAAAAGTCTATGCTCAGATGGGTGATTATACCAATTGTTTGACCTATTGCAACAAAGTAATTAATGGTGGTCAATATTCTTTGGTGCCTCATTTTGCTAATTTATGGGGTGTGGCTAATAAAAATAATGTTGAATCCATATTCGAAATTCAGTCGACACAAACAGGCACCTATTATAATTATGGTGCTGAGCTATGGGATTATGTGCCGGCAGATAACTACCCAAAAAGAAATATTGGCTCCTATGATTTGATCCAGGCTTTTGCAGCTGAAAGTGATACTGCAACTTCTGAACGCTATCATGCTACTTTTAGCTGGAATGTTGCAAATGCAGCATTTAATATGCCTTTAAATGCATGGGATCCAGCCAAGCCAATACCGTTTGTAAACAAACAACCTGATCCAGGGGGCTTCGACAGTCCGGATGATATCGAGCTTATCCGTTATGCTGATATTATTTTGCTTGCTGCTGAGGCAAACAATCAATTAGGCAATACTGCTGCGGCTACAACCCAGTTAAATCAGATCAGGACTCGTGCAGGTGTTGCTAATACGACGGCCACAACCAAAACTGATCTGGCATTGGCTATATTAAACGAAAGAAGATTAGAACTGGTAAATGAAGGCACCAGGTGGCATGATCTGTTACGTGCGAGCGCTAACGGTACGATCAATATAATAACCTTAATAAATAACCAGCACGATTCTAACGGCAATTTGTTGAAATACGGTCCTAACGGTGCAGGAGTTGACGAACACTTGCTGATATTCCCTATGCCGACTAACGAGTTACAGCTAAACCCGAATCTTACCCAGAATCCGGGCTATTGATTAATAATTGGTTTTTTGATTCGAGCCGCTCTCGCAAGAGGGCGGCTTTTAACCATTTTTAAATCTATCTACGTCAAATGTATAATCGAAAATATCTTATAACGAGCCTGCTCTTTGTTCTGGCAATCGGATCATATACTGCAAACGGTCAACAATCCGTATCTAAGAACCAAAAGCCGCAGCTTTGGCTTACCGATCCGGATCACGGAATACTTTTTAAACAGCAAACAGTACAAACTGCTGCCGAAAAGGGCAGTCTTCCTGAAATAACAATTAATCCGGCAAAGAAATACCAGCAGATGGACGGATTTGGTTTTGCTTTGACAGGTGGCAGTGCCATGCTGATCAACAAAATGAGTCCGGATAAGCAAATGGCGTTATTACGTGAGTTATTTGGAGTAGGTAAGGGCGACATAGGTGCGAGTTATTTAAGGGTCAGCATTGGAGCGTCTGATTTGGACGATCATGTTTTTTCCTATGATGACCTGCCGGCAGGAGAAAAGGATCCGGGACTGAAAAAATTTAGTTTGGCCGAAGATCGCAAGGCGTTAATACCCGTTCTCAAAAAGATACTGGCCATTAATCCCAAGATCAAAATACTCGGATCGCCATGGAGCCCACCAGCATGGATGAAAACAAATGACAGTACAGGTGGAGGTCATCTGAAGCCGGAATACTATCATACCTATTCTCAGTATTTCATAAAGTACATTAAGGGAATGGCTGCCAATGGTATCCGCATTGATGCTATCACTATTCAAAATGAGCCTTTAAATGCCAACAACAATCCGAGCATGATAATGGAAGCTCCCGAGCAGGCCAATTTCATTAAAAACAATCTCGGGCCTGATTTTAAAGCAGCCAAAATTAAAACCAAAATCATTCTTTACGACCATAATGCCGACAGGCCTGATTATCCGCTGAGCATCCTGAATGATCCAAAGGCAGCGGCTTATGTGGATGGTTCGGCTTTTCACTTATACGGTGGTAAGATCGGGGCGCTTACTCCGGTGCACAATGCTCATCCTAATAAGAACCTGTACTTCACCGAAGAATGGGTAGGGCAGCCAGGTAACCTGAAGAAGGATATGCAGTTCCATATCAGGGATATCATTATTGGTGCTACGCGTAATTGGTGCCGGAATGTTATAGAATGGAACCTCGCTGCCGACCCGCATCAAAATCCTCATACCCCGGGAGGATGTTCCGAATGCCTTGGGGCAGTTACCATTGATGGCAACCAGGTAAGTCGCAACCCGGCCTATTATATTGTTGCCCAGGCTGCAAAGTTCGTGCGACCGGGGGCGCATCGCATTGCATCAAACTATCTCAATGATCTGCCCAATGTGGCTTTTTCAACATCTGGGGGACAAACTGTACTTATTGTATACAACGATTCATCAGCACAGAAAAAATTCGTGATAAAATCCGGCGGTAAATCATTCCAGGGCTCTTTGAATTCAGGAGCTACGGGTACTTATGTTTTCTAAGGCTTTATCGAAGTCTTATCTTTAATTCAGAAATGAAAAAATACTTATTGATTATTTTATTGGTTCAATTCATAACGCAAGCCGCTTTAGCACAGGTTTATAAGGGGCAGATCGATTCGGATTTGTTACCAAAACTCAGCCCACATTATCAGGATGAGTTTACTTTCGATAAATGCACACGGCCTGCAAAATGGGAATCGCAAAAAGGTTTACATGCCGGGTTCGGATCTGCTGATGCACTCTATTTCCGAACAGAAGTCCCCGATATGAAGGAAGAATCTTCCTGGTCAGGCCATGGATGGAAAGGTGAGCGTTTAAATGCGCAGATCGTCGTATGGTCATCAGATACAATTGAGCAGGTGCGGTTTAAAGTGAACGACCTTAAAAGCGCTAATGGTAATTTACTTAGTAAAAATAATATTCAGCTGAATATGGTACGCTATGTGCTGGCTAATTATCCATATGGCTCAGACAAAGTGGATTGCGGTGGATCGCCCTACAAAGATGGCTTTTTGATGCCTGATCGTTTCGAAAAATTTGACCGTTTTGATGTACCAGGAAAAACAGTAAGGCCAGTTTGGCTGACACTGAATATTCCACGGGGCACCCCGGCCGGGCATTACAAAGGAACTGTTTCAATAATAGCAAAAGGTGCCGAAAAGACATTGAAGTTAGATGTCGATGTGCAAAACCAAGTATTGCCTCTACCACATGAATGGACGTACAGGCTCGATCTTTGGCAAAATCCCTGGGTAGTAGCATGGGATAATCATTTGCAGCCTTGGTCTGAAGAACATAAACTTTTATTAAAAAAGCATTTAAAACTGTATGCAGATGCGGGCGGAAAATACATTACCACATATTCGGTAAATTCTCCGTGGAGCGATAACTCTTATTCGATAGAAGGGGGGATGATCGAATCGGTAAAATATAAAGATGGACATTGGAAGTTTGATTATTCCATCTTTGATCAATATGTTGAGCTGGCAATGAGTGTCGGCATAGATAAAGCCATTACGGTTTATACGCCAATTCCAGGCGGCTACCGGTTCCGTTATATTGACGGACAAACAGGAGATTATATCACTGAATCATGGCCGCCAACTTCCGAAAAATTCAAGTCTTATTGGAATGCTTTCCTGGACGACCTGAGGATTCATTTGAAGAAGATGGGCTGGCTAAATAAAACCTACATCGGGATAAACGAAAGTGCCATGGATGAAACCCTTGCAGCTATAAAAGTGGTTAGGGCCAATTCTGCTGATTGGAAAATAACTTACGCTGGCGACTGGCACCCTGAGTTGAATAACCTGCTAAACGATTATTCATATGTTAAGGGCAAGGAATCATCAGAGCATATTATTAGGCAACGTAAAGCCAAAGGATTTACGACAACATACTACGTTTGCTGTACGCCTCCAAAGCCTAATAATTTTCTATTTTCTCCGCCGATAGAAGGGCAATGGATCAGTTGGTATGCATCAGCTTATGGGTATAATGGTTTCCTCCGCTGGGCATATGACGCCTGGCCACAGGATCCAAACAAGGATGGACGTCACGGAAGTTGGGCGGCAGGCGATTGCTACCTGGTTTATCCTGGTGCAAATAGCGGTATCCGTTTTGAAAAGCTACGACAAGGTATAGCTGATTATGAAAAAATCAGGATACTAAAGCAAAAAGCATCAGCATCAACCGATAAAAAAGTTAAGGATTTAAGCGCTGAGCTGGAGGGGTGCCTAAGAAAAATAGCTGTTGAACATACTTATAGCGAAGATACATTGAAAACGCAGATTTATGAAGGCGAAAAAATAGTCAGTGAGTTAAGTGATCGGCTGAAGTAAAAAGTCGATAGGTTTATATCTCGAATTAATTAAAAAAGGATGGCATGCCATCCTTTTTTAATTATTCTGTTTAGGTGCTCACGCTCACAACGCCGTGAACGCTCGTGAGCACTTGTTAATTCAGTATTTCTTAAAACGGTAAAGTTTCACCAACAGCTTTTGTAAAGAAAGCATCTATCAGGTGCTGGTCTTGCGGAAAATTGTAAACTTTCCATATCCTGCCATCTTTAAATTGCCACAAAAGGCACGACATCAGCTCGATATTATCACCGTCTTCGCGGTTGCTCCAATTCAAATGGCAGTCAATCACGTAGTCATCGTTCATTCCCATCACCATAGGTTTGGCCTGGAACGAAAATACATTTAATTGTTTAAAGTAATCGAGCACCTCCGCAACACCGCGTTTGACCCCGCTCAATGGGTGTTGGCCCGGAATTGCCCATTCAATATCGGGTGATAAAACCTGCGCAATCGCGGTTAGATCGTTAGCACCGTAAGCTTCAAAGAAAGTTTGGATCAATTGGAGGTTTGGATGAAGTTCTGTCATGGCTCAGATAATTTATTTTAAGTGGTTATAATGTCTTTCAAATATATCTAATAGATATAAATATACCAAATACATAATTGGTATATGGTATATATTTAAAATTACAGGCCTGTAATAAGGCTTTTTTGTTAAGGATCGAAAAAAATCATAGCTTTAGAACTAGGATTTCAAGGATTATAAATTTTCCTAAACCGATACTTTATCATGACTACCCGAAGCTTGCAAAAAATACTTATCCTGTGCCTGACATTATTTTTGATGAACTGCAGTCATAAAAAAGCGAATGAAAACCCTGTACACAGCGTAAAAGCTGTTTTAAATGAGCCCGGCAAAAACTCAATAAAAATTTCGGCTAAATCCTGGTTTGATTCGATAATGGTAACCTATAACCATACAACCAGCAACGCTTTGGTCAGAAATGCTGTTAAGGATACTTCCATAAAGGAAGAGTGGAACTTTGACCAGGTTTTAAAAACCGACACAGCCAATTATTTTGTATACCAGGTTGGCCATGATGTGGCTGACAGCGATGGCTCAAGATTTATTACTGATTGCTCTGTTTATGTGGATACGGTTAAAAGAAAACTATACGAGTGTCAGCCAGATGGAAAGCTGTTGGTATGGAATACAGCTAATCGCTAATAATAATTTAAACCAGGCATGACACACTTGCATACAGTTTATGAATTCGGCAGCATGTCAGAAAAACTAAGCGTCTTTGCGGCTCCTTTACTTTTGTTGGTCCCAGCTTTGGGCGGTTTAGGATTATACTTATATGCAAAGCGTTATATCGACCCCGACGAACCTGCGCCGGGAATAGGTAACGACGATGGATTGCAATTTAAACAAATGCGTACCGGAATGCTTGCGATGGTGACTTGTGGTATCGCTGCGCTCTTTGTGCTTTTTGCAACTGCGTCGTCATATATGCGAAATTACGCGAGTTACAGGGACCATGAATATCAGGTCATACAGGGCAGCATAAAAAATTTAAGGGATACAACAGCCAGGGGAGGTAACGTTTATATAAGGTTTACTGTAGATTCGGTGAATTTCAATCTTACTTCAGGTGATAACGCTTATCAGTTCATAGAGGATAAAAAAAACTTTCATAATGGCCTTTTGGTCCGTTTCTCCTATTTGCCAAACTATGATAATGAACATACGATACTTAAATTGAAGCAGAGCGATAATGCAGGAATAAAGACATTTAATTGAATTTGTAAAATGTCTGTACATCAATAGGTTGTGGCGTAAAAAATGTAACCTTTCTCGCAGCAGCCTCGTTCAACTAACTTATAAGGTCATTCAAGTATGACCAATCTGCATTATGAAAAAGGTATCAGTGTTAAGGGATGAGTCAGAAAGGATACAATCCCAGATCAGGGCTTTACTCGTACAGCGATATAGTTACAACAACGGTTTAACCAAACAATTGAACATTATCGGCTCTGTTAGCCGCTTGCAACAGAAGCTTATTGCCATTCGCCGGGAGATAGTAGAGCGACAGACGATCTCGGCATAAAATTTATTATCCAAAATCACGGTCCATGTCACAAACCCAGTTGTGGCTAAATGGACATTATTACGGGTTGATTTGGACGCTTAGGTATGTTATTTTTGTAGTAATCGATCATGAAACACGCAACAATAATTTACCCGGCGCAACGCAGCGGCCATAGCACATTAGCCTGTATAACTGCTGCTTTTGAGACCTTTATGGCCGCCAATGCCTATCGCAGGAAGACCGGCAAAACAGATTTATTTACCGTTGAACTGGCAGGGACTACCACCGTTGAAGAAATGTACGGCGGTATGTTTACTGTAAAGCCGCAGCGGAATATTACAGATATAGCTAAAACCGACCTGGTCATTATTCCGTCTTCCGATCCTTATCATGAGGGGACGGTGCCGGGAGATGATGAGCTGATTAATTGGATCACCAAACAATATAAAGCAGGCGCAGGTATTGCGAGCATTTGCTCCGGTGCTTTCCTGCTGGCAGCCTCAGGTTTGCTCGATGGGAAAAGCTGCTCGACCCACTGGGCGCATGCGGACCTGTTCAGGCAGAAGTTCCCTAAAGTTAATTTAAGGGCCGATAAACTGATCACCGATGAGAATGGTATATTCACCAACGGCGGCGCTTTTTCTTTCCTAAACCTGATGATCTACCTGGTAGAGAAATATTACGACCGCGAGACCGCCATCTACTGCTCTAAAAGCCTGCAGATAGAAATGGACCGCAACAGCCAGTCGCCATTTACCATCTTTACCGCGCAGAAATTACATGGAGATAAAATGGTAGAAGATGCACAAAAGTATATTGAAGGTTCGCTGAACGAGCGGTTATCAGTTGAAGAGCTATCGTCTAAGTTTGCCATAGGCAGGCGTAATTTCGACAGACGGTTTATAAAAGCTACCGGAAATACCCCGTTAGAGTACGCACAGCGCGTTAAAATCGAATCGGCAAAAAAGGAGCTGGAAGTGAGCCGAAAAACCATCAACGAGGTGATGTATGAAGTAGGTTACTCGGATGTAAAAGCTTTTCGCGAGCTGTTCCGCAAAATTACCGGCATGTCTCCGCTGGAATACCGGAGCAGGTATAATAAGGAGGCGGCGAAGTCATAAGGTCTTCGCCAGGAATAGGGAAGCTGTTGCAGCATCCCACACAACTTAGGCTGCAGTTATAATTTTGTCCAAAGTTTCGGAGTTCAAATTTACTTGCTCGGAAATGTGTATTTCATTGATTTGAACTGGCACCAATTGAGCGGCATCATTTTTCCTGCGGTTGCTCGTTTCCACAATAAAACCATATAGAGCCAACACCGGGCTCAGCACCCAAATGGCTAACAGAAATGCATACAACTTGAGGAAATTAAGGCTGCGGCTGAATAAATTCTTCATAAAATATTATGTACAATTAACTACTGATCTATCTAAAACTGACCAAAGGTAAAAATTAATTTCTAAACTATAAAATCTATGGTTTAAGTAGATATTAATTGATGTTTTATTTAGATCAGTCAAACCACTTAAAGTGTCAACACTTAATTGTCAAAGAGCATCTAAACGAATGAGAATGTGCATATTTGATTGTTAGCTGGAAGAATATATAAATATGAATAACGTAGTCAGAACTTTTTGTAGCATTAAACATTTTATGTTTAAAGGTTATCATGACTTGGTTTTTGCTGATAGAGAGGATGTCCAAGAAAGTTTGAGGTTTTATAAAGAATGGAATAATTACTTAAGGTTAATTTCGGAGATTTTTGAAATCGACATTCAGGCTAATGATATTTTATCAGGTTTAGACAATGAGAATTTTATTTCAAGTTTTCTAAAAAGTTATTTAGAAGAAGATAAAATTGGCCAAGCTTTATTCGACAGATTTGGTGTTGAGTTGTTTTTATTTTATGAGTTGTTAAATTACTCATTAGCTCTCAACTATACTTTAAGTTTTATTACAAGTATTGAAAAAGATTTATCCTCTCTAAAAAAAGATTATGTTCACAGGGAGTATAACTATGCAAAGAATTATTTGAAGAAATTCTACGATAATTTGTCCGTCAGCGAACATATAAAGCTGAAATATTTTAGTAAAGCAGAGGTTACGTTGCTAGACGAAGTGGTCTCTCTGCTTAAAAATGAAGGCTCAGTTAATGAAATCTCCAAAAAATTAGGCGACTATATCGGTGAAATTATGGTTAGTCATCTTGGGACGGACTTTAATCTAAAAATCTCTCGGTTGCTAATTGAAAACTTGGAAAAGTGTAAGTCGGGCACAAAAAATTGGCAAGAGTACGAAGAGGTAGCATTTGATATAATGAAGTTTTTATTCTTACCTCAATTTCAATATTTATTTAAACAAGCAAGGAATGAAGATAACCATCAAGTCAGAGATATTGTTATACCAAATTACCAAGATGCAGGTTTTTTTAAAGATATAAAAAACGAATTTGATTCAAAGAATATAGTTATCGAGACAAAAAATGGTGCCTCAAAAGCACTAAATAAAGATGCTTTGAATCAACTACGTATCTATCTTAGTAAGAAGACAATTGGTAGGTTTGGGATGCTGCTTGTCAGGAAACTATCAAATCAAAGTATATCAAAAGCTCAAAAGCTTGCTTATGAAGAAAGTAATATTTTAATTTTAGTAATAGACGACGAGAAACTAAAAAAGTTAATTCAATGTAAGGCGCTGTTGGGTAGTTGTGAGCATTATCTTTACAAATTAAAAATGGATTTTGAGATTGACTATTAACAATTTAGTCAATCTTGATATTGTCGCCGGCATATCTACTATGCTATATATATTTAATTAATCCCCGTCATTCCTCACTATTTGTTTTATCGCTATCAGGCCATAGCTATTATAACCGATCTTTTTTATTCTCAATTCATAATCAACAGCGTAGTTTGCGCCCTTGCTATTACGATAATATGCACCGTTCATAATTTTATTATTCTCAATCCGGATTCCGTTGTTCTTACGAAATTCCAGGTCATGAGGTGCTTTATTCTTTATATTAGAATTGAGTGTTTTGACCTCTTTAGTTTTAAAGTGTACCAGATCTAAAGCATATAATTCTCCAATAAAATGGCCGTATGTGTGGTTTGCTGTAATGTAAATAAAAGGATGATTGAGAAAGTACTTGATGGTTACGCTCTCTATATAATTTCCGTCAAATTCGTAGGTCAACAGTTTGATGTTTACCTTCGGTTTTTTAGCATAAACGATAATGCTGTCAGTCGATGTTTCCCGCCGCCCGTAACAATCATACACAATGTTATAGCCGCTTACCTTTTTGACGAAAATATCCTTCTCGATTTTCTCAGTTTCCGGCGTTTGGGTTTTGCCGGGTATGATAAATGCAAAAGTTAATAATAACAGTGCTGCTAAAAATCTGGTGTTCATGTTAGTGCTTTTTAACCCAATAAATATAATCAACAGTCTGCCGAAGTGATTCAGATTCGGGGGCAATAATTTTTCAAGTAAATGCTAAAAATATTAGTATTTTTGCTTAAGTTTGACGTACAATTCAGAAAATGATTCATCAAAGCTACCTGGTAAGCGAGGCTAAGGCATGGCTTAAACGAAAGCACGGACCGGATGAGGTTGTAAAGATCATCCCGGACTTAAAAGGCGATTCGGCTGTAGTAACTTATTTGTTGTACACTGCATACGATCAACAGCCTGAATACCTCGGCTCCATACTATTTGACGTGAATGGTTATTGGATATAGACGGCGATACCCTGAAGGTTGAAGAGCAGGAGCAGATCGCCAATTTTATTGTTCATCTCACCGAGAACGTATGAAAAAGACAATCAATTACCGGCTAAACGCAGGGGAGAAGCTAATGCTCAAAAGTAAAAAGGTTAGCCTGAAAATGCTCCGGGACTATGCACCTGATGAGATAGCTGCGCTTTTGAATTCATCACCCGAAAGAAGCCGGGAGCTAAATGCACTGGCCGAATTTCAAAGCATCCCGTCATTAGGTATCAACTTTGCCGAAGAATTGATCAGCCAGAGATATTATTCGCTTGATCAGCTCAAAGGCAAAAACGCAGTTGAACTATTTAAAGACTTTGAACGCCATTGCGGCACACGACCCGATCCTTGTGTCGAGGATTGCTACCGCCTGCTTGTTCATTATATTGAAAACCGTGATGATAGCAAGCGCTGGTGGCATTTTACGGACGAGCGAAAGGCGTATCGGGAGCGAAATGGGATTCGGTGATTGTTGACACGAGGATTAGGCTACGATTTTTTCAACAAACCATCGATAATATCGGTCATCTTCTTTTCAAAATCGTCGGAATATCCAAGAGTAACATTCACTATCTTTCCATCCTTACCTATCAGGTAAAAGGTAGGAGCGGCAGTTATATGATATAATTTGGCCACATCACGGGCGTTTGGATACATTTGATTTTTTATGCGCTGGGCTTTTCTGAATTCGGTAACTAATTTCTTATTATCCCTATCGCTGATACTCAGAATGGTAAAACCGCTGTTCTTATATTTTTCATCAAACCTGTCCAGCGATGCTAATGAACTCATGCAATTGCCACAGCCAACAAAGAAAAAATCCAGCAATATAACTTTGCCTTTTAATTGGGCGAGCGATGTTTTTTTATCGTCGGTATCATACAAGGTCCAACCAGGCGCAATCATACCCGGAGTCAATAGAGCAGTTTCCGCAGCAGGTTTTGGTTTAGAAGGCTGGAAGCCCTTGGGGAGCGTAAAAAGTGCCGGATCGATATCAGCCTGGTCTGTTATATAATTAAAATAGATTTTTTCATCATAAAAGTTTTCAACTTCTTTTCCGTAATCAGTCCGGGCCCGGGCTAATTTACCAACCGGCAAACCCGTTGCTTTGTCGATAAACAGGTGTATCCGCGTATACAAGTGATCCTTATTGACAATAGTATCTCTGGTATTAAAAACTAAATGATAACTATTTATAGCGTTAACAATTGTGTCGCTTGATTGCACAACTTTGGATGGCTTATTCTTCAAAAAGTTCTCTAGCCAGTTTAAGTCACCAAATATGGACTGATTAAAGATATAGATTGGCTTTTCCCCTCCTTGATATGTGCTATCGGCAAGAGATAATGCAATCGAGTTTTTACCATCATAGATAGCCCTCGCTGGAAGCTTCATGTCATTGTTTTTAAACTCATACCTGAAATGATAGCCAACTTCTTTATCCTCAGCAGCCTTTAAGAAAATGAACTTTTCTTCCTGTATTGAAGTGTCTCCAAATGCTTCCTTTTGTTTATCAATATATTGATAACTGAAGTTTTTGTGGCCATAAAGTTTGTCTATAGCGTTTTGAAGTATACTAACCTGCGCGGTTGTATTCAAGGTGGTTAGAATAAACCCCAGGCAAGTAATTAGCTTGATTAATTTCTTATAGGTCATGATAGAAGGTCTGCTGGTAAAATGTTATGACTAAATTAAACAGGATAATTGAATGCAGTTGTTAAATAACGTTAAAGCCATAACTTGATTCGTTATATGATTTTTGCTACATCGTAATTGATTTTAGCTTATAGGTAAGGATACTCGTCAAGTAAGGGTAATTACCTATAAATTTACCGGCAGTAATTTACTTTTGATCAAAAAATGTTGATGAATACACTGGTATGTACCACCCCTGGCAATTTTGAATATCGATTCAGCGATAAGCCTGAATTACTAAAAGATACCGCGATCATTCAAATCAAACGCATCGGGATTTGTGGTACAGATTTACATGCATTTAAGGGTACTCAACCTTATTTTACCTATCCGCGGATACTGGGGCATGAGTTGTCAGGCGAGCTGGTAGCAGTAGATAACGCACCAGGATTTACCATCGGCGAACGCGTAACCTTTATTCCATATTTTAATTGCGGTGAATGTATTGCCTGCCGCATCGGTAAGCCGAATTGTTGCGTGAACATTAAAGTTTGTGGCGTACACATTGATGGCGGCATGGTTGAATATTTGCGCGTGCCATCTTATTCTCTTGTGCATGGAGAAGGATTAGGTTATGATGATCTGGCCCTTATTGAGCCGCTTGCTATTGGGTTGCATGGTGTTCGCCGGGCGGACGTTAAGCCTGGCGAATATGTTTTGATAATGGGCGCAGGACCTATCGGTCTTGGAACAATGGAGTTTGCCCGCATTGCAGGCGGAAAAGTGATCGTACTGGATGTAAACGAAACGCGGCTGGACTTTTGCCGGAAGAATTTAAGTATCCCATACACCGTAAATCCAGCTAATGAAAATGCCATTGAAGCAATCAAAGGGATCACGGGTGGCGATATGGCAAGCGTTGTAATTGATGCTACGGGCAATTTGAACGCCATTAATAACGGCATCAATTACCTGGCACATGGCGGGCGATATGTGCTGATCGGTTTGCAGAAGGAGGCGTTTAGTTTTAGTCATCCGGAGTTTCACAAGCGCGAATCAACATTGATGAGCAGCCGCAATGCTACCCGAGATGATTTTGAATTTGTAATTGATTGCCTGAAGACTGGTAAAATTCAAGCTAAAAACTACATCACGCATCGTGCAGGATTCGATCAGCTTAAAAATGAGTTCAGCCAGTGGCTCGACCCTGCAAATGGCGTTATAAAAGCAATGGTCGAAGTGGGTTAGATCATCTTTAGAACTTGAAGTAACTACGCGCGTTGTTGTAACAAATATCCTGTATGATCTTTCCTGTCCATTCCATATCCGCAGGCAGTTCGCCATTTTCAATATCTTCAGCAAACAGGTTACACAGTAGTCGACGGAAATATTCATGCCTTGGATAAGACAGAAAACTGCGCGAATCGGTTAGCATACCTACCAGTTTACTTACCAGCCCCATACTTGAAAGCGTATTCAATTGCTTCGTCATGCCATCTTTCTGATCAAGAAACCACCATGCGGAACCAAACTGAATTTTACCCGCAATTGTGCCATCATTAAAATTGCCTGCCATGGCAGCAAATAATTCGTTATCCCGGGGATTGAGGTTGTAAATAATCGTTTTGGCTAGCTGATCTGTACTATCCAGCTTGTTTAAAAAACGGGAGAGGGGCCGACCTTGTGAAAAGTCACCTATTGAGTCATAACCCGTATCCGGACCGATCTCTCTATATGCCCGCGAATTATTATTGCGCAGCGCTCCAAGGTGGTATTGCTGTGTCCAATTCTTTTCGTGGTCCCATATGGCAAATTGATATAGTAGTGCTGATTTGAATTTCAATATCTCAATCGACTGCAATGATTGCCCTGCACGGATCTTTTTAAAGATTGCAGCAACTTCTGAATCCGTATACTCTTCAGCATACATTTGCTCCAGCCCATGGTCGGATACCACGCAGCCGTTTTCTGCAAAGTAATCATGACGTTTTTTCAGAGCGCCCAGGTAATCGTCATAATAGTTTATGGTGATTTCGCTTACCTCTTCAAGCTTCGCGATGTACTTGTTAAGACCATTGACATCATCAGCATTCATAGCCTTATCGGGTCTGAAAGCAGGGTAGACCTTTACATCCCATCCGCTTTGTTTTATTTTTTGATGATGCTCCAAATTGTCAATTGGGTCATCGGTAGTGCAGATCACTTCCACATTCATCTTTTTGATAATGTTCTGAACGCTGTACTCGGGAGTCTGCAATTTTTGAGCGCAGTCGTCATAGATCGCCTTAGCGGTTTTAGCTGATAGAATCTCATGCACACCAAAGTAGCGTTGCAATTCGAGGTGAGTCCAATGGTATAATGGATTACGGAGTGTATAGGGCACTGTTGCCGCCCAGCTTTCAAACTTCTCCCAATCACTTTTGGCGCCGGTGATATATTCTTCATTAATACCATTTGCACGCATAGCACGCCATTTATAATGGTCACCTTTCAGCCAGATATCGGTAAGATTTGGGAAATTAACATTGGCATCTATTTGTGCCGGATCAAGGTGACAATGGTAGTCGATGATAGGCATATCAGCGGCATAATCATGGTATAAACGCTCGGCTGTTTTATTTTGCAATAAAAAATTCTCATCTAAAAAAGGCTTCATATTTATAAGGTAGAAAATGATCTATGCACCAAATGTAACCTAACCGAAGCCTGTTAGCAACGATTGACTGATTATTATTTACTAAAACGTTTGCGGAAGGTTTTGAGAAACTGTTTGTGTATGGATATTGACTTTTAAGGGGGGCTTCGGTAAATAAAAAACACAGTAGCAATATGCTTACTGTGCTTTTAAGTGACCCCGCTGAGGCTCGAACTCAGGACCCACAGATTAAGAGTCTGTTGCTCTACCAACTGAGCTACGGAGTCGGGTGTTTTTTGGGTTGGCAAATAAACGAAAAATTTCTTTAGTCCGAAAGTGTTGAGCCGTAATAAAATTGTAACATTAAAACTTATGGATTGGTAACAGTCCATTTAGGTACATAGCCGGCCTGGTCTTCAAATGTTACTTTATAAAATTGCCTGCCTTTTTCAACCACGGTCACTTTAGAATGATCCGGTATTTTACTCAAAACAGCAGAGGTATAGTTTGGCGACTCGTGCAGATAGATAACTCCTGTGGCATTGGCCTGAAGATAAGTAGCGTAGTTGGAAGGTGATTGTTGTTTAATACTATCTTTTTGAACAACAGATGGTTTGATGACAATAGCCGGAGCGGCTTTTATAATATGAGGAATTGCGGTATCTTTTGCTAATACCCTAGGCTGATCAATAGCCGGTGCTTCTATCTTGGTTTGATGCTTTTTCCTGTGATGGAGAGTCGGTGTTGGCGTTGTTACGGGAGCTTGCGCAGTTGGGGTTGCTGCATCGACTTTCTTCGGCTTATTACCACCGCTCAATAATTTCATAACATACCATCCAAATAACCCGGTAAATAACAATAGCGCGAGTGTAGCAGCAATATTCAGGTATTTGATCTTGAAATAGTATAAACGGCGTTGAAAATTCTTCTTATAGGCGACGTCGTATTTGCGTCGCTGGTCGGGGTCGCTTAGTATTTGATAGGCTTCTGTTATCTCTTTAAAATGGTCTTCCAGGAAATGGTCTGGATATCTTTCATCCGGCTGGAGCTTCCTCGCCAGCTTCTGATAAGCAGCATTCAGCTCAGTAGTTGTGCAGTCGCGATCAGTTCCGAGGATATAGTACAGATCCTTCATTATTAATCAAATACATTATTGTTGTTTTGATTAACTTTTGAAATTATAGTTTAATCTCGCTAAAAATAAGGCAACAAAAAAGGCCTTCATCGAAGGCCTCTGTATTTGATTCATCTGCAGTTATGCAGTTGCGTACAATTCGTCCCTTTGTTTCTGCACAACATCACTATTGATGTATTCATCATAATCCATCAGCTTGTCGATATAACCGGCAGGAGTTAACTCAATGATGCGATTGGCAACAGTTTCAGTAAGCTCATGGTCACGTGAGGTGAAAAGGATTGTTCCTCTAAAATCTTTCATGCCGTTGTTCAAAGCGGTGATCGACTCCAAATCAAGGTGGTTCGTTGGCTCATCAAACATCAGCAGGTTGGCCGATTGCAGCATCATCCTGCTAAACATACAACGCATTTTTTCACCACCCGAGAGCACATTGCTCTTCTTCATTACCTCTTCACCCGAGAACAGCATTCGGCCCAGGAAGCCACGGATAAACTGATCGTCTTTTTCGCCAGGAGAGTATTCGCGCAGCCAGTCGATCAGGTTTTCATCTTTGCCTTTAAAATACTCAGAGTTATCCGCAGGAATATCGGCAGGATTTATTGTTACACCCCATTTAAACTCACCTTTAAAATCTTTATCGCGGCCCATCAGGATATCATAGAAGGCAGTAGTAGCCAAACTATTCTGAGACAGGATAGCGATCTTGTCGTTCTTATTAACAGTGAAGGTGATGTTATCAAACAGTAGTTCACCATTTAACGACTTGCTCAGATTCTCAACCCGCAATATCTGGTCGCCGGCTTCACGTCCCTGGTTATTGAAAATAATGCCCGGATATTTACGGTTCGACGGCTGTATCTCGTCCAGGTTGATCTTATCCAAAGCCTTTTTACGGCTGGTAGCCTGTTTCGATTTGGAAGCGTTGGCGCTAAAGCGACGGATGAACTCCTGCAACTCTTTAACCTTATCTTCCATCTTTTTATTCTGATCAGCACGTTGTTTCAATGCTAATTGGCTCGACTCATACCAGAAGGTGTAGTTACCGGTGTAGATGGTCATCTTGCCAAAGTCTATATCCACCACGTGGGTACAAACGGTATCCAGGAAGTGCCTGTCGTGGGATACTACCAGCACGATAGCCTCATATCCCGCAAGGAAATCTTCCAGCCAGCTTATGGTGTGGATATCCAAATCGTTGGTAGGCTCATCGAGCAATAAAATATCGGGTTTGCCAAACAGTGCCTGCGCTAATAATACACGCACCTTTTGAGTATTATCCAGGTTTTTAACCAGCTGGTAATGAAATTCTTCTTTGATACCAAGGTTGCTTAATAAGGTGGCGGCGTTGCTTTCGGCATTCCAGCCGTCCATTTCGGCAAACAGGTTTTCTAATTCACCTGCACGCTCGCCATCAGCATCGCTGAAATCTTCTTTCAGGTAGATGGCGTCTTTTTCCTTCATTACAGCGTACATTTCTTTATGCCCCATCATCACAGCTTCAATAACGGTGAATTCGTCAAAAGCATAATGGTTCTGGCTTAAAACGGCCATGCGTTCGCCGGGTGTAAAACTTACCGAACCGCTTGTAGGGTCGATCTCGCCCGAAAGGATCTTTAGGAAAGTAGATTTTCCCGCACCATTGGCACCGATAATACCATAGCAATTGCCCTGGGTGAATTTTAAGTTGACCTCTTCAAACAGTGTACGTTTACCGTAGCGTAAAGAAAGATTGGATACTGTAATCATGCTGCACCTTTAATTTGCCGCAAAAGTACGGTTATTAAGGCGAATTTCATCGGATTCAGCAACTTATATTATTAAGAGCTGTGGATATATGAAGTTTATGTGACTTATAAATAGAAGATCAGCCAAGCACTTCAGCCAGGCTTTGAGTTTCATGATCTGCCAGTTTTTGCAGTGGTCCGCTCGCCAGCATTTTCATCATCATGTTCAATTCGGCAGAAATTGTAAACAATACTTCGGTATGCGTTCCGGCATCTGCCAGCTTCCAGTTTAATTGCAGATCGAAGGGAGGTTTTTCAGACGGGATAATATTTATTTCAGCATTCTCAAGCCTGTTATCAACCTTTAGCGCCAATTTACCCATATTCTGAATATCAAACCGGGCCTCGTCAGTGGTTGATGTCCAGTTCACAATATTCTCAGGCATTAATTGCTGATGATTATTCAGGTCGGCCAAAAACTGGTATACTTCATTTACCGGTCTGTTTATGTTGATCTTGCTTTCGAAGGTAGTCATTTGGTTAGAGTTAGTTAAGTAGTTGATTAAGTTAAGTGGTTGATTAAGTTGAATATAATGAGCAAGCAACTTAATCTAACCCAATCCAACTTAATCTAACTCAATCAACTGCAATTATTGTCCCCAAGTAGAAGGAGACACGCGCCATTTGCTTAATATATCTGATTCTGAGGCAGATATATAATTGTTGTCCTGGGCGTATTTCAATAAAGCGTTATAGTTTGATAGTGTAAAGAATTTGCACTTGGCTTCCTTAAAGTTTTCGGTGGCCTGGTCGAACCCGTAACTGAAAATAGCAGCAAGACCGGCAACGGTACAACCCGCATCTTTCAATGCCTGAACTGCCTGGAGGCTACTTTTACCGGTTGAAATAAGATCTTCAATAACAACTACACGCTGGCCTGGGATCACTTCACCCTCGATCATGCTTCCGGTACCATGATCTTTTGGTTTGGAGCGAACATAAATAAAAGGGAGTCCTAATTCCTGGGCAACCAATGCACCTTGTGGGATACCCGCGGTGGCGACACCAGCGATGCAGTCTACAGAACCGAATTCTTCCTGTATGATCTGCGTTAGTTTTTGCCTGATATACGTGCGTATAGTAGGGTGAGATAGGGTGACACGATTGTCGCAATAAATTGGCGATTTCCAGCCTGAGGCCCAGGTAAAAGGATTATCAGGTTGCAATTTAATTGCTTTAATTTGCAGCAGGAACTCCGCTACTTGTTGTTCTATCTCAGTTTTATTAAACATGGCTCAAAAGTACAGAATTTATATCAACGAAAAAGTTATATTGATAACCCAGTCAGTTCCAAAGAATGTGGAAAGATATCAAAAAATTGATGCTCAGACATTTGACCTGAAAGCTTTTTACGATAAGTACAATGGCAAGCCTGGAAATAAGTTATATTTCCTGCACTGCACCGATGCTAAAGAGTACCTGAAAAAGGTGATGAGAAGCATCACGGTGATCGATGCGGCAGGTGGAGTAGTGATCAATTCGAAAGGAGAATACCTGTTTATTTACCGCAATAAAAAATGGGACCTGCCTAAAGGGAAAATAGAAAAAGGTGAGGGTAAACGTGAAGGCGCAGTACGGGAGGTTGAAGAGGAGTGCGGTATTACGGTAAACAGCATTGGCGCCCGCATCTGCAAAACTTATCACACTTATACTTATAAGGGCGAGACGGTGCTGAAAAGAACCTATTGGTACCAGATGGGTTATAAAGGCAGCGGTAAACTAAAACCGCAAAAAGAAGAAGGGATCACCTCAGTACGCTGGTTTCAAAAAGGGCATATCGATGCCATTATCAAGAATACCTTCCCATCGATAATGGACGTGCTGGCAAAAATGGACCTGTTTACAGAAAAGCCAGTGCCTCTTTCGGAATAAACTGGCTCACATCGCCCTGGTAACGCAATATTTCGCGCACGATCGTTGAACTGATGGACGAATACCCCGGTTTGCTCACAATAAAAATGCTCTCAATATCAGAAGCAAGCGCATGGTTCATCTGGGCGATGGCCTTCTCATATTCAAAATCGGACACGGTACGGATGCCGCGTATCATGTAGGTTGCCCCAATACTTCTACAGAACTCAACAGTCAAACCATCATAGGCAACCACGTGTATTTTTGGCTCATTCTCAAATACTGCGCGGAGCATTTGTTCGCGCTGGGCAACGCTCAGCAACCCTTTTTTTGAACTATTGTCGCCGATACCGATATAAATTTTGTCGAACAACCCCATTGACCGTTTAATGATATCAACGTGGGCCTTGGTAACTGGATCAAATGAACCGGGGAAGAGAGCGATCTTCATAGTATGAGTTGTGGTTAGCTCACCAAAAGTAATAATCCTTTAGCATTTAATTGCCAATGATATCTTCGATATGATAATAAACAGGCAGGCCCAGTTGTTGCGCAACTTTTACATCATTATCGGCCCCGGTTGAATTTCCTTCCATGCGTAATATGGCGTCGCATTTAGTGATAAGGCGATGGGCAACGGGGTAGGATATTTCCTGGTAAATATCATCACCCGGTTTCTTTGATCCGGCAACTTTTAATAAAGGCAAGGCCAGCCATTCGCCTATAAGCGGAATATGCCCAGCACGGAATAAGGTTAATGCAGCTGATTCCAGCCGTTCTAAGTTTTGCTGCATCAGTATAGGATCATCGTTCGTGCCCGAGCGATAGGGCCCTGCAACAAGGATAGTTAATGGTTTGGCGTTCATATCAGGTTATGGATTTGTGCGTATTGTAAAAGCATAATGGTTTTACCGTCTTTAATCTCCCCGGTTTTTATCATTTCCAAAGCTTGCTGAAAAGGAATTTCAAGCACTTCGATGTCTTCACTTTCTTCTTCCACACCGCCGCCATCGCTTACTTTCATGTCTTTGGAATATTCGGCAACGAAAAAATAGATCAGCTCAGTAACCGATCCCGGCGACATGTATACTTCGAATATTTTCTTTACATCTGATATTTTGTAACCGGTTTCTTCCTCGGTTTCCCGCCTGATGCATTCTTCCGGGTTATCTTTATCTAACAATCCGCCGCAGCTTTCTATCAGGTAGCCCGTTTCGTTACCGTTCACATAGGTGGGTATGCGGAACTGGCGGGTTAGTATAACGGTTTTTTGCGCTTTGTTATACAGCAGGATAGTGGCTCCATTACCGCGGTCATATGCTTCACGGCTTTGTACAGTTACCGAGCCATCGTCATAATGGGTTTCGTAAGTGACCTTATTCAGCGTGTACCAGTTGTCTGACAGCAATTCGCTTTTGACGATCTTATAAGTTTTCAAAATGAATTTGATTGTTTTTGATTTATTTTGATTATTTTTGAACAAATTAAAACATAATAAATGAACTTTCAAAAAAGAAAGCAAACAATCCTGGATAAGCTGAATACTGTGGGTGAGGTAGATGTGAAGCTGATGGCAGCCGAACTGGATATTTCAGAGATCACCATCCGCCGCGATTTGAACCAGATGGCCAGCGATGGTTTGCTATATCGTACCCACGGCGGGGCTATGAAAGTGAACCCGCTGGAGATTCCCCATGAGTTCGTCAACAAAGCCGCTAAAAATGTAGAGGCAAAAGATAAAATATGCCGTGCCGCTGCCGAACAGATCAATCACGGAGATATTATTTTTATGGATTGCGGCAGTACGGTGTTCAGGTTGTGCCAGTTTATTAAGGGAAAGAAAATTAGAGTGATCACCAATTCTCTCCCAGTTGTTTATGAATTGCAAAATAGTTTGGTCTCCCTAAATATCATCGGCGGCGAATTTAATGCCGAGCGCCAGGCGATACATGGTTCGGTCGCTAATGAGCATATTGCCAGGTACAAAGCTCATAAAGCATTCTTAGGCGTTGATGGCATATCGCGCAACGGTTTATTCGCCAATAGTGAGCTGGAGGCTGAGATAACCCAAGCATTTGCATCCCACAGCGCAAAAACTTATTTATTATGCGATGAAAGCAAGATAGGGAAGGAAAGCTATTTGCGATTTGGAGAGTTATCGATGATTGATACGGTTATAACTAATTCAAAGTCGGAAGAGTTGGGGTTTTTTAAGAAGAAAGGTGTTGAGGTAATTGGTGTATAATCCTATTCACTTGTTGTCATTCTGAGTGAGAGCGAAGAATCTATTACGGGACTCGTTATACCCCCGGAACCTGAATGAATCCTAATATACGAATGCGCTGTAATAAAGATATGATTCGCGACAGATGCTTCACTATCGTTCAGCATGACAAATAATTGTTTTAAGTTGCCCTAAAAAACGAAAACGATGAATGCCCATACTTTCGCTGTTCTACAAAAGCAGGGTGGTTGTTCAAATTCTGCAGCGATTGATGCTCAATGATCAATAAACCATCAGGCAGCAGCAAATTCTTATCAAAAACAATTTTAGCGATCTCCGGAATACGGTTCAGATCATACGGCGGATCGGCAAAGATGAGATCATATTGATCGGTTTCCAGTTCAAGGTATTTGAAAACATCGGCTTTGTAGGTCTTGATCTGCTCAAAACGGTGCTGACGCGCGGTATCTTTAATGTAATTGATGCAATGTATGCTGCGGTCGACCGAGATAACCTGCGCTGCTTCCCTCGATGCAAATTCAAAAGAAATATTCCCGGTCCCGGCAAAAAGGTCGAGCACTTTGATGTTTTCAAAATCGATCTGGTTTTGCAGGATGTTGAACAGGGCTTCTTTTGCCAGGTCGGTAGTAGGGCGTACGGGCAAATTCTTAGGCGGGTTAAGCCTGAGCCCCTTTAATTGGCCTCCGATGATCCGCATAGCGATAAAGCGGTGAGGGTTAATATATCATGCGACGATGTTTGCCCTGACGAGGCCAGCGCGCTCATGGCATTCAATTCTAGCTTGCGGAAGAAACGGTCCAAACGAATACCGTTTTCATCATCCGGAATTATTGTTCCACTTAGAATAAGCGTTACATCTCCCGGCAGCAAGTGCAGTTCGCTGGCAACAAGCGTGGCAAAATAAGCCAGTTCATCGGGTGCCATAAACTCAAAGCTATTATAAAAACGCAGTTTACCTTCTTTAAAATTCAGGAACTCGGCCTTACTGCCTTCTACATTCAGGTATATCTGATTGTCTGCCGGGTTGTTTGCTGCTGTAAGTTTCACCCAGCCTTTTGGCGCGAATACAATGCTATTAATGCCAAATCTTTCAGCAACTAAATTCACTAAAGAGTTATCCGCTTTGAAGATCACCTGGTTATCGGCATCAAGCGGCTGAGAGAACACTTTCTCATCACGTTTTACGTCCAGGAAACGTGCAAAATCGGCTACTTTATCAGGATTGAACAGGCTTGCAGGAACAATTGTAAACCCAGTGTAGGGAACAGCAACAACACGCTGACCGTAATCAGTAGTCAACATATTGTCTGATGGCTGACGAAGTTCATTAAGATCAAGATTTTCTTTCAGGACAAGCATCCGGCCCTGGCCCGCAACGGCATAAGAAAACGAATGTGAGCCGATCTTAATCAATAAGGTATAGCCGGCGTGTTGATCTGTGTTCAAGTTAATATGATTGTTTTAGATAGTTGCGGTTACCAAAGCAGCTATTGGCAAAAGTAATATTTTTGATTTACGATTTACGATTTTAGATGTACGATTTGTCAGGAAAATTAAAGCAATCGTAATTCATAAAATATTTTTTGGTATCGATCCTTAACTTATGGATTGTTAAGCCCACCAAATTTTATATCACCAGAAAAGTTATATTCATAAATATGTTGTGATTCCCAAACAAACCATTTCGAATCGTAAAGCCAAATAATTCTATCCAGCAATTCCTTGTTTATAGGCTCAATGCAAAAAGCTAAATGATCATAATTTGTACTGTATGAACGCGGTGTATTTTGAACTACATAAGAGTGTATAGCCCACATACTATTAATATAACCTTTAGTTCCAAATTCTTTTACTATAGCTTTTAGTGCAATTAAAAAATATTTATAAGGATTAATATTTGAAAAATTAAGCTGGTCAAGCAAACCTTGAATTTTCATAAACCCCAAATTTAGAATTACGTTTTCCAAATCTGATCCTTGTAAATCTTCCGATAAAAAACAAAAATTACCATTTATCTTATAATAGAAGTCGGATTTGTCTCTGATTGTAATAGTCTGAAATTTGAGACTATTGATTATTTCTCGATAATATTCATAATTGTTGCCGTAAAGTGTTTCGCCGGTTATTAGAAACAATTTAACAACACCATCTTCCAGCTTTAATAAACCTGTCCCAATACGTTTAATAAAACTGTCTCTTCTTATGATTGGTTTAATACTAATTGTATTGTCGATTGAATGATCATTTACAATATGACAGATTTCATATCCATTACCATTCAAGATTACAGAGCACACATTTAACGAATATGGTTCACCTTCATAATCTATATTTGCTATATGTATAGGCTTTTCTAATTGAATGTAGGTCATTACTTCAAACTTTGTATTGTCATTAAGTTAAGACGTTTAAAATTATTGACGAATTCGTAAGGGAGATTATTTTCAACTAAGATAGTTATCAGCATTTTTATTGAAATAAAGATTTACATGGAAGAATTAGATCAATCGTAATTGTAAATCTAAAATCGTAAATAATATTCAGCATTTTTGTCCGTGCCCTCAACAGATCAAATTGTCAAAGCTTTCCCACATGAACCCACGCCTCAGCAGTTGGAACTGTTTGACAAACTGCATGAGTTTCTAATAAGCGATAATGGTGATGAATGCTTTATACTGCGAGGCTATGCCGGTACGGGTAAAACCACCGTCGTAGGCGCACTGGTAAAGGCGCTTAAATATTACAACTATAAATCCGCACTGCTTGCGCCAACTGGTCGTGCGGCAAAAGTGATCACCAATTATTCTGGGCGAAAGGCATTTACTATTCACAAACGTATTTATCGGCGCAAGTCGGCTATGAATATCGATGATTCATTCAGGTTGGCTGATAATCTTGCTTCAGATACATTGTTTATTGTCGACGAGGCGTCGATGATCTCGGATGCACTGGCAGGCAATACCCGCGAAACCTTGTTGCACGACCTGGTAAGTTATGTGTACAATACCAAAAACTGTAAACTGATGCTGGTGGGCGATACAGCCCAGTTGCCGCCGGTTGGTGCCGATAACAGTCCCGCGCTGGATGTTAAGCTGATGAAGGCGGAATTTGCTTTGGAGATGTTCAGTTTTGAACTTACCGATGTACTGCGCCAGCAAAAGGATTCGGGCATATTGCTGAATGCAACTTCGCTGCGGGAGATCATCCGGAAAGGGAAAATCGTTACGCCAAAAGTAGTTACCAAAGGTTATAAGGACGTTTTCCGGATGACAGGCGAACGACTGGAGGAAGGCCTTAACTATGCCTATAATAAATACGGCTATGATGGTACCTTGATCGTGTGCCGGTCCAATAAAAATGCAAACTTATATAACCGCCAGATACGCGGGCGTATTCTTTTGCGCGAAGAAGAATTAACCGGGGGCGACCACGTGATGGTGGTACGCAACAATTACTTCTGGCTGCAGGATCAGGAGGAGGGAAGTACAGGGTTTATTGCTAACGGTGATATTGCCCGGATAAAAAAAGTACGCCGGTTTGAGGAAATGTATGGTTTCCGCTTTGCCGATGTGCAGCTTGAGTTTATAGATTATGCGGAAGATCCCGTAGTGGAATGTAAGATACTGATGGATACGCTTTACTCAGAAGCCCCTGCATTGCCGCCGACAGATCAAAAGCAGTTCTTTATGGAAGTAATGAAGGATTACGAACACATCGCCAGCCGTAAAGCTAAGCTGGACGAATTAAAGCTGAACCCATACTACAACGCCCTGCAAATCAAGTTCGCCTATGCCGTTACCTGCCATAAAGCCCAGGGCGGACAATGGGAAGCTGTGTTTGTCGACCAGGGCTACCTGACCGAAGAAATGATCAATATGGACTTCCTACGCTGGTTTTATACAGCCTGCACCCGCGCATCAAGAGAGCTTTTCCTGGTGAATTTTAATAAGACGTTTTTCCAGGATCAGCCTGCGGAAGACTTTTAGAAATGCAGATAAGTTAATGGCCAAATTACCTGGTCGATAAACTTAGCATGGAACAACAAAGGTGCAGGTACAACCAGCCAAAAGAATACCCACAGCCGGGCAATAAATTTATTTTTGAGGAACAGAATGCCATTATTGCTCAACGCTTTTTCAGTCAGCACCAGCAGTCCTTGCAAAACAAAATATAGCGTCGGCAGGCCGTAACCACCGTTCACCGGAACACTTAAAGCCAGCTCATGCAGGAAGCCGGAGAAGATGAAAGATGCCATCAATGCTACAGCGCTGCCGGTTTTTGATCTGAGTGGACGGAATATGGTTAAGGAAGTCATCTCACTGAAGGCAAGGTTCCAGCGTTTGCTCCAGAATTCGGTTAAACTCAACGCCTTCGCCGGTTGCCTGAACAGCGGGTAGGTTGCAATCCCTTGTAATCGTAAAGCGCCTGCACTTATATTCAGCATCCCAAAATGCAGGATGAGGCTTAAACCCACCAGTAACATGGCGCTTATCAATATATAGGTTGTAAAAATGCTTATCGGCAACAATAGCACATAATGCGCTGAGCTAACAAGAATTACCCCGGCAATGATCCGGCTTACCCCAAACCAGATCATTTTCCATGCGTAGGGCAGAGGCTCGCTGCTAATGTTTTCAAAGGGCTGGGCGCGCATCCCAGCCCAGCAACAGGCAAATAACAGCCATTGTTTAAGGTTTAGGTTTGAAGGTCTCTTTTTATATTCTTCGGTTGCTGCAATTACTTTCATACAATTAAATGTGGTCGAAATAAGTGTCAGCATCCTTATTACCGGATTGGCGTCAAGAAAAATAATGTAAACAATGGCGAGGCTCAAAACGAAGGTAACCCAACTTAATAAAACCGCTTTCTTTTTCTGAAACAGGTAGCCGATAAACACTACCACCAGGTTTAAAGCCCCCCAATAAGCGAGTTGTATCAATAGCGTTTTCATTTGATAAGATAATTAAGGGTAAAAGCCCATGCATAAATCCCAGTCAGAAAGACAAACGTGCTCACCAAAACAATTTCGCCAAACTGGTGCCATTTTCCTTCGGGAAAGTTTGATCTGTCAAAGTAAAAGAATTGGATCAGCAGCCGGGATATCCAGTAAAGCGCGATAAAGCCGGTAATAATAGTACCAAGGCGTGAGCCGCTTGCTAATTCCTTATAGTTAAATACAGATAGCAACCCCCAGGATAGGTTCATGACCAAAATATAACATGCATAAACCCAAAATATCTGCCTGATCAATGGACCTGTTTGGGCTAATTTATCTTTCCAATTCAATATTTGAGGTATTGAAATACTCCCAAGCGCAAGTGCTATCTGGGCAATTCCGGCTAGCAGGATAAAGGTTTGGATCGTTGACATTGTGTTTTAGATTGATAGGCAAATGTAATTAAAATATTGAACTTTCAAAAATTATTGAAAATAAAATATGAAAATCTATTTCCGGCAGGGATGATATGAAAATCATGGAAATCAAAAAAAACCTTGAATCGTGTCGTGTTTTAGTCTACCACCGGCAGCTGAATAATAAACGTAGAGCCCTTTTTCTCTTCGCTCGTCACGTCGATAGAACCCTGGTGGTTCTCAATGATCTGTTTGGATATACTCAAACCCAAACCAGTAGATTGCTCACCCCGCAGACCAGGGCGGCGCGCTTTTGAGAAGCGTTCAAAAATATGGGGGAGAAGTTCTTCAGGTATACCCAGGCCATAGTCCCGTACCTCTATAATCGCGCTCCCGTTTTTGGCACTCAAGTATATTTCGATCTTGTTGTTATTCTTGGAGAACTTCAATGCGTTGGTGATCAGGTTATCCATCACACGCTGAAACTTCTCGCAGTTTATTTCCACATACACCTGGTTTTTGGAGCTTATCAGGAAGATGTTGTTCTTGGCTTCTTTCTGAATCTTCCATTCATTAATGATGTTCTTCAAAAAGTAATTCATTTCGGTGCGCTGCGTCTCAACAATATTGATGTTTTCATTATTGGCAGCATCCAGCAAGTCGGCTATAATGCCACGCGCCTTTACGCATGAGGTTTTAATCATCTCCAGGTTTTCGCGGGTTTCGCCATCAATTTCCTCCATCTCCATCATAAGGGCCAAAGTTTCAATGGCGCCTATAGGGTTACGCAGGTCGTGTGCCACCATGCCTAAAATTTCATTCTTAAATGCACCCGCTTTTTCAATGGCGATGTTCTTCTCCTTGATGTCCACCAACTGCAAAAAGTAGCTCGATTTATAAGAGTAGAAATATCTCGATATAAAATAAAAGCAAAAGAGTAGTATTACCGATATCAACTGGTTATAGATCATCTCCATGCCTTCATTTTGCGTATTGTATAGCAGGGCGGTAAACAACCCCTCTGTTATAAAAACAAGCACCAGCGCCTCGTCCCATTCAAACACAAACACCACGCTGATAATGCTTAAAGCAGTAAGGTAAATGGTCATGGAATTACGCGGATCAGAAGTAGCAATAAAGCTGGAGAACATGCCGCTAAGGATGATGTACAGCGCAAACAAAAAAACAAAAAGGGTCATCACAAAATTGGCCTGCTTTTGTTTTTTGAACAGAAAAATGAGCAGGTAGCTGCAACCCAGGAAAATAGGCGTTATGGCAATATATAACCAGTTAGTAAAATTAAATTCAGGGTAATTCCGGGCCCGGGTAAGGCTCTCGGGGAATACTGCATAGAGTAAGCGCAATACAACGTTAAGGATCAGGAAGATGATGCTACCTGTCCTTACAGCTCCAAGGTTCTTAAGCGTATAATAGTCGCGGTACGATATCCGGGTTTTACCCCTTACCTTATTGTTTTGGTTATTCAATACATTAAATTATAGTATATCAAAGATAAAAAAATTAGGAATATACACAAGCAGTAATAGGGTTTTACTACCTGATAATGTTTCGGTTATGGGTATAAAAGTAGACAAAATGTCTTTCAAAACTAATTTCTTCGTGACATTTTTTCATTTTCATTAATATGGCAATTTTTTTGATGATATGATAAACGTAAAATAATCAATTAGCATGAATTTTAACAACTTCACTATAAAAGCACAGGAAGCCGTGCAGAAAGCTTCTGAGATTGCAACTGGTAACCAGCAGCAGGCAATTGAGAATGCTCATTTGCTGAAAGGCTTGTTGTTGGTTGATGAGAACGTGATCTCCTATCTATTAAAAAAACTGAACGTTAACCTTAACCGGTTGAATGACAACCTGGACGAGCAGATTGCATCCTACCCAAAGGTTAGCGGCAGCAATATTTATTTATCATCAGAAACTAACTCTGCTTTGCAAAAGGCACAATCGTACCTGAAAGAATTTAAAGATGAGTTTGTTTCTGTCGAACATATATTACTGGGTATCCTGGCAGCAGGTGGCAAAGCCAGCACTGCACTGAAGGATTTGGGCGTAAATGAAAAAGACCTTAAAAAAGCCATTATTGAATTGCGTGGTGATACGAAGGTAACTGACCAAAATGCCGAAGCGACTTATAACGCACTAAATAAATATGCCCGCAACCTGAACGAATATGCCGAATCAGGCAAGCTCGACCCGGTTATCGGTCGTGATGAAGAGATCAGGCGGGTGATACAGATATTATCGCGACGTACAAAAAATAACCCTATCCTGGTAGGTGAGCCCGGCGTTGGTAAGACTGCCATAGCCGAAGGTATTGCTTTCAGGATCATTAAAGGCGATGTGCCTGAGAACCTGAAAACCAAAACCGTTTACTCATTAGATATGGGTGCGTTAATAGCAGGTGCCAAATACAAAGGCGAATTTGAAGAACGTTTGAAAGCGGTTATTAAAGAAGTAACTCAAGCCGATGGCGAGATCATCCTGTTTATTGACGAGATACATACGCTGGTTGGCGCAGGTGGTGGCGAGGGGGCTATGGATGCTGCAAATATCCTGAAACCTGCCCTGGCTCGTGGCGAATTAAGAGCGATCGGTGCTACAACGCTAAATGAATACCAGAAATACATGGAAAAGGATAAGGCTTTGGAGCGCCGTTTCCAGATGGTATTGGTGGATGAGCCGGATACACAGGATGCAATTTCTATCCTGCGTGGCTTGAAAGAACGTTACGAAACGCATCATAAAGTGCATATCCGCGACGAAGCCATCATTGCAGCTGTCGAAATGTCACAACGTTATATATCCGACAGGTTCCTACCGGATAAAGCGATCGACCTGATGGACGAAGCCGCTTCAAAATTACGTTTGGAAATGGATTCGGTACCTGAAGAAGTAGACGAACTCGACCGTAAGATCATGCAGCTTGAAATTGAGCGTGAGGCGATTAAACGGGAAAAAGACGAAAAGCGCGTAAGTGAATTAAGCGAAGAAATTGCTAATCTTTCATCGAGCCGTGACTCATTGCGGGCACAATGGAAGAGCGAAAAGGATGTAGTAGATAACATCAACCAAAAGGTAGAGCAGATCGAAAACTTTAAACTGGAAGCCGACCAGGCCGAACGTGCCGGTGATTATGGCAAAGTAGCAGAATTAAGATACGGCCGAATCAAAGAAGCCCAGGATGAAGTAGAAAAACTGAAAGCTACTTTACTGGAGAATCAGAAAGAACACCGAATGCTGAAGGAAGAAGTTACTGCTGAAGACATTGCAGGCGTGGTTTCACGCTGGACTGGTATACCGGTTTCTAAAATGATACAAAGCGAACGCGAAAAGCTGCTTCACCTGGAAGATGAGCTGCACAAACGTGTAGCAGGGCAGGAGGAAGCTATTGAGGCGATCAGTGATGCAATTCGCCGCAGCCGTGCTGGATTGCAGGATAAAAAGAAACCTATCGGGTCATTTATATTTTTGGGTACTACCGGTGTCGGTAAAACCGAGTTGGCAAAAGCTTTGGCCGAATACCTGTTTAATGATGAAAATGCACTGGTACGTATCGATATGTCAGAATACCAGGAACGTCATGCCGTATCTCGCCTCATAGGTGCGCCTCCGGGCTATGTTGGATATGATGAAGGCGGTCAGTTGACTGAAGCTGTTCGTCGCAAGCCATATAGTGTGGTTTTGCTCGACGAGATCGAAAAGGCTCACCCTGACGTATTCAATATCCTGTTGCAGGTGCTGGATGATGGCCGTTTGACCGACAATAAAGGTCGCGTGGTGAACTTTAAAAATACCATCATCATCATGACCTCGAATATTGGCTCGAACCTGATCCAGGAAAATTTCCAGGATTATGAGGATAGCGACAAAGAAGCTGTAGTTGCTAAAACCAAAAACCAACTGTTCGAGTTATTAAGACAGACGATCCGTCCGGAGTTTTTGAATCGTATTGACGAGATCATCATGTTCACTCCGCTCAGCCGCGATGAGATTGGCGAAATTGTAAAACTGCAATTCAGGCATGTTCAGGATTCGCTGGCCGAAATGGGGGTAAGCATAGAAGCTTCGGAAGAAGCATTAGACTGGCTGGCACAACTAGGTTACGATCCTCAGTTTGGTGCAAGACCGTTGAAGCGTGTGATCCAGAAAAAAATACTGAACGAATTGTCTAAACAGATACTGAGCGGTAAGATTGATAGGGACAGCAAAATAAAGCTGGATATGTTCGACAATCAATTTGTGTTCCTGAACACACAGGAACCAGAACATGCGGAATAAATAAGTCTATTAATTAATTTTAGCTATATATGTAGGAAGCCACCGAAAGGTGGCTTTTCTGTTTAATCTCTTTTAAGGGTGTACCCAATGATTGTAGTTAACATCAGAGGGATTTTAATCATCCTATATCGGCTCCCAAGCTTTAAATGTTAATTGGCTACCATGCGCTAACTCACAATCATGTAACTTAACCTCGGTATTCTTACCACTATAAATTTTATTAATTCTATGTTTGACTTCCTGAGGTGTTCGATTTCCAAAATAAATACCAGTCAAACATTCGATAGGATAGTGTCTAATTCTTTCCTCTGGCTCTATAGGGTCTCCTAAATTAATCTGTATAGCACGCCATTCTTTTTCATAACTCCAGGCGTTCGTTTTAGAAGAAAAAACATTTTCTAGTTCGTAGGCGAAACCATGCCATTTAGCTTTTGATAGACCTATGAGGTCGCAATCATCTTCGTTTTCAAATACCGGTGAAAAATCAAAAAAATTAATGCAAGGCTGCTCGTCTCGATATGTGACCTGTTTAACGCGATCCCAAAAACAATAAGCCTGAATTTCCCATTCAGACATTCTCTTTTTATATTTTTCGTAATCGGGTACTCTGTTGCTATATCGCATGTATGGGAATAATCCATCATGTTCGAGACTAAATTCCAAACATATTCCACTATGCTTACTGGCATAATGTGACCACATTAAAAAGTTGGAATTAGTAGCGGAAAAGCAGGTGGTGTAACTACTCTCAAAAAACTTTTTGGTTATCCTATTTATTTCCTTTTCCAGACCCAGGTAGTCTACTGTGAAATTTAATTTATTGTCTTCTACTACTTTTTTTAAAATGAATTCTAAATGCTTGTATAAAATATGCTTTTTGCCCTTTTTTAATTTTAATAATTCATCATAAATGTTCTTTTTAAATTTATCACACTCAGATTCGTTGCGAGTAAAGGATGTTAAACTTTCATTGTTTTCAATCTTTTTTTGCGACAGATTTTTTTCTAATACAAGAGTGGTTTTAAAAATAAACCAAATCAGATATTCCAGTTGATCTTCACTTTCGGGAGTAAATTCAATTCGTGCACTTAGATCGAAAGGGTCATTAAGCTCTGTATATGATGCAAAAAAGAGTTCTTGGTAATAAAGCTCCTTAAATAAAAATTCTGAAAGAGGTCGGTATTTATGTAGCTTTAACATTTATGGTATTTGTCATAAATATAAAAGTTATGCTTTAAAATCCTCTTATTTAGGCTTCTGTTAATAGTAAATACCTTTGGTGTAATCGTCGGTTATTTGTTAGGAGTTATCTTCAAATTCTTCCAATCCCCATCACTATCAGTCCAAAGCCCAATTAAAGTTCCATTGGTATGAACAAGCGGTTCAACCACTAATGATGGTGTAGCATTTCCATTAACATACACTTTAATATTCTTACTATCTACAGTTATACGTGCGTGAACCCATTCATTTGGAGCAGGAGCAGGAGAGATGGGCTGTTCGTATTTTCCGGGAAACTCGTTCCTGAGTTTTTCCCATCCAAACTTGGGTGGGGCAATGTATTGTACTGCATGCAATTTCCTCACCGGGTCAGCCGACTGGAAATTAAATGGGCGGAAATAAATCGCTTCGAATATGGAATCGTTTACTCCATGAAAGGCGATCCCGACAAAGCTGCCCTGTAGTTTATCTTTTCCTTTAATATCAACCTCAATAGTGCCATTGGTAAATTTGGTGCCTTTTAACCAGGCATGACCTTCACCTTCACCATCACTCAGGTGAATGCTTACGGGCTCTGTTCCGGCGCTTATTGTTCTGTTGAAAACGGTATATTTCTTTTGAAGTTCTTCGGCTGTTTGAGCAAAGCAATTGAGTGTGCCAAGAAATAAAATAGCAAGAGTTAAGCTTTTCATAGTCTGATGGATAAATTTTAGGAATAAATTTCCGGATAATAGTCAGGTTTATCAATTCATTTTCTGTTCAAGTTTTTTCAAGTCAATAATTGTGCTGATAAAATACATCACCAATTATCTTCTTTGCGAACTCTGTGCAAAATCTCTGGGTTCTCTGTGGTTAATTTTACCACAAAGGACACGAAGAAAAGAGCACAGAGTACACAGAGTTTTAATCGACAATAGATATCCCATTCGCATCCGTCGTCAAAACCTCGCTCACATAATCCAAAAATGGCCGCAGATTCTTAAAGGCATTATTCGCGATAAATAAAAAATCAGGATTGAGTATCTCATCGTCCGTAAATTCAAGCCTGAACATAAATTGTTTATGCCGCAACAGATCAATGGCAGGATGATCTTTTTCATATCCTCGCGGTGCAGATATTACTTTTTCGCCCCGCATGTTACCGAATGTTTCTTTCAGGATTGGGTTGGCCAGTACACTTCTCCAGTCCTCGTAATTATCATCAATATCTTGCCTGATCCGTTTCATATCATCCGGCTCCGGACCGAAAAAGCCGCCGACTACCCTCGAATCACCAGGTTCGATTCGCAAATAATAACCACCCCGAAGCTTTTTGGTGGCCCGTCTGAATATACAGCTCCAATGCTTGTTATAGGGCGTTTTATCTTTCGAAAAACGAACATCCTTGTATATCCTGAACATGCTTTTCCGTCCCGATGGCGTTTCGATCCTGTCATGCTTATTCAATTCGCCGATCAATGCATCGGCAAAAGCAATAATATTATTATGCGCTGCGATATAGCGGTCTTTATTATTGCTGAACCACTCCCGGTTATTATTTTGAGACAGATCTTTTAGAAAATCAAGCGAATCTTTATTTATTGTAGTAACGGCCATTTTATTAGTTGTATGATATTCCAAATCTAGCCAAATGCCCGTTAAACAAAAAAGCTCCCCTGGATATTCAGAAGAGCTTTATATATAGTTGTAATCTTAATTTTTCTTTTCTTTTTCTTCGTGCTGCTGTTTAGGCTGACGGTTGTTGTTTCGTTGCCCTCTTTGCTGGTGTCCATTATTGTTCTGCCTTTGATTACGGTTATCCTGCTGTGTGTTCGGATTGTTGCCATTTGCCGGCGTTTGTCCGTTCGGCCTTTGATTTTCCTGAACGTTCGGATTATTACCAGGCGCTGCGTTGCCGTTTGGACGTTGGTTCTGATTACCCTGAACATTTGGATTTGCGCCGGGATTTGCATTATTGTTAGGGCGCTGTCCCTGGTTGCCAAAACCGCCGTTCCTTTGGTTAGGATTGTTTGACCGTTGGGCCGCATTGCCTCCCTGGTTATTGTTAGTATTATTTCTTTGTCCAGAATTTCTCGGAATATTATTGAATGCACTCCTGTCCGGTGGGCGCTGTGCAGCCAAATTAGATGGTGCTCCGCCGTGATTATTCGATGCAAATTGTGCGTTATTACTACGGGCCAATTGCTGGTTACGGTTTTGCTCGGCAGTAGCCATTACGTGGTGGTCATTGTTGGCTGAAAGCTCTGCCTGGGAAGGTCTTGCGGTAACGCCCCCCTGGCCGTTAAAGCTTACACGGTTATTTACAACAGTGGTATTGTTAATAACGGTGCGGTTTACATAAGTGTTATGTACCACAACAGTATTTACTCTAACAACGGCAGTATTGTACCTGAAGCGGTTTTCGTGCCATTCTCCGCCAACAAATCCTACGCCTACGTAGCCATATCCATAATTAATACCGCCATAAAAACCAACGTGTGGTCCCCAATAGCCTACGTGAAACATATAACGCCCACCTACAAAACCCCAGTAAGGAGGAGTCCATAAGTAGCCAACTGTCGGTGGAGCAACCCATACACCCGGTACCCAGTAATAACCACCTCTTACGGGACTAAATGCCCAGTACCCCGGCTGCCATAAATAGCCATCGGTTGGGCATTCAGGCTGCTCATATTCAGGAAGTGGAGGAGGAGCTGTTTCTGCCGACACATCCGTATCCACAGCACTATCGTACTCTGAGCCGTCATCGCCCTGGTTATTGCCTTGCACATTTTCTTCGGGCTGACCATTAGCCTGGTTGAATTTACCATAAGCCAGGCAATTGTTCATGTTGATCACATTGTTGCCCTGTACAACTTCAGGTACCCAATTACGGGAAGAAGGATTGAAATAGTATAAGGTATTCTGATCTACATTGTATAAAAATGAGTAGACGATCTGGCTGCGTCCGAAAGAAGTGGTTTCCATATCCAGCTGAAAAGCATTCCCATTAGCTTGTGGGTCAGCCTGGATTACCCTGACTGTTTTGCGCCCGGGTATCATGCGGGTATTGTGCATGCGTGCAGATTGTGTATTGATAACCAGCGAGATAAACGCGTCTTTAAATAAAATGGCATCATCGGTGTTTACCGGAACTTGCTGACCGCTTTGGTAATCGATCACTGAAATACTTGCATTTGGAAATACGTCTCTGACCTGGTTTTGGGCATGGCTCACATTAATGAGCAGGAATAACAGTAATACAATAGGGGTAATTCTTTTCATAGTGTTCAATTAAATAAGTGTTTGGATCTGGCTAGTCTTTCATTAAAATTTATCAAAGGTCTGTATTGACATGATTTGTATTGTGTAACATTATTATTACCAACTTTAATTTGGCCGGTTTCGTATAAATGCGTTAAAGTAGTTAAATTAATTCGAACTGCCGGGCGCGAGGTCTGGCTTTTCTTTTTTATAGACGCTCCATTCTCAATGGAGTTTAATCGTTCCTTATAATAAATATCCTCCTCCTCAAAGCTTTTCTATCAAACAACAATACAGGTTTTAAAGTTTACTTATTATCACCTTAATACAAAAACCTATGAGAAGCTATGAAACTTTAGTGGACGCCACTAACGATATGAATAAACGGGGATATACTGCTAATTTGAGCCTCGAAGGCGATACTTTGGATGACAAAGACCAAGACATCCATATGGGGGCCGATGATTTTGAGATAGATGAATTTTACCGTTTCGAAGGGGAGAGCAACCCATCAGATATGTCAATAGTCTATGCTATCCGTTCGCCAAAATATAATTTGAAGGGTGTTCTAGTAAATGCTTTTGGTACCTATGCCGATAATAGCGAGTCAGCCATAGAAGCGAAGCTGCATCATTATCATGTAAGTAGCCATTTGCACAGGGAAGATCAACCTACTTCTGACTAGGTCTGCAGTTGCCAGTTTGCAGTGGGCAGTTTGCAAGAAGAGTTTGGAGAATGCTGTTTGAAGTTGGCAATTATCAGTTTACAGTTCCCAGTCAGCAGTTTGCATAACGCTTTTGAACATTTGCAAACTGCAAACTTATAACTGCAAACTAAAGTTTACCCAGGAGCTTCCTTCCCCTCGATTGAATAGCCGCCGTTCCATCTTTCATCAGGAAACGAACCTGGTTGGCCAGTTCTTCGGCAATCCAATCGTAGCGGTTGCGCATATTGAACAAGGCTTCTGCTGCAAATACTTTTACAGCGATCAAGATCTTCGGGTCGATCAGCCAATCGAACAATTGTTCAACTACTGGCTCAAGATCAATCACAATTAATTTTTGCCTGATGATTGCCGGTGTTTTCGGTGCAGTGATATGCATCAATATCTTCGCGTAGTGCCGTTTGCAGCTAGGATTGTCCACATCTTTTACTCTTGAGATAAGATATTCCAGATGTTCTACATAGTTTTCCGGTTTTTGAAGGAGTAAGTTTTCGAGTATCCACGCTGCCCTGAAGGCAATATTTTTATCCGGATGAAAAGTAATATCGATGAGGTCGTGTATTGAGAACTGCTGATCTTGTATGAGAGCAGTCAATTTAACCACCTTGGTTTTTACCATAGTGGTACTAATTTCTTTTATCAGTTCGTCAGATGTCAACATCTTTAAACCTGATTGAGAGAGAATTAATCTTCAGGATGGAGGTAGCTTAGAATATAATTGCACTTTGCCAGCAGGTTTGGCGTGGCAGTGCGGGTCATAAATTCCAGCTGTTTTGAAAGTTCTTCGGCTATCCATGGATAACGGTGACGCAGATTGAACAATGCCTCGGCGGCATATGCACGAACGCTCACCAGCATTTTAGTGTCGATCATCCACTCAAAGCATAATTCTACAACGCGTTCCATTTCAATCTCTTTTATCTTTTCGCGTACATCTCTCGGTACTTCCGGCGAGGTGATGTGCATTAAAATTTTAGCGTAAGGCTTTTTGCTGCTCGCGCTTTGTACTTCAAAAATATGATCGATGAAATATTGGATGTCGTCGTAGTAACTTTCCGGGAATTTGAACAATACGTATTCCAATAAACGCGACGATTTTAAGGCGATCTCCTTGTCTTCATGAAAAGTCATATCAACTAATTCCCTTAAAGAGAAGTTTTCCCTCTTTATCTGGCGCCCCAGTTTAGCTACTGTGGTTCCCTTTCCGGGTGCGGACATATGTTGAATTAACTGCGACTGCGTCATTACGGCTAGGATTTTCTTTACTTACCTTTTCTTGACTGTTTAAAAGTTATTAACAATTGTGATAAACGTATGTGGAAAGGCAATGTAAATATAGTATTAGTTTATATCTTCTCCAAGATTTTTTAATTAAAAAAATATTTTTTATTTTATACTGACAAAGTCACTTATTAGCTACTTCGGCTAAAAATTCTACATTTGCAATCCACCTTTATTAGTTTTTTGATGGTTAAATTCAACCGTTTTACTTTGGATAACGGACTTCGTGTCATCGTGCATGAAGATCATACAACTCCTATGGCCGTGCTTAACATCTTATATGATGTTGGCGCACGTGATGAAGACCCCGACAAAACAGGCTTTGCGCATTTGTTTGAGCACCTGATGTTTGGCGGATCGGTTAATATTCCTGTTTACGACGAGCCTTTGCAGCGCGTAGGGGGAGAGAATAATGCGTTTACTACCAACGATATTACCAACTACTATATCACCCTGCCAGCTGCCAATATCGAAACGGCTTTCTGGCTGGAAAGCGACCGTATGCTAAGCCTGGCGTTCAGCACAAAAAGTCTCGAGGTGCAGCGCAATGTGGTAATAGAAGAGTTCAAACAACGCTATCTGAACCAGCCTTATGGTGACGTTTGGCTGAAACTGCGCCCGCTGGTTTACAAAAAGCACCCATATCAATGGGCAACTATAGGCAAAGAGATCAAGCATATTGAAGATGCGCAGATGGAGGATGTGAAAGCATTCTTCACAAAGCACTATAATCCGCAAAACGCCATTATGGTAGTTGGTGGTAATGTGACGACCGAACAGGCTAAGCAACTGGCAGAAAAATGGTTTGGTCCGATCCCCGCCGGACAAAAATATCAACGCAATTTGCCGCAGGAGCCTGAGCAAAAGGAAGAACGCCGGTTGACCGTTGCAGGTAAAGTACCTTTGAATGATGTATACATAGCATTCCACATGCCCGGCCGTTTGGATGATGGCTATTATGAGGCGGATCTGATATCGGATATTTTATCTAGAGGCAATTCCTCCCGCTTATATAAAACTCTGGTAAAAGATAAGCAATTGTTCAGCGAGATACATGCCTACAACATGGGCAGCTTTGATCGCGGCATGTTTGTAGTTGAAGGTAAGCCTTTAGAAAACGTGAGCATCGAAGCCGCAGAGGCAGCCATTTGGGAAGAGCTGGAGATCATCAAAAATGAATTGGTTCCGGCAGATGAGCTGACCAAGGTGAAGAACAAAACGGAATCGACCATGGTGTTTTCTGAAATGTCGTTACTGGATAAGGCGATGAACCTTGCCCAATTCGAACTATTTGGCGATGCCGAAAGTCTGAATCACGAAACGGATAAATACCTGTCCGTAACAGCCGAACAGATACAAAAACAGGCTAAGGAAATTTTCCGCAAAGAAAATTCATCGACATTGATTTACCTGGCGGCTTAGTTAGTGAAGGTTGTAAAAGTTATAGGTGTTGAAATGGTTGTAGTGGTTGAAAAATTCCGACTCTACACAATTTTACAACATCTACAACTTCTACAACATCTACAACCATTATATAACTTTAACTAATGAAATTAGAAAGGACAATAGCACCTGAATTTAATGCAGTAGGACAGATAGAGTTGATCAAGCCTGAACAGATTAACCTGGACAACGGCTGTAAAATATTCTGTTTTAATTCGAGCGACCAGGACCTGGTACGTATCGAGTGGATATTCAGTAATTTACGTTTTGATCCTGCTAAGCCATTACTGAACGTCGCGGTAAATACGATGCTGACAGAGGGCACATCAAAACTGTCGGCTGCGGAAATTGCTGATAAGATCGACTTTTACGGTGCATTTTTGCAGGTTGATTACGGTTACGATCATTCGCAGGTAGTGCTTTATACATTAACCCGTCACCTGGCAGCAACCTTGCCGGTCCTGAAAGATATTATTACCGATTCTGTTTTTCCTGAAAAGGAACTGGCGACTTTCATTCGTAACCAGCAGCAAAAATTGCAGGTAAGTTTGCAGAAGAATGATGTAGTTGCCCGCCGTAAATTCAACAAGGCAGTTTACGGAGATACTATTTATGGCTTAGGAGCTGACATGGAGGACTATAAAACCCTGCATCGTGAAGATATGCTGGAGCATTTTAAACAAATGTACCAGCCGTCAAATTGTACCATTTTGGTATCCGGTAAAATCGAACAATCTACGCTTGATCATTTAAAAGAGTCGTTCGGAAAAGAGTGGTCTAACTATTCCACCAAAGCGGACACCTCACAGCCTGAATTGAAACCGGCTAGTGAGCATTTCTATTTTGTTGAGAAGCCTGAAGCATTGCAGTCGGCTATCCGCATGGGCTTACCGTCGATTAATCGCACGCATCCTGATTTTCCGGCACTGCAAGTGATGAACACCGTTTTGGGTGGCTATTTTGGTTCACGCCTGATGGCCAATATTCGCGAAGATAAAGGCTATACTTATGGCATCGGATCGGGATCAAGCTCATTGAGTAAAGGCGGGGCGTTTTTTATCGCGACCGAAGTTGGCGCGGATGTTTGCAAAAAAGCAGTTAACGAAATTGAAAAAGAGATCAATATTCTGAAAACTGTACTGATACCTGAAGGGGAGTTATCATTAGTAAGAAATTATATGCTGGGCTCACTCTTAGGCAGCCTCGAAAATATATTCTCACACGCCGATAAATTCAAAAATATCTATTTCTTCGGACTGGACTACGATTATTATGATCAATACACAGAAACCGTGAAGTCCATTACTTCTGTAGATGTGATGCAAATGGCCAAGAAATATTTGGATACGGATAATTTTTATAAGGTTATTGTAGGAAAATATTAGTTGATGTGCAGATGTGCGGATTTGCAAATGTGCAGATGAAGGCAGTTTTATTTCTTCAACAATAATCATTTGCACATCCTCACATCTGCATATTCGCACATCATAAACTGTCAACTTAAAGCAATCAAATGATTGTTTTTTAAATCTGCACATCTACTCATTTGCACATCTGCATATATATTGCTATCTTTGCCCGGCAAATAATAAATCCAAAAAGTTATTTGCTATGCAGTTAGATCCCACCAAATTTGTCGCCGAAGGCTTAACTTACGACGATGTTTTATTACTCCCGGCTTATTCAGAAGTTTTACCGCGCGATGTAGAAACCGGTTCATGGCTTACTAAAAAGATCAGGTTAAATATTCCTGTCCTTTCAGCGGCTATGGATACCGTAACCGAATCAGCTTTGGCTATTGCCATTGCGCAAGCGGGCGGGATGGGCATCCTGCACAAAAACATGACTATCCAGGCGCAGGCCGATGAAGTACGCAAAGTAAAGCGTTCTGAAAGCGGCATGATACAGGACCCGGTTACCCTCCATGAGGATTCGACCGTAGCTGATGCTGTAAAGATCATGCGCGAGTACCGCATTGGTGGTATTCCAATTATTAATGGCGATCGCAAATTAAGAGGCATCATCACCAACCGCGATCTTCGTTTCCAAAAAGAAATGAATCGCCCGGTAAGCGAGGTAATGACCAGCGCTAACCTGATCACAGCTCCTCAAGGCACCACTTTACTGCAAGCTGAAGAGATACTTCAAAATCATAAGATCGAAAAACTCCCTGTAGTTGATCAGGATGGCCTTCTTTGCGGTTTGATTACCTTCAAGGATATCCAGAAATTCAAAAATTATCCGAACGCCTGTAAAGACGAGTTTGGCCGTTTACGCGTAGGGGCCGCCGTTGGCGTTGCATCTGATAATATAGACCGTGTAAAAGCATTGGTACAAGCCGGTGTAGACGTGATCACTGTTGACACCGCACATGGTCATTCAAAAGGCGTTATCGATATGGTAAAAGCAGTTAAATCCCTGTTCCCAGATCTACAGGTGATCGCTGGTAATATTGCTACCGCTGACGCTGCTATCGCCCTTGCCGATGCAGGTGCCGATGCTGTTAAAGTAGGTATCGGTCCGGGTTCTATCTGTACCACACGTATCGTCGCAGGTGTAGGCGTTCCGCAATTATTTGCCGTTTACGAATGCGCCACTGCATTAAAAGGCCGTGGTATACCAGTTATAGCTGACGGTGGTATCAAACAAACCGGTGATATTGTAAAAGCGATTGCGGCAGGTGCAAGCTCAATCATGGCAGGCTCACTGTTTGCCGGGGTAGAAGAATCACCAGGCGAAACCATTATATATGAAGGCCGTAAATTTAAATCATACCGCGGCATGGGGTCGGTTGAGGCGATGGATAAAGGCTCAAAAGACCGCTACTTCCAGGACGAAACCGATGTTGTAACCAAACTGGTTCCGGAAGGCATCGTAGGAAGAGTTCCATACAAAGGCACCCTGTCTGAAGTGATTTACCAATATATTGGTGGTCTACGCGCAGGAATGCACTATTGTGGCGCTGCCAATATTGAACAGTTACAAGCGGCCAAATTTGTACGTATTACCGCTGCCGGCATGCGCGAAAGCCATCCTCACGATATTACGATCACGAAGGAAGCTCCTAATTATACTAGTAAGGGATAAAGGTTAAAGATTAGTGATTAGAGATTGGTTGTAGTCTCTAATCGCTTAAATAAGACACTAATCTCTAACCTCTAATTAACTAATCTCTAATATGACCTCCATCTGTATCTTCTGCGGTGCTAATTTCAATGGCGATCCTGTTTTACGGGAAGCGGCCGAACAATTGATCGAAGTGATGTTCAACCGTAATATCAGTCTGGTTTTTGGTGGTGGAAAAGTGGGGATGATGGGTTTGTTGGCCGATGAAATGATCAGTCGCGGCGGGAAGACGATAGGGGTGATACCACAATTCCTGATGGATAAGGAGGTTGGGCATACAGGGCTGACCGAATTACACATCGTTGACACCATGCACCACCGCAAACAAATGATGAACGATCTGTGCGACGGTATCATCATGCTTCCAGGTGGTTTTGGCACGCTGGAGGAGTTTTTTGAAGTTTTGACCTGGTTACAGCTTGGGCTTCACAACAAACCTATCGGCGTATTAAACGTCAACGGCTTTTACGACAACCTGCTTAAGCAAATGGATGTAATGGTTGAACAGAAATTTCTGAAGCCAACTAACCGCAAATTGGTACTTACTTCCGGTGATCCGATTGAACTGGTTAGCCTGATGGAAAATTTCAACGCTGTTCCTGACGAAGTTTGGTTTAAGGATAGGAATCTGACATAGATATTTATTTCGTGGAGACGCGATGCATCGCGTCTCTAATTTTGCATTTATTTCTCCCCGCCATCCTTTCCATAAAATATCACCCATGTCATAAAGTCATCGGTGAAATTCTCAAAGCGGTGTTTTACCCCGGCCTTTACAAAAAGCACATCGCCCGGCTTAAACGTGGTTCGCTCATCGCCATTTAAAAATACCCCATTACCGCTGATGACGACATATAACTCATCCTGCTTATGCGGAGTTTGCGGGTCATTCTTTATCGGGCGATATATCTCGACAGACATGGTGCCATGTTCCATTACTTTGGCAAATAACTGACCATGTGCTGCATCTAACTTTTCTACGGCTTCAGTAATACTTACTTTCATTTATCAAAAATATAAGTTGTCCGCAATTGTTCCGCTCTTAAATCAACACAAAATTCTGTAAATCTTTCCCAAAGTAATGTAACATCCGGCTGCTGTTGCCGGGCTATTTTTGTGATATAAATTATTAAAAAAAAGATCATGAAAACAGAATTTCAATTAACCGAAACAACTCAGAAAGACTCAAAAAAATGCAGCAACCCAAATTGTACTTGTCAGAATTGTAATTGCGGCGACAATTGCACTTGCAAAAATTGCAAATAGTAAGCATCAACTGTCTTGAAATAAACGGCTGCCCGCTATTAGGTGGCCGTTTTTCTTTTACTTATCTTCATACACATTAAGCAATAAACATTTGAAGTATTTTATAAAAAATATGGTATGCCAACGCTGTATCAGGGCAGTAGAGCAGTCACTGGCTAATATCAATATCGAACCATTGCATGTTAGTTTGGGCGAGGTTATACTACAAAAACCACTTACACCAGCAGAACTTGAACAATTCGGGTCGCAATTAAAACAGCTGGGGTTTGAATTGCTGGATGATAACCGGAGTCAGCAGATTGTGAAAATAAAATCAATTATTGTAGACCATATCCATTACCAGGAGGATGAAAAAGTTACTTTTTCAAAGGTACTGTCCAATGAACTCAATAAAGAGTACTCACAATTAAGCAAGCTATTTTCAGAAACGGAGGGTATTACTATTGAGCAGTTTGTTATTCTGCAGAAAATCGAAAAGGTAAAGGAACTGCTGGCCTACAAGGAAATGAACCTGAACGAGATATCATATAAATTGGGGTATAGCAGCGTGGCGCATTTATCAACACAATTTAAAAAAGTTACCGGGCTTACACCTTCCCAGTTCAAAGCGCAGGGGAGCGGTCTGCGTAAATCGCTTGACCGACTTTAATTCCCAGAAAGGTCTCAGCAAACGGTAGTTTATTGAATCAAAATTTGTTGTTTTAACGTACTAGTATATCTTTGATAGATCACAATTAAGCCGACATAGCTCAGCTGGTAGAGCAACGCACTCGTAACGCGTAGGTCGCAGGTTCGATTCCCGTTGTCGGCTCTTTTTTAACTTGCTTTCTTTATGAAATCCTGTAAAACCAGGGCGTGATTATGCTCCTCATCTCTCGCCGCATATAGCAAAGTAACCGTTCCATGTTTCTTTATATCATCCAAAAGCTCATCCAGAGCAGTCGACGTCTTTAGCTCGATATGATAAGCAACTTTAAATTGCTCCCATTTGTCCACCATATGGTTAAATTCTTTACGCAATTCGGTAGATGGTGCAATTTCTTTCAGCCATTTGTCGATGTGCGAGTTCTCCTTTTTTATGCCACGCGGCCACAGGCGATCGATCAGTACACGGTAACCGTCGTCCTTTGAGTAAGGCTCATATATCCTTTTTATTTTAACAGACATGGATAATTGGTTTTGTGCGAATTAAGTCCATAAATTTAAAAACATATTATCATTAAAATCATGCCCAAAGAAGAAGTTAACGACCTGGTCAAATTCCTGTTACCTTACCCGGACAAGGTAAAGGCCGCGGCTTTGTGGCTGCGCGAATTTGTGTGGGATCTGTACCCGGATACCAACGAACTGATTTATGATAACTATAATGCCGTGGCGTTTGGCTGGTCGCCTACAGATAAGGCTGGCGATGTGTTTTGCAGTATAGCAGTTTGCAGTGATCATGTAAATTTTGGTTTTAACCGTGGCGTGGATATCGATGATCCGGGTAATATACTTTTGGGCGAAGGAAACCAGTATCGCTATATCAGAGTGAAGGATAGAGAGGACTTCCAGGAATGGTATATGAAGCAACTGCTGGAAGCAGCATATCAAAATTCGTTATCGAGGATGAAGCCTGTTAAAAATCCGGTAAAAGGGGCGACGATCGTTAAATCGATATCACCGGTAAAGAGGAGGTCGGGGATTAAAGATTAGAGATTAGTTAATTAGAGATTAGGTTTAAGGACGCAGATTCAATTTTCATAATCCTCACAATTATTACCTTTACCATATTCCAACTAATCTCTGATCTCTAATTAACTAATCTCTGAAAAACATGGACATCGAATTCAATAAAAATGAAGATATAAATAAGCAGCTGGTATACGATCTGCAGGTCCGGCTGAAGAAAGTGTATGCCGGGGGCGGTGAGAAGGCTGCTGCCAAACAAAAAGAAAAAGGTAAGATGCTGGCCCGCGAGCGTGTATCTTATTTAATTGATAAAGATAAGCCCTGGCTGGAGATTGGTGCTTTTGTGGGCGATGGTATGTATGCTGAGCACGGCGGTTGTCCGTCAGGTGGTGTAGTTTGTGGGATTGGCTATGTATCAGGCAGGCAATGTGTGATTGTCGCTAATGATGCCACCGTAAAGGCAGGAGCGTGGTTCCCAATCACGGCGAAGAAGAACTTGCGCGCGCAGGAAATTTCTATTGAGAATAGACTGCCTATTATCTACCTTGTTGATTCGGCCGGTGTGTTTTTGCCGCTGCAAGACGAGATTTTTCCAGATAAAGAACATTTCGGACGCATCTTTCGCAATAATGCCATTATGAGTAGCTCGGGTATTATTCAGATATCAGCTATCATGGGATCGTGCGTAGCGGGAGGGGCCTATCTGCCTATTATGAGTGATGAGGCGATGATCGTAGATGGTACGGGTTCGGTTTTTCTGGCGGGATCTTATCTGGTAAAGTCTGCCATTGGCGAAGATGTGGATAATGAAACACTAGGCGGTGCCACTACGCATTGCGAAATTTCTGGGGTGACGGACTATAAGCAACCCAATGACCAGGCTTGTCTGGACTCCATCCGTAATATTATGAGCATGGTTGGCGATTATACCAAAGCCGGGTTCGACAGGATAGCACCTGCTGCTCCAAAGCATGATGAAAAAGAGATCTATGGCATTTTACCCGACAACCGGGAGAAGCCGTATGATATGAAGGAAATAATTAATAGACTGCTGGATGATTCTGATTTTGAGGAATATAAAGAAGGATATGGGCAATCGATCATCTGTGGTTTAGGCCGGGTAGATGGCTGGGCAGTAGGTATTGTGGCCAATCAGCGTAAGGTATTGAAATCAAAAAAAGGAGAGATGCAGTTTGGCGGCGTGATCTATTCGGACTCGGCAGATAAAGCCACCAGGTTTATTATGAACTGCAATCAAAAGAAAATACCATTGGTTTTTTTGCAGGATGTGACAGGCTTTATGGTAGGCAGTCGCTCCGAACAAGGCGGTATCATCAAAGACGGCGCAAAGATGGTGAATGCCGTGGCTAATTCTGTCGTGCCTAAGTTTACTTTTATCCTCGGTAATTCATTCGGTGCTGGTAACTATGCCATGTGCGGCAAAGCCTATGATCCAAGACTGATCTATGCATGGCCATCAGCAAAAATTGCAGTGATGGGTGGCGCACAGGCAGCCAAAACTTTATTGCAAATACAGGAATCGGCGATGAAGGCAAAAGGCGAGGAGATCGACTCAAAAAAGGAAGAGGAATTGCTGAAACAGATAACAGATCGCTACAACTCACAAACCACTCCATATTACGCGACCGCCCGCCTTTGGGTAGATGGTATCATTGATCCTCTCGAAACCCGCAAAGTGATATCCATGGGTATTGAAGCTGCAAACCATGCACCGATTGAAAAGCAGTTTAATGTGGGGATAATTCAAACTTAGTTGATTAAGTTGGATTGAGTTGATTAAGTTGAGGTGAATCAAGGAAATCCTTAAAATTCTAAAATCGTGTCCCTGTAAAACTTTTGCTACATATCAAAATATCAGGGTGTTAGCACAACAAAGGCCTGTCAACTTCTGTTAGCAGAAAAAAGCAATAATCACCCCCACATGTACCATGAAGTTATTGCTGCTACAGGCGGCTTATTATTTATCACATTAGGAATTACAAGGCAACGGGAACGCAAACATCTTCTAACTGCCGGAGTAAAGGCTGAAAGTCCGTTAGTTTGGGAAGTGTTCGTCATCTCCGGAATATGTCTGCTGGTTTTTTCATTTGGATTGATCGTTTATCAAATGACCAAATGATGCCGTAGAGACGCAATACTTTGCGTCTCTGGATGCCCAATGGCCGGAGACACAAGTATTGTGTCTCTACATACAATTCCATACCTTTCATCCATGGAATTTATTCTGCTTGCGGTCGGCACCCTCTTAGTTATATTTGGTTTCAATCGGCGAAATAAACGTATCTCGCTTTTGCAGAATGGCGTGACGGCTGAAGGCGTGGTGGTATCTATAGAAAGATCGGAATCGGCTTCTAGCGATGGAATGTACACGTACAGGCCGGTTATAAAATTCCCGGTGGGCGACGAATTCGTAACCAAAACGCCTCAATTTTATACTAATCCCTGTCCTTACCAGGAGGGCCAAGAGGTAAAGGTGATCTATGATAAAAATGATACCGATAGGTTTACGCTTAATGATGGACCGACTGTTTTTGCAGAAATAATAATATTCGGCTTAGGCATCGTCTTTTTAATTATTGCCGCTGTAGCGCTGATGGTTAAACACTGATATACATAATCAAATTCGTACTTATGAAAAAACTGCTACTATTGTTTTCATCACTTCTTACCATCAATGCATACGCCCAAAATGCGTATGAAATCCATGATAAAGCCATACTGGTTGATACGCATAATGATGTAATTTCAAATGAACTGATTACCAAATTGGATCTGTCCAAACGTCAATCAACCGGAAATTTCGATTTGGTACGAGCAAAGGAAGGTGGACTGGATGTACAGGTTTTTTCAATCTGGTGCGGGGAGGATTATGGTAAAGGAACAGCATTCAAATTCGCTAACAGGGAGATTGATTCGCTGGACGCGCTGATCAAACGTAATCCCGGTAAAATGGTGTTAGTACGTAATGCTGAAGAATTGGAAAAGGCGGTCGTTCAAAAGAAATTTGCGGCGATGATTGGTGTAGAAGGCGGTCATATGATCGAAGATAGGATGGACTACATCGACGCACTTGCCAAACGCGGTATGCGTTATCTTACACTAACCTGGAACAATAGTACTTCATGGGCCACATCAGCTCGAGATGAAACACATCATCGCGATTCGTTAAAGCATATCGGCTTAACGGACTATGGAAAGCAGATCGTCCGTCATTTAAATGATTTGGGCGTTATGGTGGACGTCTCCCACGTCGGCGAACAGACTTTTTATGATGTGATCGCTACTTCGACCAAACCCGTTATCGCTTCGCATAGCTGCGCATATACGCTCAACCCTAATCAGCGTAATATGAAAGATGCCCAATTAAAGGCATTGGCCAAAAACGGGGGAGTAGTATTCGTGAATTTCTACAGTGGCTTTGTCGACAGTAACTATATGCACAAAGTATCCCGCTTTTTGCATAAGCACCATGCGGAATTGGATTCGCTCATCAAAATCTATCATGATCACGATTTGGCTAATATCCGCCTGAATGTGATCTATAAATCTGAATCGGATCAGCTCCGTCCGCCTTTGAACCTGCTTATCAAACACATAGATTATATGGTGAAATTGATAGGGGCAGATCACGTGGGTATCGGGTCAGACTTTGATGGCGCGGAATCTTATCCTTTAGGAATGGATGATGTAACAGATTATCCTAAAATCACCGAAGAACTGCTGAAATTAAACTATTCGCAGGCTGATATTGATAAAATACTGGGTGGCAACTTTATCCGTGTATTAAAGGCCAATACAGGTAAGTAGTTGATTTTACCACCACCTGACTAATAAAATCCGCTTTTTTGTTAGATTTGCATGCTTTAAAATAATCTGATGTCACAAGAGATTGAACATGTAAAATGCCTTATTATAGGCTCTGGTCCAGCTGGTTATACTGCTGCTATTTATGCCGCACGCGCCGATCTGAAACCAGTTTTATATACAGGGTTATTGGCTGGTGGTCAGCTTACCCAAACTACTGAAGTTGAAAATTATCCGGGCTATCCTGATGGAATCCAGGGGCCTGCGATGATGGAAAACTTTGAAAAACAAGCATCCCGCCTGGGTACCGATATCCGTTTTGGTTATGTAACCTCGGTGGATTTTTCAAGCGCTCCGCATAAAGTGATCGTTGACGAAACTAAAACCATTATTGCCGAAACTGTGATCATTTCAACAGGAGCATCTGCTAAATGGCTGGGCCTGGAATCCGAGCAAAAATATAATGGCTTCGGCGTATCAGCCTGTGCTGTATGTGATGGCTTCTTTTTCCGTGGCCAGGATGTAGCAATCGTTGGTGCCGGTGATACCGCTGCCGAAGAAGCAACTTACCTGGCAAAACTGTGCCGCAAGGTATACATGCTGGTTCGTCGTGATGAATTCCGCGCCTCAAAAGCTATGATGCACAGGGTAATGAATACACACAATATCGAAGTGATCTACAATACTGAGGCCAAAGAAATTGTTGGTGACGGACAGGTAGTGACAGGTGTTAAAACGATTAATAATAAAACAAACGAAGAGAAAACATTGGATGTGACAGGCTTCTTCGTGGCAATCGGTCACCACCCGAATACAGAGATATTCAAAGGTTGGATCGATATGGATGAAACAGGCTATATCAAAACAATACCAGGTTCATCCAAAACAAATATTGAAGGTGTTTTCGCCTGCGGCGATGCACAAGATCATGTTTACCGACAGGCAGTTACCGCAGCCGGAACAGGCTGTATGGCTGCAATCGATGCGGAGCGTTATTTGGCATCGAAGGAGCATGAAGTGACTGCTTGATTGTCTGAACCTTGATTTGCTTGATTAAAAGATTCCCTTGATTAATCAGATCGAGTTAATCAATGAAATCTTATAATCGTGTTTTCACAAACAATTTTTCGTATTATTGATTATCAGTTCATAAACATTATAATACCATGGGAAAAGGCGATCAAAAATCAAGAAAAGGAAAAATTGCAATAGGTTCATACGGAAAAAAGCGGCCGCACAAGCTAAAAAAGAAGGTTGAAGCAGCCGCGGTAGCAGAAACCAAGCCTGCAAAGAAATAAATCAAAGCCATTCGTGAAAAGCGAGTGGCTTTTTTGTTTTGGTTTCGATTGGTTGTAATGGTTGAAGATGTTGTAGGGGTTGTAGTGGTTAGGTTCCAATGCTGTCTTCTTTATTAACTCCGGTTGATCTTATCCGTACCAGATAAATAGTACAATGTTATGTTCTTTTTCAACATTTACAACCTTTTCAACCACTACAACTATTACAACCAACCCATAACCACTTTTTTACATGTACCACCTACAGTTTTATGCAAAATCTTTTAACTTCACCGCCTTATATTTCCGTATAAGTAATTATGTATAAAAATATTGCACTATCTATCTCAATTCTTTTGGTTTGTTTCGGTTTAAGTGCCAATGCCCAGGATGCTGATCCGTATATGGGTATCGTTCCGGCCCCGGTTTCCGTTAAAAAAGCTCCTGGTGAGTTTGTTCTAAGTCAGCAGTCCGCTTTACTGACGGATAGCCTGAATAATAAAGCAGTTCAATTTTTCACGGAATACCTGCACAGCAAACTAAATCTTCGTAACGAGGCTAAATTAAATACAGGAGAAAGCATAGTCAACAGCATTGTCTTTACCGAAAAAGGTACCGAAGGATTAGCCGAGCAGGGTTATCGTTTAACGATCACTCCTCAACAAATTACTGTTGCGGGTAAAGGAGCAGGGCTGTTTTATGGGATTCAAACCCTGTTACAGTTGATCCCTGCCGATCATGGCGCGACGATAAAATTGCCATGTGTTCAGATCGAAGATTATCCGCGTTTTGGTTACAGGGGATTTATGCTGGATGTGTGCCGCCATTTCTTTTCTGTAGAGTTTGTTAAAAAGACCATCGACATGATGGCTTATTATAAGCTAAATACTTTTCATTGGCATTTAACTGATGACCAGGGATGGCGAATTGAAATAAAAAAATATCCAAGACTGACCGAAATAGGTAGTCAACGGGCACAAACCGTTATCGGCAATTATCATGACCGTACGCCACAGCAATTCGATAATACACCTTATGGCGGTTTCTACACGCAAGATCAGATCCGTGAAGTAGTAAAATATGCGGCCGAAAGATATATCACCGTAGTTCCCGAAATTGAAATGCCGGGCCACTCCATGGCTGCGTTAGCGGCATATCCGGAATTAAGCTGCGATCCAACCAAAACTTATAAGACTTATGAAACATGGGGCGTAGTTAAAGATGTCTATTGTCCGTCGGATAAAACATTCGATTTCCTGGAAGATGTTCTGACCGAAGTGATGGAACTATTCCCAAGCAAATACATCCACATTGGTGGCGATGAGGTACCAAAAGATGCCTGGAAACAATCAGCATTCTGCCAAAAGCTGATAAAAAAACTAAAGCTGAAGAATGAAGAACAATTGCAGAGTTACTTTATTCAGCGTATTGAAAAATTCGTCAACTCAAAAGGCCGCAGCATTATTGGCTGGGATGAGATATTGGAAGGAGGTTTGTCGCCAAATGCTACCGTAATGAGCTGGCGGGGAGAAGCAGGTGGTATTGCAGCAGCCCGCCAAGGTCACAATGTTATCATGACTCCAGGTAGCGGTGGTTTATACATAGATCACGCCCAAAGCCGCGCAGGCGAACCGTTGAGCATCGGCGGATATACGCCGTTATCAGCCACCTACAGCTATAATCCAACGCCTGCTGCATTAACTCCTGATCAGCAAAAATTCATTATCGGTGTACAGGCTAATCTTTGGACTGAGTATATCCCAACAGAATTAAAAGTTGAATACATGATGTACCCGCGAGTATTGGCTTTATCAGAAGTGGCATGGTCGCCTTTGGCTAACAAAAATTTCAAGGATTTCTCAGAAGTTCGTTTGCCTGGTCAATTAGCTCACCTGGATAAGAACAATTACAATTACCGCGTTCCTTTAGCAATAAACACACCGCAGGATACCATCATATTTGCCAGCTCATTAGATGTCACGCTTAAATCTCCCGTAGCAGGCGCTAAAATATATTATACAATAGACGGCTATACGCCACGCGAGACAGACATTGAGTATACCAAGCCGATGACTTATAATGTGCCACAAGACCAGTACCGTGAATTGAAAACTATCGTGATCACCCCGACAGGCAAGCGAAGCCAGGTGACACATACAATGGTGTATAATAAGGGTCTGCTAGCTCCTGTAGCTTATGAAGGCAACTCGCAAGGACTGAAATATCAATTTATGCAGGGTAATTTTGATAATACCGGCGACCTTTCAAAGGCAGCAGTAATTGATAGTGGTATAGCAAAAAGCTTTAATCCGGCTATCCTGAAAAAGAATAATCCGGGCTTCGGCGTAATATACAACGGATTTATACGTATTGATGCTGATGGTCTTTACCAGTTTTCGACACGCTCGGATGATGGCTCGGTATTGGTAATTGATGATCAACCAATTGTAAACAATGATGGCAAGCACCCGGTAGCTGAACAAGGAGGCGCTGTTGCATTACAAAAAGGTTATCATAAGTTTACGCTAAAATATTTCGATATTGGCTCGGTGAGCGCACTCAAAGTGTATATGACTGTGCCAGGTAAACCTAAAGGCGAATTATCGCCTGACGCACTTTATAATTAATGAGTGAATTAGTGAGTTAGTGAATGATTGATTGAAAATTTGCTAACTCACTAATTCACTCATTCACTAATTGATCAGAATGAAATATAGGTTTTATTTATTTGCATTGATCGGATGCCTGATAGCGGCATCAGCTTGTAACCAGCAGGAACAGAAAGTGGCAGCACCTGTCGCTCCGGCAAAGAAAGCGGACTTTGCAGATCCTTTCCGTTTTCATAAGTTGATCGAAGTTTCTCCCGGTGAGGATTACGACGTATTAAGCTGGGGCAGGGGGTCAACCACGACGGGCTCTTATATTATATTGCATTCTGATTCTTCCGGCAAAAAATATACGACTACCACAGGTGATCTGGATGGCGCCATTGTTGATGTATACAACTCAGATATGGACCTGGATGGAAACCCCGAGATATTGATACAAGCCAAAGCGAAAGATACCGCCAACTATGCTACTATCTACGCCTTCGAGTTCAATAACAGTAGGGCCAATAAATTAGATTTCCCGAGACTGACCAGCTCACAGCGCAAAGGCTATCATGGTGATGATAATTTCTATATCAAAGAAGGCAAGTTCATGCGTGAGTTCCCGATCTATGACGGGAATGGTAAGGATGCTAAGCCGACCAGCCAAAAACGCATATTAGAATACGGCTTACGCGGGAATAATTTTACCGTAAAGCAGCTTAGTACAGACTCGACAGATAATAAAACTATCGCTACTACCAAATCAACCGCTTCAACCAAATCTTCTTCAAAATCTGAAAAGAAAGAAACTACTTCAAAGAAAAAATCGAAAAAGCATACCGATGAAAAGAAGACTAAGAAGAAGAAGAAAAAGCACCACAAAAAGCAGGATAGCGACGATTCAGACAATTAATGCGATCATGTCTTCTGCGTTTTTTACGCCGACTGCATCATAGTCGTTGTTGAAATAGAACCAGCCCGTTTTAACCTGGTCATTACTTTTGACGGTGTTAACTACCCCCTCCAGAAATTCCTTTGAATAAGGCGAACGATACAGGTTAGGTACACCATGAAAACGGTAATACACGCTTGACGTATTGATGATCACATTATCAGGCAATGTTGGGTGACTCATTCCGCAGAAGGTGATATTATGTTCCGAAAGCGCCTTGTAAACATCATCCCGCCACCAGGACTCATGACGAAATTCAACCACATTATTAAATGATGGGTTCAGGTTATTCATGATTCGTTCCAAACGTTCTTCATCATAACTCAAACGTGGTGGCAATTGAAATAATACAGGCCCAAGTTTTTCCCGCAAGCCGTTATTGATGGTCTCATAAAAATCAGTGATCATCCTCGCTGAATCATGAAATTGTTTATAATGTGTGATGGCCTTTGGCGCTTTTACTGAGAACCGGAAATGCTCAGGACTTTTCTGATACCAATTTTGTAAGAACGACAATTGCGGGAAACGGTAGAAAGTAACATTCAACTCTACCGTATCAAAAAATTGGGTGTAATAATCGAACCAGTTTTTCTGCGCCAGCTTCTCAGGGTAGAATTTACCCCGCCAATCCTTATAATGAAAACCCGAACAACCGATGTGCCATTTCATATCATAAATAAGCTATTCCGATTATTTATTGTTTTAGGGTAATAAAAGACTCATCATCAAAGCTGCATTTTGCACATAAATTTGCACATTTGTAATCAGCACATTCGCACATCTGTAATGCATTTTCTATATCCTGCTTTCCTGTTTGCATTAATATCGCTGGCAATCCCTGTTATTATTCATCTTTTCAATTTCCGCAGGTATCAGAAGGTGTATTTCAGTAATGTGCAGTTTCTGAAGGAGATACAGGAGCAGCAGGCTTCACGCAGAAACCTGAAAGAGCGATTGATCCTTGCAAGCCGACTGTTGGCTTTATTGTTTCTAATTTTCGCTTTTGCCCGGCCATATGTTCCGGGTAAAAACGCTACCAATGTCGGTAAGCAACAGGTAGTGAGCATTTTCATAGATAATTCATACTCTATGCAAACCCTCAATAAAGAGGGTACTTTGCTGGATGAGGCGAAACGCCGGGCAAAAGAGATCGCTTCAGCATATAGCATCAACGATCGCTTTCAATTACTTACCCAGGATTTTGAAGGCAAGCACCAGCGATTATTAAGCCGTGATGAATTTAATGATGCGGTTGATGCGGTGAAGATCAGTCCGCAGAGCCGCAGTTTGCAACAGATAGTTGATCGCCAGCAAAGTATATTGAAAACGCAGCAAGGAGCTTTGCGATCTGATTATGTGATATCCGATTTTCAAAAAAATATTACTGATGGGAAAGCTGTGAAAACAGATCAAGGTATACATTTCAACCTGATCCAATTAAAAGCAAGCGAATTACCTAATGTAGCCGTAGATTCAGTTTGGTTGCTGACAGCTGTTCATCGCCCTAATGAAAGTGAAAAATTGGTCGTACGCCTGCATAATTATGCCGGGGAAAAAGCAGAGCGTATTCCGCTGAAATTATTGATAAACAAAGAGCAAAAAGCGCTGGGAAGTTTTACTATTAGCCCTAGATCAATTCAAAATGATACACTTTCTTTTTCAGGATTGCAAAGTGGCTGGCAGCGTGCCGAAATACAGTTGCAGGATAACCCGGTAACTTTCGATAACCAATTTTATTTCACCTTTAATGTGCAGCAGCAATTACCTGTTCTGTTGATCTATGGCGAAACGCCCAATCAATTCATCAAAGCAGTATTTGATACTGATCCTTTTTTTGCTGCCAAACAAGTGGACGATGGTAATGTGGATTACGCAGGATTGAATACTTACCCGCTGATCGTCTTAAGCGATGTGAAAACTATTTCCACGGGGCTAGCTCAGCAATTACATACTTATGTATCCAAAGGCGGTACGCTGATGTTTTTCCCATCTGCGGATGCTGACCTGGTAAATAACAAAATCTTTTTGCAGTCGATGGGCGGCGCTTATCCTGATAAATTGGTAACTGAAAACACCAGGGTATCGGCTATCAATCTGCATAATCCGGTCTTCAAAAATATTTTTGAATCCTATCCGGATAATCCTGATCTGCCTATAATAAAGAAATATTATCAGCTCGGTACCGGTACTAGCAAAGGTGAGAGCCTGATGGAACTGCCGGGCAAACAACCGTTCTGGACAGGGTATAACAGCGGCAAAGGTAAAGTCTATGTATCAGCAGTCGCCCTGAACGACGATTTTAGTAACCTGCAACGGCATGCTCTGCTTGTGCCTGTGTTATTTCGGGTAGCTTTATTAAGTGGGCACGATCAACCTTTGTTTTATACACTCGGTGAGGATGAAAGCATAGAAGTGCCACCAATCCAGAGCAGCGAGAAGCAAATATTAAAACTGGTAAAAGGCGATCAAAGTATTATCCCTGACGTAAGGCAACAGGAGGGAAGTACGGTGCTTTATATCTCAGACCAGCTACAACAAACTGGTAATTATGAGCTGAAAAAGCAGGACAGTACACTAGCAGTTTTAGCGTTCAATGATAACCGTAAAGAGTCGGACATGAGCTATCTGGATGCAGGTACTTTAAAACAGATATTCCCACAGGCAGGCAATGTTTGGCAGCCGGGACAGGGCTCTATAAAAGGCGAAGTATCCGATTTAAATTTTGGCCTCCAATTATGGAAACTTTGTATAATTTTGGCATTGATTTTTCTGGCAGCCGAAATATTGCTCGTCAGGTTCTATAAGCCTGAAAAACAGCAACTTTCAAGCTTGTCGTAAGTCGAAAACATTCCATTCTTAAAGCAGCGCTAATGAATTTGCTTATCAAATCTGCAACTATATCTGACCCGGGTTCGCCCTTTAACCAGCAAGTTGTTGATGTATTGATCGAAAAAGGACACATCACCAAAATTGCTCCGCGTATTATTTCTGATCATGAAACTTTTGACGCCAAAGGCAAAATCCTTGCTCCCGGCTTTTTTGATCTGAACTGTAATATTGGCGAGCTTGGCCTGGAAACAAAGGAAGACCTTCATACCGGAACCAGGGCCGCTGCTGCAGGTGGATTTACAGGCGTAGCCTTGATGCCGAACACCCAACCTCCGGTACATTCAAAGGCGGAGATAG
>Ga0310811_10000377_pt1 | contig 60974 bp, 52 predicted proteins | sample YCmetagenome_FD_207642 | JGI IMG/M metagenome (GOLD analysis project Ga0310811, IMG submission 207642) | Soil microbial communities from experimental microcosm in Duke University, North Carolina, United States - YC | ecosystem: Engineered > Artificial ecosystem > Soil microcosm > Unclassified ... | reverse complement strand
TTTGTGACTGGGCCTGATCGATCGGACGTCGCGCCTGGTCGGTCCCGTTGGCGTTGGCTTTGTCGAGATCGGAGAGCGCACGTTCCACGAGCTGTTTGCGTTTCTCGGGCGTCATCTTATTGAGCGCGAGCATCATTTGCCGGAACCCCTCGGGCAGCGTGCGGTCGAGGAAGTCGTTTCGCTCCTCGTCGGTGAGGTTGCGGAAGAAGCCGTCGATCGACTTCGAGGTGCGGACGGTACGGCGTTCTTCGAAGTCGAGGCGGTTCAACTGCGCGACGACCTTGTCGATGGTTTGCCGGCGTTCCGTGGCCGAGGCACTTGCAATGGGATGCGCGTCGACGTAGCGGACCAGTGACTCCGGTGTCGGCTTCATGGAGCGCACGAGGTGTGCCGTACCGGCGGCCAGAAGCCACACGATCAAAAGGACAGCGCCGACACGGAGCCAAAGTTTCACGGTAGTACCATAGCCGCGCTCAGCCAACTTTCCATGTCTTGCTTGGAAAGGTCGTATTGCCACCGCCGAAACGCGATCGCAGCGCGAACCACGGGAAGAATGTTGAAAGCCGTGATTTTCGATGTGGATGGGACCCTCGTGGACAGCGTGGACGAGCATGCTCGGGCCTGGGTCGAGGCGTTCGCCGAGCGAGGGCGCCGGGTTGAGTTCGTCGCCATGCGCCATCAGATCGGCAAGGGTGGTGACCAGTTGCTGAAGGAGTTTTTGTCCGGGCGGGAGATCGAGGATTTTGGTGGTAAGCTCGAAAAGGAGCGATCGGAAATTTTTCGGAAGAAGTATCTGCCCGCGGTGGCCGGATTCCCGGCCGTGCGGGAGCTTTTCGAGCGGATCCTGGCGGACGGCCGGAAGGTGGCGCTCGCGTCCTCGGCGGCCGGCGAGGAACTGGAGACTTATAAGGAAAAAGCGCGGATTGAGGATCTGGTGGAGGACGAGACCTCCAAAGACGACGCCGATAAATCGAAGCCGCATCCCGATATCTTCAAGGCCGCACTCGAAAAGCTCGATGGCGTGTCGGCGGCGGAGGCGATTGTCGTCGGAGATACACCTTGGGATGCGATCGCCGCCAAACGGGCGGGATTGCGGACAATCGGAGTCTTGTGCGGAGGTTTTCCGGAGCATGAACTACGTGAGGCGGGCTGCGTGGCGGTTTTCAAGGATCCGGCAGACCTGCTCGCCCGGTATGACGAATCTCCATTGGCGGAGTGATTTTCTCCGGAATCGGAAGATCTGCTTGCCGCCGCACTCGAATTGCCTGTTGGTTGGGGCTCCTCGGAATGAAGCTCCCCATCACCGTCCTTCTCGTTGGCTTGACCGTTTTATCCTCCGCCATGGCTGCGGGGCCGAATCTGCCTCCCGGGTGCAGCGAGCAGCGCGATATCGTGTATGCGACCCGCGATCCCGGTGGTCCGCAAAAACTCGATCTCTACCTTCCGGCGGGGAAGGGGCCGTTCCCATGGATCGTAAGGATCCACGGTGGGGCCTGGCGCGCCGGAGACAAGGTGGGAGGAGTACCGTTGTTTTTGCTCGAGGCCGGCTATGCGATTGCCAGCGTGGAGTATCGCTTTACGAATGTGGCGCCGTTCCCGGCCCAGATTCAGGACTGCAAGGCTGCGGTGCGATATCTGCGCGAGCATGCCGCGGAGTTTAATCTCGATCCTGATCGTGCCGGAGCCATGGGGGACTCCGCCGGAGGTCATCTTGCCTCGCTCCTGGGCCTCGCGCCCAGGGTCGCCGCGTTGACCGATGCGCCGGATTTCAAAACCAGTGAGGCGGTGAAAGCTGTGGTGGATTTCTACGGCCCTTCGGATTTGCGAGTTCCTCACGATGACAAATGGAATGCCGCGCATCCGGATCTGCGCACGGCGGTCGAGGACTTGCTGGGTGGCCCTCGTGACCAGAAGGCCGATGTGGCGAAAGCCGCCAGCCCGATTACTTACGTCACGAAAACGGCGCCCCCGTTCCTGATCCTGCAAGGCGACGCGGACGACACGGTCCTGCCGGTGCAGAGCATCACTCTCGATCGGGCCTTGAGGGCGGCCGGGGTACCGGGCGAGCTCATCCTGCTGCCGGGAGCCGGACACGGCGGAGCCGCGTTTGGGGCGCCGGAGCAGCAGGCGAAGATCGTGGCGTTCCTGAATCGCTACCTGCGCTGACGAATCCCTACATCCGCTCCGGGCAGTCGATGCCCAGGAGGTCGAGACCGGTGCGCAGAGTGCGGGCGGAAAGCTCGCACAGCGCGAGGCGGGAGGCGCGGACTTCGCCCTCGGATTTCAGCACCGGACAGGCTTCGAAGAAACTGTGGAAGGTCGATGCGAGTTCGTAGAGATAAGTCGCGAGCAGATTCGGGCGGAAATCGGCGAGCGCCTGCGGCAGCACCTCTCCGAAAAGCAGGAGCTTGATCACCAGCGTGCGCTCGCTCGGCTCGGTGATCGCGATGGCGGAGCTTGATGCAGTCACCCCTGCGGCCTCCGCCTTGCGGAAAATCGAGCGGATGCGCACGTAGCTATACTGGAGATAGGGCGCGGTATTCCCCTGGAAGCTCAACATCTTGTCCCACGAGAAGACGTAGTCGGTCTGGCGATGGGGTGACAGGTCGGCGTATTTGACCGCGCCCAGGCCGACGATGCGGGCGATTTCCTTGCGCTCCGCCTCGGGCAGATCGGGGTTTTTCTCGCTGACGAGCTTGAGCGCCCGTTCCTCGGCTTCGTCGAGCAGCTCCGCGAGCTTGATCGTCTCGCCACTGCGGGTCTTGAAGGGCTTGCCATCCTCCCCGAGGATCGAGCCGAACCAGGCATGCGAGAGCTTGACCGTCGCCTCCGGGTGCCAGCGGCGAAAAATAGCGAAAAATTGGCGGAAATGGAGCTGCTGGCGGCCGTCGGTGACGTAGATGATCTCGTCGGGCGACCATTCCGACAGGCGGTACTCCAGCGTCGCCAGGTCGGTGGTGGTATAGTTCGCGGCGCCGTCGCTCTTCTGGACCATGGCGGGATTTGGCCGCCAGCCGTCCTTGTCCTTGATCAGGAAAGGGTCGTCCTCGGGCTTCGAGGTGCCGTCCGAAAAGACGCACCAGGCGCCTTCGCTCTCGGTGGCGATGCCAGCAGTCTTGAGTTCCTCGACCACGGCTTTGAGGCGGGGATTATAGAAGCTCTCGCCGAGCGAGGCGTCGAACTTCACTCCCAACCGCCCATAGATCGTGTCGAACTGCGACTGCGAAAGGCGGATCATCTCGTGCCAGAGCGCGAGATTCTTCGATTCTCCGGCCTGGAGCTGCACCAGCTCCTGGCGGACGTGATCGAGCATCACGGGGTCTTCCTTGCAGCGGGCGCTGACGAGCTTGTAGATGCGCTCCATTTCGCCCAGCGGGTCGGCGGTCAAGGCGGACTGATCGAGCTCCGTCTTCCATCCGTAGAGGAGCATGCCGAACTGGGTGCCCCAGTCACCGATATGGTTGTCGCCAATCACGCGATGACCGAGGAAGCGGGCAATCCGGGCCAGGCTGTCGCCCAGGATGGTCGAGCGGATATGGCCGACATGCATCGGCTTGGCGACATTGGGCGAACTGAAGTCGACCACGATGGTGCGTGGCTGGGCGACCCCCTCGATGCCGCAGCGGTCGCCGGTCAGGCGCGCGGTGGCCGTGGTATTGAGGAATTCCGGGGTGAGGCGGAAGTTCAAGAAGCCCGCGCCGGCGAGCGTGGGCGGCTCGGCGAGGCCGGTCACGTCGATCTGGTCGGCGATGGCCTGCCCGAGTTCCCGCGGATTTCTGCGTTCCTTTTTGGCCAGCACCATGGCGGCGTTGGATTGGTAGTCGCCGAAACGTCCGTCAGCGGATGGCGTGACTTCGGCGGAAGAGGAATCGAGGGAAAGGGCGTCGAGCGCGGCGCGCAGACGCTCCTCCAAAAGAGAGCGCACGGTGGACATGGAAATCAACCGCGTGGGGAACGGTTCGTGAAGACTTTGAGGATGTCCTCCGCCGTGGCGGCGCTGCCGAGCTCCTCCCGCACGGTGCGGTCGTTGAGGAATTTCGCGATGGCGGCGAGGGTGCGGAGGTGGGTCTGAAATTGATCGCGAGGAACGATGAAGAGGACGATGAAATGGACGGGCTGGTTGTCGAGGGAGTCGAACTCGAGCCCCGCCTTCGAGCGGCCAAAGCCGGCGATCACCTCGGTGACGCAGTCGGAGGAAGCGTGCGGAATGGCAATGCCGAAGCCAATGCCGGTGCTCATGGTTTCCTCCCGCTGTTTGAGGGCGGCGAGGACGCTGGGCTTGTCCTTGGCGGCGATGCGGCCGGCGTTGACGAGAAGGCTCACGATTTCCTCGATCGCCTCCCAACGTTCACCGGCCTTCATTTCCGGGATGATCTGCCCGGCGGAGAGGAGATTGGCCAACATCATGTTCGTCTGATCACGCCTGCAAATGGCGAAGAATCACGGCAGGCTAACAACGGAAGGCGCATTGACAAGCGCGATGTTCAAGCGGGGGTGACTCGCCGGGGTGTGTTGCGGGCTTGCGTGTGGCGGCGTTCTGGTCTTAGGTGACAATCCACCCACGCGGCCATTGAGCGGACCTTGGGGCATTTTTCATGGACGAGAGCATCTATAGTCGATTTTTGAACAAGGCGCGACCAGCCCCCGAGCCGGCTCCTCATCATGAGCCTCTCGCGGAGATCGAGACTCATCTGCCGGTCGGTTATCGCCCCCTTGGCACGAAGCGCCTCATCGTTCCGGCGACCAGCAAAGGCGGCGTGGGCAAGTCCTACCTCACGCTCAATCTCTGTGAATGGCTGCGCGCTCAGGCAGTACCGTTCGTGGCTTTCGACCCGGATTGGTGCAATTCAACTTTAACCCGGTTCTATGCGGAGGCCGAATTCATCGACATCAGCGAGGCAGTGCATCTGGACAATGTGATCCGCGCTTTCGAGCGTACGGATCTGGTCCTGACCGATGGGGTCGGCTCGCTCCAGAGCAAGTTCATCGACTGGTTGGAGGAGACGCGCGTATTCGATATGCGCGAGGAACTCAGCCTGGACATTACGATGCTCCTCATCATCGAGGAGGATAAGGAAACCGTCTTCCAGGCCGGACAGGCCGCGCAGCGGGTGGGGGACCGGGCGAACTGGCTGGTCGTGCGAAACCTCAAGACCTCGCCGGTCACGGAAATTTACGACAACAGCAATGCCCGCAAGCTCCTCCTCGAACTCGGTGCGAAGGAGATCACGATCGAGCGCCTGCCCTGGAATCTGAACAGCATGATTCAGAAGACGAGCAAGAGCATCGGCGGTCTCGTCGAGGACGAAAGCATCTTTTTCCTCGAGCGGCAGCGCATGCGCTCGTACCAGCAGCGTCTTTTCGATGAGTTTACCAGTGCTCGGGACTTCCTTTTGCCCGGCTCGATCATTAATCTCCCGAAAGCACCCGAGCCGATTCCGCAGTCCGTGATCGAGGAGCACGCTCCCGAGCCGGTCGCGACGACTCCGAGGCCTGCTCCCGTTTCGAGACCACGCGTCCCTCCTGCCGAAGTCTAAATCATGCTCACGGAAGAATCCTCCACGACCGCCAGTGAGGCCGAGAAGCCGAAACGGCTCATTCTCGTGGCCATGGATAAGGGAGGAGTCGGCAAGTCGTTCTTCACCATCCTTCTGACCCAGTGGCTGCACGCCCGCAAGCGTGACTTCCTGGCTTTTGATCCAGATTATCACAACTCGACCCTGACCCGTTTCGTTCCTGAGTCGCAGTTTCTGGACATTCGGCATTCCGAGAACCTGGATCGCATCATTGAGGTCATGCAGGAGCATCCTCTCGTGCTGGTCGACGGTGTCGGGTCCCAGCAGCGCATCTTCCTCGATTGGCTGGAGGAGACCAATCTCCTCCAACTCCGCCATGCGATGAAGCTGGAGCTCACCCTTGTATTGATCGTCGAGGAAGATAAGGACACTGTCCATCAGGCCGGCGAGGCGGTAAATCGGATTGGCAATCAGGTCGATTGGCTCGTGGTCAAAAACTACAAGAGCATGGCTTCGACACGTATATACGATCAGAGCAAGGCTCGGAAAGAGCTCCAACGGTGCGGCGCAAAAGAGATGACCATGCCTAAAATGACCGATCATCTCGTCGTTTCTCTTCAGCAACATTCATGGACGATCGACAAGGCTTTGGAGGGTGACCGATTGTTCTTGATTGATCGACAACGCTTGGTCGATTATCGAAAGTCGATTTTTAGCCACTTCGAAGCCAACCAGAGCATATTACTTTCATGAGCCAGCAATCCGAAATTCAGGCCAAGATCCTGGAATGGCAACGTCGTTGGAATATCGCGGATGGCGATCCAGCCATGGCGCTCATCGAGTTGCTGAATATCTATGGCTACCATGGCGGAGTTCCGGCGGCGCCCGCTCCGGCCGTTTCCGCTCCGGTATCCGCGCTGGAAGTTCTCCCTCCTCAGACGATTGCGCCGCAGACAGTTACGATTGCCGGCATGGACGAGGCCATCGTCGAGCAGGTCCGCTCCCAGCTTTTGCCCGCGATCGAGCGGCTGGGCTTCCAGACCGAGAGCCTCAAGCAGAAGGTGGAGACCATGGCGCTCGATAACTTCGCGCAGCAGGTAGCTACCTACCATGAGGGTATTGATTATTGTACCAAGAAGCTCGACGTCGTGAAGAAAGACGCTGATGCGCTCGTCCTCCAACTCGGCAAGGTGGCGAACTCCATCAATCCGATCTCACGGATGACCGTGATCGTGCTGGTGATCGTTGCCTTTATTGCTGGAGGCGTGGCGGCGGTCATCTTCCATTGGCAATAACCTTTTGAAAACACGCAACATCTCCGAACGCAGCGCTGAAGGAGCGGCATGACGTTCCGCGAGCGCATCGAGGACCTGGATCAGAAGGGCGCCGTTCGCGCCCTGGCCATCGGCTTGATCCTGGCGGTGATGATTTTCTTTGCGTGGAATGTCACTACGGACATTCAACTTGCCGTGGGGGTGGTCGGCATTGCTGCGCTCTTCGTCCTGAGGTTCTTCAAGAAGAACGAGGACACTCGCGTCATTTTCCTGAGCATCGCCTCGTTCCTGTCCCTTGACTACGTCTGGTGGCGCACGTTCACCACGCTTAGTTACTACGATCTCGTCAGCTTCACCTGTGCGATCCTCCTCTATCTCGCGGAGATGTACGGGTTCATCGTTTATGGGCTGAGTATCTTCGTGAACATCGACCCGCTCGACCGCAAGCCCGAGCCGATGCCCGAGAACGTCGATGAATGGCCCACGGTCGACGTGCTGATCCCGACCTACAACGAGGAAAAGGAAATCCTCGAGGTCACCCTGCTGGCCGCGCTCGCCATCGACTATCCCAAGGACAAGCTGAGCGTCTATCTCTGTGACGATGGCGGCACCGACCAGCGCTGCAACCAGAGCGACCCGGTCAAGTCCGCGCAGGCCCGTGACCGCCGCCGGATCTTGAAGGATCTTTGCGAGGAAGCCGGTGCTTTCTATTGCACTCGCGCCCGCAACGTCCACGCGAAGGCGGGCAATCTCAACAACGCCATGGAGCATAGCTCCGGCGAGTTGATCCTCATCCTCGACGCCGACCACATCCCGACCGTCGACTTCCTGCGCAACACCGTCGGCCTCTTCCTCAAGGATCCGAAGATGTTCCTCGTGCAGACACCTCACTTCTTCACGAATCCGGACCCGATCGAGAAGAATCTCAAGACCTGGCGCAAGATGCCGAGCGAGAACGAGATGTTCTACAAGGTCATCCAGAAGGGCCTCGATTTTTGGAACGCCGCGTTCTTCTGCGGCTCCGCGGCCGTGATGCGCCGTGCTTTCCTTCAGAAAGTCGGTGGCGTGGTCGGTGAGACGATCACCGAGGATGCCGAGACCGCGCTCACTCTCCACTCCCTCGGTTACCATAGCGCCTACATCGATCGTCCGATGGTCTCCGGTCTTTCCCCGGAAACTCTCGGCGGTTTCATCACCCAGCGAATCCGCTGGGCGCAGGGCATGATCCAGATCTTCCTGCTCAAGAATCCGATGCTCGTGCGCGGCCTCTCGTTCCCGCAGCGTCTCTGTTACTTCAGCAGTTCGTTTTTCTGGTTCTTTCCGTTCGCGCGTCTCACCTTCTCGCTGGCGCCTCTCGCGTTCCTCTTCTTCTCCCTCAAGATTTACGATTCGAACTTCATCGATTTCTTCGCCTTTGCCGTGCCGCACCTCGTCTCTGCCTTCATGGTGCAGGCGTATCTCTTCGGTTCGGTCCGCTGGTCGTTCGTCTCGGAGCTCTATGAGCTGATGCAGTCGGTCTATACCTTCCCGGCGATCGTGAAGGTCTTTCTCAATCCGCGTGCGCCCTCGTTCAACGTGACGGCCAAGGGTGAAATCCTGAACCGCGACTTCATCAGCCCGCTGGCCAAGCCGTTCTACGTCCTCCTCGTCCTCAACCTGCTCGCGCTCTTCGCCGGTCTGTATCGTTACCTGTCTCCCGGTACGCATGAGTTCGCGACCGGCATCACGATGTTCTGGGCGCTGTTCAACGTCTTCATCCTTCTCGCCTGCCTCGGGGCTCTGCTCGAGCGCCGGCAGATGCGCTCCACCGCGCGCATGGCAACCAAGATTCCGGGGCGTTTGTTGATCGGCGACCGGGTCATTCCCGTCGATATTTCCGACTTGTCGAATGGTGGTGCCGCGCTCGCGATCGACGCCGCCTACGAGTCCCAGCTGCGGCCCGATCACATCGTGCAGCTCGAGCCGGACGAGGACTTTGGCATCGTGCCTGGCATTTTCCATATCGAGATCCGCAACCTGCGCTATCGCGATCGCACGCTTATGATCGGCGCCCGGTTCAAGCACCAGAACCTGGATGAAATGAAGCGCAAGATCGCCTTCGTGAACGGCAGCAGCCAGCGCTGGATCGACTTCCAGCTCCAGCGCGAGAAATCGATCGGCGTCTGGGGAAGCTTTGTTTACCTGCTGGGCGCCGGCGTGCGCTTCTCCGTCGAGCATCTGGGCCTTGGGCTGCTCGGCACCATTCGTCGTGATCGTGAGAACCGCTCGTTCGGGGCTAACGCACCTGCCAAACCGTAAGAAAAATATATGACGCATCTAGGTAAAATTGGGAAATGGATCGGCCTGGGCCGATGGGGAGCCGCGCTCGCGCTGGGTATCGCGTGCTGGCTTCCGAATGGAAATGCCCAGGTCGGAAACTCCGTTTCGCCGAGCCAGCTTGCGCCGCTGACCATCCCTTCGACTCCCCGGACCGCGACTCCCGCGCCTGCGACCACGGCCACCACCTTGCCGGCGGCCGCCACCACCGGCGCCGCTGCCTCGGGCACCAGCACCATCCGCCTGCCCTTGCGCCAGTTGATCTCCGCCAAGGAGCCGATCTATCTGATGACCGCGCAGAGCACGTACACGGTCTTCATGCCGGTCTCTCCGCGCTACAATGTCCGGAGCTGCAAGCTCCACCTCCGTTTCACGAACTCCATCGCCCTGCTGAGCGAGCGTTCGACCCTCCGCGTCGTCCTCAACGACAAGGTCATCGCGCAGTACTATCTCACGCGTAACGAGCCCGACCACACGGTCGACATGGAGATCCCGGTCAAGTATCTCGACCCGCACTTCTCGAACCAGCTCCAGTTCGTCGTCGCGCAGCACTACACCCTCGAGTGCGAAGATCCCGCTTCTCCCGAGCTCTGGACGCAGATTCTTCCTGACGAAAGCTACTTCGAGGCCGTTGTCTCCTGGAACAACGTCTACCCCAAGCTCTCCCTGCTGCGTGATCTCATCGATCAGAAGCTGTGGAATACCTATGCGTTTAACATCTGCTTCCCTGGCAGCACGAGCGGCAACCTGACGCCCACCCAGCTCTCCTGGGGCTCGGTCGTCACGCAGGGCGCGGCGCTCAATCTCAACTATCGTCCGCTCTCCGTAAATACCGGCGGCTCGCTCGTGGCGGGCATGGACAACATCGTCATCGGGCAGATGAGCGAGTTGACGCAGTATCTCACCGCGACCGAGATCGGCGCGATCAACAACAGCTTCATCGCGATCAAGCCCTTGCCGGGTGATCCCACGCATTTCCTGCTGATCATCAGCGGCACCAACGAGGAGCAGGTGGGCCAGGCGGCCTATGCCTTCTCGCTGATCAACTTCCCGCTGCCGGACTCGCAATTCGCCCAGGTGGATCGCGTGACCATCCCTCAGAAGGAGCAGAAGGATTTCTGGATGAAGCACGCGCCCGTGCGGGATCCCGGCATCTACAGCTTCCGCCAGCTCGGGTTGGAGAAGAACACGAGCATCCAGGGCTGGAATACCGGCTCCGCCGAGATCGAGACCTACATGCCCGGCGATCTCTCGCAGGATGATGGCGCGAATATCGAGCTCCGGCTGCACTTTGCCTATGGCGCGGCCTTCCGCGACGACTCGGTGCTGAACGTCTTCGTCAACGGCCAGTTCCAGACCGCCGTTCGTCTCGACGACGCACGCGGCGCGATGCACTACGGCCACAAGCTGTACCTCCCGGTGAAGGCCTTCCAGCCCGGGCGCAACGTCGTCCAGATCTCGCCGAAGATGGTCCCTCTGCAGACCTACCATTGCTTGATGATCCAGAACGAAAACCTTTGGTTCACCCTCTACCGCGATTCCGATTTCGTCGTGCCACGCTTGCAGAAGAAGGCGCGTCTCCCGAGCTTCACCCTTTTCTCCGAGACGGCTTTCCCGTTCAGCGCCACGCCTGACGGCGAAGACCTCGCGGTCATGATGGCCGGCAAGGACAACACCTCTGTCTGCGCCGCATGGATGCTGCTCGCGAAGATGTCCCAGATTTGCGGTTCGGTCCTCTATCGCGCCGAGATCAACTACACGGCGCCGAAGGGCAAGAAGGACCTGATCGTCGTCGGTCCGGTGGAAACGATCCCCGACGAGGTCATGTCGACTTCTCCGGTCTCGCCCGCGCAGCTCGGGCGCATGCGCTACATCGTCGATGTGAGCCCCACGCCCGAGGCGACGGCCATTGGTCCGATCGCGGAAATCCTCGAGAAGCTCCGCGGCGTGCCTGCCGAGCGTGCCGAGCGCGAGCAGCCCACCACGGTGGAGATGGGGATGACCTCGCAGATGCTCGACGATACCATGGCGATTTCCTACGAGTCGCCGTATGCGCGTGCCCGCCAGGCGACGGTCTTCACCGCCAAGGATTCGGCCACGCTCTACAAGGGTATCTTCAATCTTCAGGATCGCCGTTTCTGGGATAACCTCGACGGCAACCTCGCCGTCTGGGGCACTGATCCCGGCACGCTGGCCACGGCCCGTCTCGGCCCGGAATTCATCTACAAGGTGGACAACCCGATCAAGGTCACGCAGAACCGCTTCAATCGCGATCCGATCCTGTTCGTGACGGTCCTCTTCATCACGATCGGCCTGCTCGCCTTTGTGCTCCGCTTCCTCCTCAAGAAGCGCGAGAAGACAGAAGCGAAATAACCTTGGTCGCGTGGACGGCTGAAGGCCGTCCACCGCGCCCGCTCGCCCCATGAAACGGCGCCCTCATCCGACATCGAAGCCTCGCCCGGGGCGTCCCCGGAGACGCCTTGCGGTTGGCGCCGTGGCGCTGCTGCTCCTCGGCGCGCTGATCTGGCTGATCTGGCCGCGGGATCCGTTTGCCCTCCCCGGGAGTGACTGGCGGCTGTTCAAAAAGCGATTCCTCGCCACCGATGGACGGGTCATCGACGATGGCAACGCGGGTATCACCCATAGCGAAGGGCAGGGGTACGGCATGCTGCTGGCGGCGGCTTTCCGCGATCGTGCCGCCTTCGATCGGATCTGGACCTGGACGCACGACCATCTGAAGCGCAAGGACGACTTCCTCTTCAGTTGGAAGTGGACGCCGGAGAACGGCGGGAGCGTTGGGGATGTCAATAACGCGACGGATGGCGATCTCCTGATTGCGTGGGCGCTCCTGCGCGGATTCAACACCTGGCACGACTACAAGTACAAACAGGCCGCCGGGCAGATCGTTATCACGATCCTCGAGAAAACCACCACGGAGACCTATCTTGGGACCCAGCTCCTCCCTGGGCTCGTCGGCTTTCAGAAGCCGGAGGGAGTGGTTCTGAATCCCTCGTACTACGTTCTTCCTGCTTTTACGGAACTCGCGACCGCGTTCCCCTCCGACAAATGGAAGCCGTTGCGCGCCGGGGCGCTCGCTCTGCTCGGGACCGCACAATTCGGCAAGTGGAAACTTTCGCCTGATTGGACGCTCGTGGGGGAGCATTGGGTGGAGCTGGCGCCGGGACACGACGAGATCTTTGGCTACAATGCCATCCGCGTCCCGCTGCACATCGCATGGGACGATCCGGACTCCCCGCTTCTCAAAACGTTCTCTGATTTCTGGCAAAGCGCGGCTACGGCGAATTGGGATCCGGCTACGGTGAACCTGAGATACGATTCTTTCGGCCCTTACGCGGCCCTGCCGGGGATGCTCGCCGTGCGTGAATTGACTCTCGCCTGTGCAAAAAAAAACAAGCTGACCGTGGCGGAAATTCCGAGGCTCGATACAGAGGAAAGTTACTATTCCGCGAGCCTGAAACTGCTTACCAAAGTCGCGATCCGGGAACGTTTCGCTCCAAAAAGGAATTGACTTTGCCTCTCTGAAAATCCGATTTCTCTGCAACTTGTTCGACCGCCTTTCCTCTTCAAAACCGGCAGCTGTTTTCGTCATGGTCTCCATGTTCGCGGCTGCCCCTGTGGCCTTCGCGCAAAAGAAGAGCGCGTCGGGTGACGCGTCGGCGGCGACGACTCCGGTTTCCGGAGAAACTCCGGGCGAGATTCCTTCTCCGGGCTCTTCTCCGGGCTCTTCTCCGACCACGACGCCCGAGCCGGACTCCCTCTTCGTTCCGATCGTCCCGGGTGCCACTCCAAAGGGTACGCCTCCGCCGCCGGAAAAAGCATTTGCTCCTTCAGATATTCCGGCTCCTGCCATTCAGGCCACTCCCGAGACCGTGGACACGATCGATGCGAGCGACGCCTCGCCCGCGCAGAGCGCCTTCGAGAGGCAGTCCGCGATGACGCTGCGCCCGCAGAGTACGCCGGTACCTCCGACGACGATTCCGGCTGCTCCTCCCGTCACCCAAACGGCGGCGACCTACACTCCGGCCCCGGTCCAGACGCGGTACTCCCCATCCGCCCTTCCGCAGCCCACCACGACGACCACGACGACCACGCAGACGCCTTCCTATTCCGTCGCAGCGCCGGTCCCGCAGTCCACTTACGGCGCGGAGCCGCTGCCGTCCGCGACGCCGGTCCGTACCTATACCCGCACGACCAGCAATAGCACCGCGCCTCGGCGCCAGGCCTCTGCCAGCAGCGGCGTGAGCGATGCGATCAGTGGCGAGCGCCTTTCCCAGATGATGTCCTCCGCGCGGGCAAATCGCAGCGCAAAGCAGGCGACCGCCGTCGGCTGGGCGGAGTTCCAGCGTAAGGATTACGAGTCCGCCAGCATGTGGTTCGAGCAGGCGATCTCGTGGGACACTTCCCTCGGCGAGCCGTACTACGGCCTCGCGTTGACGAAGTTCACCACCGGCGATACGTCGCAGGCGGAGGCCATCGCCGGCTATCGCACGAATTCCTATCCCAAGATGCGCACCCTCATGGGGGACATCCTCGTCCGCCGCGCGATGGAGGACTACGAGGCGAAGCAGTATCCGGAGACGATCCAGGCGCTCGACAAGGCCGCCAACTACCGCTCGCTCAGCCGCAACGAGCAGATCATTCGTGGCTGGTCCTACTACTACGCCCGCGACTACCAGAGCTCTGCGAACATCTTCGAAGGCCTCTACCGCAAGCAGCCCGATAAGGCGAGCGCAGAGGGCCTCTATGCCGCCCTGTCCCGCCTGAAGGATTGGAAGCGCCTCGAGCAGATTGCCGGGGAAGTGCCCGGTCCGCTCAATCACATCTACATGACTTACGATACTGAGCAGTATTATAAGTCGAGCCTCTACCTCGCGGCCTACGATTCGAATCCAAAAGCCTATCCGGCTCTCGCGAATATCGACTCGCCTTCCGTCGCCGTCGGTTTCGAGTACGCGCAGAAGTCTGGCGAGAGCGGCGAGTCCAAACTGACCACCGCCCGTGCGCCGGTCGTCAAGGGCAGCTTCTCGCCCGCCAACCGGGTGATCATTTCCGGCGAAGTCGCCCGCCTCATGCTCCGTTCCGGCACGCCGAACGATGGTGCGCTCATCGGCACGCCACCGGAAGAGTTTCAGCAGTTCAGCCAGAACATCAGCACGAACTACAACAGCCTCTACGAGATCAAAGGCCGCATCGAGTACCAGGACTGGCTCTCTCCTTATCTCGAGCTTGGTTCCACTCCGCTCAACGGTCCGCTCTCCGCGCGTCTGATCGGCAAGGGTGGTGCGCAGTACCGCTACAGCTCCGGCTACGTCCAGGGTGAAGTTTACTCCCAGCCGATCCGTGAATCCGTCCTGAGCTATGTCGGTCTCAACGATCCTTATGTGAGTGGTCGGACCTGGGGCCGCGTGCAGGAGACCGGTGGGTCGCTTCAGTGGTTCCAGGGCCTGCCGAGCGACATCACACTCTACGCCAAGGCCAGCTACGGCGTGATCACGGGCACGAATACCGAGCAAAACACCCACCTCTCGCTCATCGGCTCGGTCTCGAAACTCTTCCGTTACCCCGGCTTCGAATACATCACCGTCGGTCCGGCCGTTTCCTACGAGCAATACGACAACAACCAGAACCAGTTCACCTACGGCAACGGTGGCTACTTCTCGCCGCAATACATCATCCAGGGCATCGTCGAGGCGCAGGCCCTCACGACGGAAGGTCTCAGCTGGCTCGCTCGTGGTTCCATCGGTGGCGGTGCGCAGCAGAACAAGCAGGACGCCTCGCCCTACTTCCCGCTCGATCCGGATGGTCGCGAGTTCCCTGGTACGAATTCCTCGACCGGCATCTTCCTCGTGAAGGCGGAGGGTGGCGTGCTCATCTGCCCGGAGTGGATGGTCGGCGCGAAACTCTCCTACGCGGTCACGGCGGATTACAACGAAGGCTTTGCCTCGATCTACGTGCGTTACTTCTTCGAGCCTCGCGCGGGTCTCTTCCGTTCGGACCTCGACTCGAGCTACTGGTAGGCCGTGGCTGATTCGCCGTCTTTGCGACCAGCCGTCTTCCTCGACCGGGACGGCACCCTCATGGAAGAGGTCAATTTCTGCCGCGACCCCGCGGACGTGCGCGCCATTCCCGGTGCCGCGAAGCGCCTCGCGCAGCTGCGCCGCCTCGGCTGGGCCATCGTCATCATTACGAACCAAAGCGGCATCGGGCGCGGCATCATTTCCATGGAGGACTACGAGGCCGTCCACGCCGAGCTCCTCCGCCAGATCGGTCACGAGGTAGATGGCGCATATTTCTGCGCCGACGTGCCGCCGAACATCACGCCGCGCCGCAAGCCCGGCATCGGCATGATCGAGGAGGCCGTGCGCGACCTTGGCCTGGATCTCGAGCGCGCCTATTTCGTCGGCGACAAGACCATGGACGTCCAGTGCGGCCACGCTGCGGGGTTGCCTTCGATCCTCGTGCACACCGGCCATGGGAAGAAGCATCTCGGTTGTGGGGCGGACTTCGAGGCTCGCGATGTCGTCGAGGCACTCGATTGGATCATCGGCAAAGAAGGTCTTTAGTTGAGCGTTTTAAGTTGAGAGTTTGAGTGCGCGCTCCGCGTGGTTTTTCTCTCTCAACGATCCGCTCTCAACTCTCAACTTCACCAGCCAGCATGTCCGTCGCCATCATTCCCGCCCGCTGGGCTTCCACGCGTTTCCCCGGCAAGCCGCTCGCCATCCTCGCCGGCAAGCCGCTCGTTCAGCATGTCTGGGAGAAATGCCTGCGCGCCAAAAAACTTTCGCGCGTGATCGTCGCCACCGACGACATGCGCATCGCCGAGGCCGCCTTTGATTTTGGAGCCGAGGTCACGGTGACTTCTTCCAAACACCCGACCGGCTCCGACCGGCTTGCCGAGGTCGCTGCACGCCTCAACGGCGTTTCCCGCATCATCAATGTCCAGGGCGACGAACCGATGATCGATCCGCGGCTGATCGACAAACTGGTCGTGGAGATGGAGGAGAATCCCAAGGCCGAGATGGTGACGGCGGCGACGCCTTTCGCCGACGCGGATGCCGCGGCGAATGCCAACAACGTCAAGGTCGTCGTCGATCGCCTTGGCAATGCGCTCTATTTCTCCCGCAGTCTCATTCCCTTCGATCGCGATGGAGTTGGGGCTCCCGCGCCGCTGCACCACCTCGGCATTTACGGTTACCGTCGCAAGTTTCTCCTGAACTTCGTGCGCTGGAAGCCAACGCCGCTGGAGCAGGCGGAGAAGCTCGAGCAATTGCGCGCCTTGGAAATGGGCGCGCGCATCCGCGTCGTCCTCACGAAGCACCGCAGTATTGGCGTGGACACCCCCGCCGATCTCGTGGCTGCGGAGAAGCTTTTCAAATAGTCATTTCCCTCCGGAGTCCTGTTTTTTGATTCTCAGGGCGAGAAATTGCCGGATTCGGTTCGCCGTAGGGGATGCTGTCGTTTCCGGTATCACTCGGTGGTCATTCGCAGATAGACGGCGAGAAGATTTCGGCGTTCCAATTCGGCTTCCAACAAGGAGTGGTCGATCTCGGTTGAAGAGACCGTCAGCATGCGACGGATGTCCCGCACGTGTTTGTCGCTCCCGCCTTCGGCATAGTAGGCGACTTTCCAGACGATGATATATTCCGGAGGGACGTAGAACGCTTTGCCGGAGCGCAGGGGAATCTCGCGACGCTCTTTCCATGCCCAAATGAAAAAAGAGTCACGCTGGGACGGATAGAAATCAGCTTTGTACCGTAAGCACGTCCGCCGGCGGGCAATAGTAATCGGGATAAGGGTAGCAGGCGGGCAGGGCGTGGAGATGGGCCGGGTCAAGCGCGACGGCGAGATCGATATCGAGGGTGAGTCGTGGCTCGCTGTAAAGCATCGAGCCGAGAGAGCCTGCGACGAGATATCGCATCCCGCGATCGTGCAGTGGCTGCACGAAGAGTGCGATGAGGTCAGGTTCGTCCACGGGCGAATTCCTGGGCGACGGCGCGCGAAATTTGATCCTCGGTCCAGTCGGGATGCCGGTGGCGGTAGGCGGCGCTGCGAACCTCGCGGGCGGTACGCATCATGCCGCGGAAGACGTCCCATTTTTCCTGGGGAGTCATGGCCCGGAGCCGCTCGAGTTGCAGGGGATGGAGAGGCTCGAGCTTCATCGATGATGAAGAAATTAGCAGGCCGGAGGCCGATGCTCGATTCCCAAGGCTACTTCACCTCGACCGGGGTGCCTTTCTTGATCTTCTGCGCGAGGATCCAGGCGTCCCAGTTCGCCGTGCGGATGCAGCCGTGGCTGGCATTGCGGCCAATCTGGTCGGGCGAAGGCGTGCCGTGAATGCCCCGGCTCGGGATGTTGATCGCGAGCCACACGATGCCCACGGGATTGTTCGGTCCTGGTGGCAATTCGTAGGCGGTGTCGCTGCGTTTGCCGGTCTCGAGCACGGACTTATCCCAGCGGAAGGTCGGCAGCAGCGTGTTCGACGTGATGTGGTAGTTGCCGACTGGTACGGGAAATTCGGCGGACCCGGGCGTGCAGGGGAAGCAACCGGTCAGCTTGTCGTCCTCGTAGAGCTCGATCAATCGTGGCTCGCGCAGGAGGACGAGCTTGCGCTTCGGCTCGTAGGCCGGGGTGGGCGTGGCCTCGGCGTTGCCGTCGGCCCCGGTTTTCTTGGCGGTCCTGGCCTCTGTCCGGCGTTGTTTCTCGAGGTCGGCGACCGCTTGCAGGTCGAAAGGCTCGACGTCCGGCACGCGGACCACCGCCCCGGCGGCGGGCGGTTCCTTGAGAGTCGGATTCAGCTCCTGGATGAAATCGAGATCGGTGTGGAATTTCTCTCCCAGCATCTCCCACGTATCCGCGTACGGGAGGCGCTTGAGTTTGGCCTGTTCCTGCGGCTTGGAGGCGACCTGCCCCACCCAGGCGACATCCTCGGCCGTCACGGTATATTCCTTGTAGGGCTCGGCCACGCCGCTGACGTCGATGCGCGTGCCTGGAGGGATCTGATAGGCCGTGCAGTAGCGATCTGCCGCCTTCTGGGTGAACTCCCCGCCCAGCCCGTCGATCTTCCCCGGGCGAAAATTGGCCCGGTCGAGCACGATCTGTACTTTCACCATTTCTTTCCGCTCGGGATCGTCCGGTTTTTGATCAGCCAGTTTTCCCACCCGTGCGGATGGGATCTCGGAGGCAAAAAGACCGGGCGTCGAAAGCAGGATTGCCGCCGTGAGGAGTAGGGAGCGAAGGGCCATGGGAACCGTTGATGTTCTCACGCAGTTCGCAAAAAACAAGGCCACCGGCCCTGAGAAATGCCCTCGTGTGACTGTTCCGTCGATTTTTCTCATTTGCGCCGCAGCCAGGTTCGTGTGAAATAGACCGGCTATCGGTAGAAATCATTACAGTTGGGAGACGCAGCCGCGCCGCAAGCGGGGTCGTTTTTATTTAAGATGGTGGTTCTGGGGACCCCTGGCTGCGCTGGCGCTTGCCTTCGTGGTGGGGTTCATCGCCTACGGCATCCTGCGCGCCCAGTTCCAGCAGCGCGCCGACGAGTTCAATCTCGCGGACATGGAGAAAATGGAGTCCGCCACCCTGGTCTATGACCGTAACGGCGAACTGCTCGGGAAGTTTTTCCTCCAGAACCGTATTCCTGTCCCCGGCGACCAGATCTCGCCGATGATGACCAAGGCCGTCGTTGCGGCGGAGGATAACCGCTTTTACGAGCACGACGGCGTGGATTTCTGGGGCATCTTCCGCGCGGCGCTGAAGAACTATCGCTCGGGCAAGATCAAGCAGGGGGCGAGCACGGTCACCCAGCAGCTGGCGCGCAACTCGTTCGACATGCACGAGCGCACCTACAAGCGCAAGGTGATCGAGATCCTGCTTGCGAACCGCATCGAGAAGCACTTCACGAAGGATCAGATCATGACCATGTATCTGAACCGCGTTTATTTCGGCTCCGGCCTCTACGGCATCGAGGCGGCCGCCCGCGGTTATTTCGGCGTGCCGGCGAAGGATCTCAGCGTCAGCCAGTGCGCGACCCTCGCGAGCTTGTTGAAGAATCCGAACCGCCTGTCGCCCTGGAACAATCCGGAGGGCGCGAAGAACTCGCGCAATTTCGTGCTCGGCCGCATGCAGGACATGGGCTTCATCACGAAGGAGGACATGCAGCGCGAGCAGGACAGCATCCTCGTGACCAGCCGCCGCATGAATCCGACCAAGATCTCGTACGCGGTCGATTACGTCCGCCAGCAGGCCATCGCGTCGCTCGGCTACGAGCGGGCAATGAACGGCGGCTTCAAGATCTACACCACGCTCGACCAGCGGATGCAGCGCGCCGCGGAGTCTGCCTTGCGGGCGCGTTTGAGCGAGGTGGAGAGCCGCCCCGGCTACAATCACGAGACCTACGCGCAGTTTGCCGAGAAATTCAAACCCTTCGACGACGTCCTCCGTCGGGGCGGGTTTCCGGGGCAGCAGCCGACTCCGAATTACCTGCAGGGTGCGGTCATCGCCTACGACAACTCGACCGGCGGCATCCTGACGCTCGTCGGCGGCCGGGAGTTCAAGCACAGCGAGTACAACCGCGCGATGCAGGCGAAGCGGCCTGCCGGCACGGCTTTCACTCCGCTCGTTCTCGCCGCGGCGCTGGAGAAAAATATCTTCCCCGGGGAGATCGTTCAGGACGCCGCGCTGGACAATCGTTTCGTCGGTATTGGCGGCACGACGGGCATCCTCGGTGAATGGGGCGTCGAACGCGCCGGCAACGAGTACGAGGGAGGCATCCCCGCGCACGAAGCGATCGCGAAGGGCAAGAACGCCGCCACGGTGCGCCTCGGTTGGATGGCGGGCATGGACGCGGTCAAGGAGGTCACCAAGAAGGCGGGCATCGATGCCCCGCTGCGCAATTTCCCGAATACCTACCTCGGTGCGAGCGAAGTTTCCCTGGATGAGCTCGCGCTCGCTTTCACGACTTTCCCTGGCGGCGGCTCGCGGCCGAAGCAGAGCTACATCATTGATCGCATTATCGATGGCGACGGTTCCGAGGTCTTCAAGTCCCATCCCGAGCGCGTGCCGGTGGTGGCGGACTCGACGGCCTTCCAGGTGAATGCGGTCCTCGACGACGCGCTGCATCTCGGCACCGGTGTCGATGCGACTTCGAAATACAATCTTGGCAATTTTCCCGCCGCTGCGAAGACCGGCACCGCCTACAATTTCACCGATACCTACACCGTCGGCTACACCAGTGCGGTGACCTGCGGCGTGTGGATCGGCTTCGATCGGCCCACGAAGATTTTCCGCGGCGCGTTCGGCAATGATCTGGCCCTGCCGGTGTGGACGCAGATCATGAATGTCTCCACGCAGGATTTCCGGCCGAAGCCTTTCGAGCGCCCGTCCTCCATCATCCCTGTGTCCATCTGCCGCGTTTCCGGCCTGCTCGAGACCGGGCGCTGTGAGGAGGACGTGAAGGATCCGCAGACCGGGCAAGTCCACAAGCAGAAGACTTCCTACATCGAGTACGCCACCGCCAAAAGCAAGCCGACCATCCCTTGCGACGTCCATGGCACCGGCTTGCGCCTCTACTCCAAGGAGCAGGATCAGTCCGAATGGCCGCGCCCGGTCATGGCGGTCAACCTGGCTATGATTCGCCCCGTGGCGGTCGGTGCGCCTGCACTGGTCGGTCTCGACGACGTTTACCACTCCGTGAAGCCTGCCGCCCTGAGGATCCGTGAGGACGAAATCCCGGTTGCGAAGGCCACGGCGGTCGATGAACAGGTCGCTAACGCGGCTCTGAAGGCCGGTGAACCGCCGAAGGCATTGCCCGTGGATGCTCCGGCCCCGGCGGCGCCGAATTCTCAGGAAGTGCGTCGCGCCGAGTCCGTGAAGCCGCTCGATGTCCCGGCGAACAATCCGAACATCCCGATCGACGTTCCCGCGCCGATCAATTTCTAGGCCTCCGGGGCGGCGTCGAAGGCCGTGACCTGGTCGAGGATCAGATCCGCCATCATCGGCTCGGTCCCGATCGCACTGGCGTAATAGAGCCGTCTCCCGCGTGCGGAATAGGGATTCCGCCGGAAGACCTCCCGCTGGCTCGCCGCCGGCTGGCCCTCTTCCTCGATGCCGAGCAGCACCGGGATGTCCTGGTAGCTGTGCAGCCCGTCCGCGATGAAGAAGGGCAGCACGAGGACATTCGGGCAGTGGGTCAACCGATCCCACTCCGCCACGAGCGGCGGTTCCTCCATGTAGGCCGAGATGACTTCGCCGAAGAGATTCATCGCCGAGATGCGGCGCACCTGATCCTTGGCCGCGACGGCGGAGTTGTCATTCAGCGCCGTGCCGTGGCCGACGATGATCAGGCTCGTTTCCCCGGGCGGCACGCCGGGTGCCGTCTCGCGGGCACGCTGGAGCAGGACCTCGGTCATCCGCGGGTGGCTGCCGACCGGCTCGCAATATTTGATCGTGCGTCCGTTCCGCCGGGTCACCCGGCCGTCCAGCGCGAGCTCCCGAGGGATCACCGTGCGGGTGAAATAGCCTTCGCTGATGAAATCCGGCACCACATAGACCTCGTCGCTTTCGACCATGCGCAGCACCTCGCGCATCGAGGGTTCTTCCTTCCAGAAGCAGGTCGCGACCTCGGAAAATACGCCTCGGGCGCGAATCGCGTCCGCATGCTCGTGCGTGGGCGCGCTCGAGTCGGGATTGAGCGTCGAGCCATGGCCGACGATCACGAGGGCGGAGCCGGGTTTCGATTGCATGGAGTGAATGTTCTTTTGCCCTTCACAGAAAGTCACCGCGAATGTATTCGGACCGGATGTCCGTTTGTTCTGACCAGTGGATTCGCCGGATGGCGAAGGAAAAAGGAATGATCGAGCCGTTCGTGGACGGCCAGGTCAAGGAAGGCGATGCCGGCGGCCGGCTGATCAGCTACGGGCTGTCGAGCTATGGCTACGACCTGCGCGTCTCGGATGAGTTCAAGGTCTTCACCAACGTTTTCAGCTCCATCGTCGATCCGAAGAACTTCGATCCGAGCTCGTTCGTCGATATCAAGACCGACGTCTGCATCGTGCCGCCGAACTCCTTCGCCCTGGCCCGCAGCGTGGAGTATTTCCGCATTCCCCGGGATGTGCTCACGATCTGCGTTGGGAAGTCCACCTATGCCCGCTGTGGCATTATCGTGAACGTCACGCCCTTCGAGCCGGAGTGGGAGGGTCACGTGACCCTGGAGATTTCCAACACCACTCCGCTGCCCGCGCGGATCTACGCCAATGAAGGCCTGGCCCAGGTCGTCTTTTTCAAGGCCGAGGAGATCTGCGAGACGAGCTACGCCGACCGCGGCGGCAAATACATGAAGCAGCAGGGCATCACGATCCCTCGCATGTAGTTTTCGCGATGGTGCCGGATCCGTCGGGCAATCCGGCTCCGGCAGTTGAGCCCTTTCTCTTGGCGGACGGGACTCGAGGCCTTGACCGTCCGAGTCGCCCGGTTTTGCCTGCCGGTCCATAATCCTGTGATAAAAGGGCAGGCGATAAAGGGGGGCTGCCTTTTCTGTTTCTGTTTGCGGTTTTGTTGATCCGCGATTGCGTCAAGGGGATCGTGAAGTCGGCGCTCCGCTCACGTCCGATACTTCTGAACCGATCTGAGGATGCGGTGAATTTCCGCATGTTTTAGCCCGATTACAGTGCCATTTTCTTTCAACAAGTAAGGCCTTGTTGTCTCACGATGAAGTGGTATGTAGTGGCTATATTCGTAAGCCGGTCTGTTTTTGGAATCCGCAGAAAACCACCTGCCTCGAGATTTGCTGGTTCGTTTGAATGAATACCTCGTCTCCCTCCCTTCGTGGCCGTGATCCCTTGCGGATTCTTTTGGTCGGAGATTCTGCGGACGATTCAGATCTGCTGGCGGCTGCCTTCCGAGACGGCGGCCGGGAGTGTTCGATATCGCGGGTGCAGACCGCGGAGGCGTTGCGGGCAGCTTTGACGGCTGGGGGATGGGACTTGGTCGTGACCGATTATTCTCTGCCTGGCTTCGATGCGCGGGGCGTGATCCAGGTCGTGCGTGAGTCAGGGCGTATAACACCGCTGATCGTCGTGTCCGATCGTGTCGGCGAGGACGTGGTGGTAGAGATGCTGCTTCTGGGCGCAGCCGATTACCTGTGTAAGCAGAATCTCACGCGATTGGTTTCGGCTGTCGATCGGGCGCTGAGCAGAGCGCGCGACCGTCAGCAGCATGAGAGGGCGGAGCACATGAAGACGCTTATCATGGCGAATTCGAGGGACCTCATCGGCGCGCTCGACGCGAAGGGACGGATCCTTGAGGTCAGTGCCGCGGCGGAGCGCATTCTTGGCTATCGGCCGGAGGAAATGATCGGACGAAATTTTCTCGAATATGTGCATCCTGGCGATCGCGAGTCCACGCGCGCCGAGGCGAGGGCGATCATCGGTGGACGCCCCACGGCCAACTTCGAGAACCGCTACCTGCGGCGGGACGGCGCGGTGGTGGACGTGATGTGGTCGGCGTGCTGGTCTCTGGAGGATGAGATGCTGATTGGCGTGGGCCGCGATGTGACGGAGCAAAAGGCGGCGCGCGATACGCTGCGGGTGGCGCTCGAGAGGCTCCAACTTGCTCTGGCGGCCGGTCGCGCGGGAATTTGGGAAATCGATCTCGTCACTCACGGGCTGAAATGGGACGAGCAGATGCGATCGATCTACGGGTGCCCGGCAGCGATGGATCCGATGCACATCGACGAGTGGTACGAGGCCATCGTTCCCAGGGATCATGGCAAGCTCCGGGCGCTTTGCGATGATGCATCCAACGGGGTGCGTGAGTCCTTCCAGGTGGAGTTCCGCATCATCCGGCGTGGCGACGGCGCTCCACGAGTGCTCGAGGCCATGGGCACCCTGGTGCGCGACTCATCCGGAAAGCCCGAGCGCCTGATCGGCATCAATTGGGACGTCACCGAGGAGCGGGACCGCGAGCAGCGGCTGGCAAGTGCCCTTCTGCATGAGCAGGAACTCGCACGGAAGGCAAAGGCGGGCGAACGGGCGAAAGGTGAATTTCTGGCCATGATGAGTCATGAGATCCGCACGCCGATGAACGGACTGCTCGGCTTCGCGGAAGTCCTCACGCAATCCTCGTTACTGCCGGAGGAATGCCTCGGGCACGCGCAGATCATCATGCGAAGCGGCGAAGCGATGCTCCGCATTCTTGATGATGTCCTGGATTTCAGCCGGCTGGAAGCCGGCCGGCTCGAGATCGTGCCGACAGAGTTTTCGGTGCGGGAGATGCTGGCGGATGCTCAGGAGTTTCTGTTGCCCCGGATTGACGAGAAGGGGTTGCAGCTGCATGTGGCGCTGGCGTCGGACGTGCCGGACGTTCTTCGAGGCGACGTGGGGCGGCTGCGGCAGATCCTGCTGAATCTTGCCGGAAACGCGATCAAGTTCACCGAGCGCGGTTCCGTCACGCTTTCGTTGCGGAGGGCGCCGCAAGCGGCGCGGGACAACACTCCGTTTTTTGAGCTTTCCGTGCGGGACACGGGAACGGGAATTTCTCCGAAACAGATCTCCCGGATCTTCGAGCCGTTTACGCAGGCGGATCCGGGCCTCGCGCGGCGTTTTGGCGGGACGGGGCTCGGACTCACGATTTCGCGGCGCCTCGCGGAGCTGCTCGGGGGAGAAATAACCGTGAGCAGCCGGCCGGGTGAAGGGTCGGATTTTCGGGTGACCGTTCCACTCGGGGAGGTCGATTCCGTGGAGGTCGCCATCGTCTCGCCACCGGCTCTTCCCCTGGACCGGACGTTCGCAGCCATGCATCCGATGCGAATTTTGTTGATCGAGGATGATCGGGTGAATCTCAAGCTCGTGCTCACGCTCGTGCGGCGGCTCGGCTACGAGCCGCTGGCCGCGCGCGACGGGCGCGAGGCGGTCGAGATATACAACCGGGAGCGGCCGGACTGCCTGCTGATGGATCTCCAGATGCCGCAGATGGACGGCATCGACGCGACTGAAAAAATCCGCGCGATCGAGCGGGCGTCGGGTTCGGAGCAGCGGGCGTTCATTGCCGCGCTTACCGCGAATATTTTCCCGGAGGACCGCGAGAAATGCTTCCAGGCGGGGATGGACGCATATCTCAACAAGCCGGTAAAGCTCGCGGACTTGGCCGCGATGATGGCGGAAGCCCGGGCATTCGCGCGCTAGCGTCGGAACGGACCGTCCCCGAGCCATCGCTCGAGGGGGCGCTGACCCGGAGACGGCCCTCCCTGAGTACGAACTGGCGCCGCTTCCCGGGTGCGTGGCATTGACCTTTCGGGGCCGTTGTTCGACACTGGCGCGGTGATCTCCACGAGGCATTTTTCAAGCGCTCGCGTGGGCGTTTTCGCATTTCTTTCCATCACCTTCTTCTGGGCGGCGGGATCTGGCCTTCGCGCGGCAGACACGCTCCTGCATTCCTTCGACGGCGCACCTTCTGACGGAGCTTTTCCCGTGGGTGATGTCGTCGTTTCCGGCCATTCGCTTTTTGGCATGACTCAGCTGGGAGGCGTTAACGACTCGGGGACCATCTATCGGTTGAGCGACACCGGGGGCAGTGCGCAAATCCTCCACAGCTTTTCCGCGGGAAGCACTCCGTCGGGATCGCTGATTTCCGGAGGGGCCACGCTCTATGGCATGACGAGTGTGACGGGGGGATTCGGCGATATTTTCAGTATTGCCGCCGACGGCAGCGCCTTCACCACGGTCTACCATTTTCAGGGCGGCCCTTCGGGCGGAGCGGATCCGCTGGGCTCGCTTCTGCTGAGCGGTTCCAAGCTCTACGGGATGACCCAGCATGGCGGTGCCCACGGCGCGGGAGCGATCTTCAGCCTGAATGCGGATGGCACGGGATTCAGCCTGCTCTACAGCTTCGGCGGCGCAGATGGCGCGAATCCGCAGGGAGGATTGGTGCTTTCGGGATCGACGCTCTATGGGATGACGACCAGCGGCGGCACGACGAACGGCGGGGTGGTCTTCCAGATCGATGTCAGCGGGAGTGGTTACGAGGTGCTGCATACGTTCGCGGGCGACACGGGAACGAGCCCGCAGGGATCCTTGATCATCGACGGGTCCACGCTTTATGGAACGACGGCTTCTGGTGGAGCTTTGGGCGCGGGCACGGTTTTCGCGCTGGACTCCGGAAGCAAGGAATACGCGGTGCTGCACAATTTCGGCGGCGGGGCGGACGATGGCTCTCTTCCCACGGGGTCGCTGACGCAGGTGGGGTCGCAGTTGTATGGAACGACGCAGATCGGCGGGGTGGCCGACGCGGGTACGATTTTCGAGATCGGCGTCGATGGGACCGGTTTTGGATTGCTGCATAGTTTCGCCGGAGGAGCCGTGGATGGCGCGAGCCCGCAAGGTTCGCTTACTTTCGGAAACGGGCAATTCTATGGCACGACGGCGGGCGGGGGGAGCGAGGCCAACAATGGGACGGTCTTCGCGGTTGCGGTGCCGGAGCCGGGAGTGGCCGGATTGCTGCTCGTGGCGACGACGGTCTTCGTGGCCTCGCGGAGGCGGCGGGTGGTTTTCGCGGATTGACTACATCCCGGAGGTGTAGCTGAGCGGGCTGATCTCCTCGATCGAGGTGTGGCCGGACAGAACCTGGGTGAGACCCTCCTGGTAGAGGGAGAGAACACCGTGGCGAAAGGCGACTTCGCGCATTTTGCTTTGCGGGGCGTTCGAGGCGATGAGGTCAGCGATCTCCAGGGTGATCGGGCACATCTCCATTAGGGCGATGCGGCCCGAGTAACCGGTCTCGCCACATTCGCTACAGCCGGTTTTCCCGTAGAACATGCTCACGCCGGAGGGAATCTCGACCAGATTTCTCTCGAAGATGCGGCGGACGTCGTCGGTGATCGCGTACGGGCGCTTGCAGAAGGCGCAGAGCCGGCGAACGAGGCGCTGGGCCTGGCTGAGCGCGAGCGCGTCGGCGAGGAGATACGGCGGCAGGCCCATCGAGATCAGACGGCTGACGGCGCGCAGGCTGTCGTTTGCATGGAGGGTGGTGAGAACCAGATGGCCGGTGAGGGCGGCGTTCACGGCGGCGTTCGCCGTCTCCTCGTCGCGGGACTCGCCGATGAGGATCACATCGGGATCGGCGCGCAGGAGCCGGCGCAATCCCTGGGGGAAATCGATGCCATTGATGGGATCGGTCTGGGTCTGGTTGATGCCTTCGATCTCGTATTCGATCGGGTCCTCGATCGTGTGGATGTTGATGCTTTCGCGGTTGATGCTGTTGATGAACGCGTAGAGCGAAGTCGTCTTGCCGCTTCCGGTGGGGCCGGTGACGAGGACGAGTCCCTGGTCGCGGTTCATGGTGTCGCCGATGATCTGGGACTGGCGCGCGGTGAGATTCAGCTCGCTGAGGCGCTTCACTCCGTCCTTTTTGTCGAGGAAGCGGATCGTCAGTTTCTGGAGATCGCGCCGGCAGGGGATGGCGGAGACACGGCAATCGATGCGGCGCTTGCCGATGCTCATGGCAAAGCGGGCGTCCTGCGCGTCCTGCCGCTGGTGACCCATGTTGGAGTAGTTCTTGATCAGGCTGATGAAACGCGGGAGGCCTTCCTCGGGGCAGGAGTGAATGACCTGGAGCTCACCGTCGATACGGGCGCGGAAGCGGGCGGTGTTGAAATATTTTTCGACGTGGAGATCGCTCGCGCGTTGGGAGATGGCGCGATAGAGAACCCAGTGGACAATCTGCTCGGGGGTGACGTGGATGCTGGCGGGATTCAGCCGCTGCATCTCGCCCGCATCGATCTCCACGAGATTCGTGGTGTCGGAGTAATCGAGGTCTCCGGTGATGACTTCCGCGGTCGCCTTGGACCCGCGGCCGCGGTTGCGGCCGATGGCTTCGAAGATGCTGTCCCGGTCGGCAAGGAGCTGGGTGAACTTGAACTCGGCGGCGCCGGTGGAGAGCCACTCGTCCTCGAAGGCATAGTTGTCACGCTCCGCGGTGAGGAGGAAGACCCGGTGCTTCCCGACGTACAGCGGATAGACACCATGTTTTTCCAGAAGGGTATCCGGAAATGTGCTTTGCGAGGGGGCATACTCGGGATTGAAGACCCCCTCGCCGCGGGCGATGTGAGTGAGGGCGACGCCGAAATTTTTGGGAAGCAGCTTGAAGTCGGCGATGCGGCGATAGTCGTTGCCGGCAAAGGCGCGTTCGCTGGTTTCGAGTTCCTCGCGTTCCTTGGGGAGAAATGGGTAAACGCGCAGGATCCACTGGACCATGGCGAGGAGCCCGCAACCATGGGGGGGCGGCTCCATGGGCGGCAGGTCGGTGGCGGGGATGAGAGGGGTGAAGTTGAGCCGGGATGTGAGGTCGTCGCGGAGCTCGAAGTATTGGGACTCAGAGACGAGGGTGCGAATGACGAAAGGCTCGGCGATGCTCCACAGGTCGGTGGAGGCGGGATTGTAGTGCGCGACGAGCAGCAGGGGGCCAAGCGTGCCGAAGGGAAGCCATGGTTCGTCGGAAGTCTTCGGCTGGGCGAGCCGTCGGAATATTTCCTCGGCCCGCGTGGAGCAGGCGGCGCGGGCGAGCTGCACTGGAGAGATCTTGAATTCTCCCGCCAGCCACTCCAGGGCGCTCTCGGGATCACGCTGGTTGAGCCGGGCGATGGCGGCGTGAGCCTCCGATGTCGGTCGGGCGGGGGGCACGGCAAACCCCCGGGCGATCAGGTTCTCGGCAAGGGCGGTCCAGGCGCTGTCGCTCATACGAGGCGCTCCGTTGACTGGGAAATGCAACCTCGGACAAGAGAAGAGCTTACTCGCCCGTGAGGAGACCGGTGCCGGTAGTGCCCGGCATGAGCAGCTCGAAGGCGCGTCCGTTCCATTGGATGCGATAAGTATCGCTCCCCGTCGCGACGGTGTCGCGAAAATTTATCTCGAGATAAGGAGATCCGGGAATCCCCGGATCCCGGGTCTTGAGGGTGGAGAGGATGGCAAGCTCGTCCGTGGCGGAGCCGTCGATCGGGGTGACGGTCAGGTCGCTGACGGCCTGGCCATAGTGAAGCACCGCGCGGTTGAGCAGGGCCAGATTGTCGCGCGCGACACTCTCCCGGGCCGAGTCATGGATGCCCTGGTAGCTTTGGATCGCGATCCCGGCGAGGACGCCGATCGCCACGATGACGACGAGCAGCTCGGTCAGGGAAAACGCCGAGTGGAATTTTCGATGTGCGGCAGCGAATCGGGCGGAAGGAAACATCGCGGCGATCTCAATACGTGATCGTGCCGCCGGGCCCCGTGAGAGGTACCTTCGCGAGGGGAAGAAGGGCGGTGGGGGCGGGAAGGGTGACGCTATAGCCCCCGGGCATGTAGTCGGTGAAGGCGGCCGGGGCGTAGGCGAGATAGGGAGCCAGGAGGGCATAGCGGCTGGCAGGAGTCGTGGCGGCGGCCCAACCTGCGATGGCATTCGCCTGGCCGTGGGCCTGGATGTAGGACGCCACGGAAAGATTGATCGCCTCCGCCCGGGAGATGGCGAGGCTCTCCTCGCTGTCGGTCTTGATCCGGACGATGTTTGGCAGGGCGAGAAAAGTGATGATGCCGATGAGGGCGACCGCGGCGAGGACCTCGACGAGGGAGAAGGCGCGAGAAAAGAGGCGGGTGGGACGAGGGGGCGTCATGGCGTAACGAGGTTTACCTTGGGGTAAGAGTTGGAGGGCCAGTCGGTGATCTGGAGATATTGGCCGACTTTGACCATCGCGTCGGAGCGCACCTGGTTGGCGTCGACGGTATTGGCGGTCAGGTGGGAATAGGTTGCCGAATCGAGATAAGCCTGGATGAGGGCCAGCCGGGCGAGACCGTTGGCTGCGGCGCCATATTCGGCGCGGGCCGAGGAGAGCGAACGCGGGGCCGCGCTCCGGTAGGCGATCCAGCTGTTAAGAGCCTCCTGCACCACGGCCTGCTGCTGTCGCGCGAGGACAAGGCGTGAGTCGGCGGCAGCGTTGGAGAAGGAGCTGATCACGATGGAGGCCATGATCGCGATGATCGCGATGACGATGAGCAGTTCGACGAGGGTGAACGCGGCGGGGGAACGGGATCTCATTCTCAAAAAAACAAGCTCCGGAGGAGGGGCCGCCGGAGCTTGTCTGCTGCATTTGGAGCGTGCTACGCGGATCGCTGTCTGATCGTGGGAGCACTCCTCCTGATTTGTACGGGGACTAGGAGTTAGTTGGCCGTTCCTGTGCCGTCCTTCTTGTATTCGAAGCCTGTGGCTGGAGCGTAGTTGAGGTACTTTTTCACGTCTGCGGTGTAGTCATTCGCATCCATATCGAGCTTGAAATAGGGGGTGTTGGCGCCGTTGACGTTAAAGCCCGTGATCATTTCCGTGACGGCGGCCGTGCCGGTGGCGTCTGTCGAGAAGGACTTGCCAGCGGCTTGGGCTGCCGACGAAACGGAGGCGATGTTTTGGGCGTTGCGCTGGTCCCGGGCGTTTTGCGCGGAGCCGGTGATGCCCGAGATATTCGGGATGGCAATGGCGGCGATGATGCCGATGACGGCGATGACGACAAGGAGTTCGACCAAGCTGAAGCCCTTGCGGGCGGAGGCGAGGGAGAGTTTCCGGCGGAGTTTGGTTGGGAGGGTTTTCATGATGGAGTTGGATTGCGTCCGAAACCATGCGTGGACGGGCGCGCCGCGACAATTCAGGAGAGTTTGTATATTGCGGTGGGGAAACTATGTAGGGCACCCCTGGCGGATTTGCGGGTTCAACGCAAAAAGGGAGTACGTTGCAGATCATCTATTTACACCGATTTTCGGTGGACGACATCGGCGGCAAACGGCGCGGTCGCCGCTGGGCAGTGCGATTGTGGTGCCGTGAAAGCTCTCACAACCTTCCCGAAAGCTTCTCCCGTAAATCGCGGCCGGTCATCGTCTTATAACCGCGTGGAACGCGACCCAATACCCGACAGGGTACTTTGGGAGGTAGCGGGACGGTAAATGTTCGCAGAAGAGTTTGTTTGAAAGGATCGCCTGAAGCCGGTGCTTCATCCGTGGAGGCGCTGTACCTTCCACGATATTTCTTATCTAATGCGAAGCGGGATTGAGACCGCCCCGCTCGCATCCCCGCTGAAGCGCACCCGCAGCAGTGCCGTTGCCGGAGAGTCGGAAGTTTTCGGGAGAATGCTGACCATCCAGGCTCCTTCGTGGATTTTCCGGGTTTTGATTTCAAAAAACGGGAGGGTCGATTCCGCTTCTACGATTTCCACCCCCGGGAGGGCGGAGATTTGGACGTCCTTCGCCGCCGGGGTTTTGTCCTTTTTCCACTCCAGTTCGGACGGGGTGACTTTCAAGGGGTCCGGAAGCGATACTTCTAGTGTGAGTACGGTCGGAGCCTTTTCACCCACTTCCCGCACTTCGATCGTTTCCGTTGCATGCCAGTCACAGGCTCAGGCTGAAAGTGCCGACCGGAGGGATACGATTAGGAAAAGGCGGGTAGAGCCTTCATAACCAATATCGGTATGGACTACTGCGGCGTAACCAATTGAAAATCCCAGACGCGGTTTGAAAAATTGCGGCTGGGACTTAGGCGACGCCAACCCAGAAAAGCCAAAGAGTGCAAGAGTGTACAGCACGCAAATCAAAGACGATTTATGCTTTATTTTCGGTTAACTACTCTGCTCCAGCTTTATTTAAGCTTACTCTGTTTGCACTACCTGCGTAGTTCGGTTCGGTGAACTGAACCGGATGATTTTTCCAATTTGCAAATCTTGCCGCTTTCATACTCGCCCCAAGTCGTAAACACACGTGAGCCACAACAGGGGCATAATCGCGGATAACTGTTACTAAGATCTGCCGATTTAAAAGTGCCTCTGAAATGGGGGCGCCAGAGAAGCAAAACATGGTCGCTACGGTTGATAACCTTCGAACTCCCACCGACCTAGTCCAGCAAGTTTTTGGGCGATTTCCTGCCATGAATTTCCGGTAGATTTGTCGCAGTAGGATTCAATGTATTTAACAACTCCATCGTAGTCGTATGTGTTCATGAAGAGATAATGTCTTCCCATCGCAATACCTTGGCGTTCTACCTCAATCTGTAACCAAGACGGCGTGCAGACAGTCACATCGAAGGATTCTTCTCCGTCTCCCCCCAAAGGCCCGACGATGATCTGAAGGAGAAAAGAGAACTTATCGGGTGTTGCAGGGACGAATCCTCTCAAATCGGCAACGTCCGGGCTATGTAGACGCTTTAATTCAGCTTTCATTTAAGGAATATCTAAATAGCCATTTTCTTGCCACGGCCCGAAGATTCCCATCGGTACTCCGTGTCGAGCTTGCGGCCTCGAGCTACGCTTCGATGATGTGGTTGCGGATGGCGTAGCGGACGAGGTCGCTGAAGGCGTTGAGGCGGAGCTTGCGCATGATGCCGGCGCGATGGGTCTCGGCGGTCTTCACGCTGATGCCGAGGATGGCGGCGACTTCTTTATTGCTCTGGCCTTCGGAGAGAAGCTGGACGATTTCCCGCTCGCGCGGAGTCAGTGCGTCCTCGGGCGAGACCTCGAGAGGTTCTCCGTTGGCGGCGCGGAGGAACCCTTGGAAAATGCATTCGCTGAGCTTGGAGCTGCAAAAGTGGCGGCCCTCGAGCACGGCCTGGACGGCGGCGACGAGGTGGGTGCCGGCGTCGGATTTGAGCACGTAGCCGTGGGCGCCGCTGCGGAAGACTTCGCGCACGAGATCCTCGGTCTCGTGCATGGTGAAGATGATGATCTTGGTGTCGGGCAGGCTTTTCCGGACCTGGCGGGCGGCGTCCATCCCGTTCAAGCCGGGCATGCTGAGGTCGAGGATGGCGACCTGAGGTTCATGCGCCTCGATCATCTGCAAGGCTTCGCGTCCGGAAGCCGCTTCGCCGCAGATTTCCCAGCCGGACTGGGCGGTGAGGAGATTGCGCACGCCGTGGCGCATGACCTCGTGATCGTCGGCGATCAGAATTTTAACGGTCGCTGGAGTCGGGGCGGGCATCGGGTTCCAGTGGAAGTGTCGCACGGACCGTTGTGCCCTGGCCACTGGATTCAATGGTGAGGGAGCCATTGAACTGGCGCATGCGCTCGCGCATGCCTGCGATGCCGACGCCCAGGACGGGGTAGCCGGGCGGGTGGGAAGGGGGGAGGCCTCGCCCTTCATCGCGGATCTCGAGGGTGATGATTCCGTTTTCCAACGCGAGATGAATCCAGGCGCGGCGGCTGCCGGAGTGGCGGTGGATGTTACCGAGCCCTTCCTGGACGACGCGGAAAATGGCGGTCTCGATGTCGGGGCGGAGACGGTCGAGGGATTCGGGAGCGTCGAGACGCACGATGATCTCGGTGCGGGTCATGAATCCGTTCACATACCAGCGCAGGGCGAAAAGGAGACCGACTTCATCGAGGAGGGGCGGGTGGAGGAGGTAGGAAAGGGTGCGGATCTCGCGGAGGCTGGAATCGGTGAGGCTCCGGATCTCGTCGAGCAGGGCACTGGTTCTCTCGTTTCCAAGTGTCGTGTCGGAGTCCAGTCCGGCAAGCTGAGTGAGCGCCATCTGCTGGGCGGTGAGGAGCTGGGCGGTGGAGTCGTGCAGCTCACGGGCGATGCGCCGGCGCTCCTCGTCCTGCGAGCGGAGGAGATGGCCGGATAGCTCTCGCAACTCTTCGGTGGCGCGACGCCGCTGGGACACGTCGCGGAAGGTCAGCTGGACGATGGTGTCGGTGTTCGTCTCATAGATGCGGGAGCTCACCTCGAAGTAGAGGCGGACGTTTTCGCCTGCGTCGAGGATGAGTTCGGCCACCGGAGCGTTGTCGGCATTCTCCAGCAAACGAAGAAGCGAGCGGAGAGTCTTCGGACGTTTGAATTTCTCGAGAGATTGGAGACGCTGGCCGAGCAGTGCGGAACGAGCCGAGTCCAGCAGGCGGCAGAGGGCGGGGTTTGCGTCGGTGATGGTGTGGTCGGCCTTCCGGACGATGACGATGCCGTCGGTGGCGGTCTCGAACAGGCGGCGGTAACGAATCTCGGAGGCTTCGAGGCGCGCGTGAGTGAGGTGATTCTGGGTGATGTCGCGCGCGACGCACTGGAGTTCCCGGAGGGCGCCGTCGGGGGAGAAAATGGCGCGGTCCGTCCGATTGAACCAGATGATGTCCGGGGCGGTGTGGGCGCTGGATCCGGCGGGTGCGATGACGCGGTGGTCGAGGGTGACGACCGGTGCGGTGACCGTGAGACCTTCGACGGCATCCCGAATCCGCCGGGAATCCTCGTCGGCGACGAGACGGTAGACGTCAAGACCGGCGAGCTTCTCTCGGGAGAGTCCGAAGTAACGGCAAAGGGCTCCGTTCGCAAAGGTCAGACGCCCATCCGGCAGGTAGCGGAAAATGAACTCGGTCTGATCTTCGACGATGGCGCGATAGTTGGCCTCGGTTTGGGCGATGGTGAGGGCAAGATCCTCGATGCGATGGGCGAGGTCGGCGATCTCGCTGGACCCCTTGAAGCCCAGGTCGAAAGGAAGCTCGCTGCGGTTGCCGGTTTCGGTGAGGCGGCTGGCGAGCCGATGCACGGGATCGATGACATTGGCGTCGAGAAGATACCAGACGATGAAGAGCAGGATGCCCGCGGCGGAGGCGAGGCAGATGACGAAGATGCGAATCGTGCGTGCCGCCTGCACGTGAAGTGGCCGATCGCTGGCGAGCTCTGCGGTGGCGATCTGTCGGCCGCGAAGGTCGACGAGAGGAACGGAGGCCTCGATCTGCTGTTCGTCCACGATCCGGGCGGTGGACGAATGAGGAGCTGCCGTGGAAACCAGCGACCCGGGCGAAAGCGGGAGAAATTTGACGTGGAAACGAGCATGGTCCCGGGAGCTCCCGGTGCGATCCGGGACGAAGGCACGGCCGAGAACGATGGTGCCGGTGGGAGCGCCGGGACGGTCGCCGCGGACGATAGGGAGGGCGGCCACGAAGAGTAATTGATCGCCGGCGAGCGCCAGACCAGCGGCGGGATGGCGGATGTCTTCCTGCGGGATGAGGTTTTGCTGGTGCAGGAGGGAGATGAATTGCTCGCCGCCGAGCTTGGCCCGATTCACCGGTTCCGGGATCGTGCTCAGGAAGAGAAGATCGCCGGATTGGCGAAACACGCCGAGGAAGTCGAGGTGGAGAGTCCCGAGCGTCCCGGGAAGAAGATATCGCGCGGGGAAGCCAGGGTTGCGACCCGAGGCGTAGTCATAGAGGTCATCCCTGGTCGCCCAATCCCCGCCCGTGGAAAGGATGGGGGCGAGCTCCTCGTCAAGCTCGGCGGAAAATTGCCGGGCCTGACCGGACATTTGCTCCATCTCGATCTCGGTGAACTGGCGCTCGATCACGATCTTCGCAAAGGCGATCAGAATTCCGAACAGCAGGCTCACCGCGACCGCGAAGATCAACAGGGATTTGAAGCGCAGGCTCATGCTGGACGGGACGGCGATGGCTACGTGCGGGCCGGGGCCGTGGCGACGGCGGGCTTTTTCGGCAGGATGACTTTGCTGAGGCCGAAGATCGGGCCGTAGATCGCATAGACGAGGAAGCCCACCATCACGCCCATGGCGATCATGGTGAGGGGCTCCAGGATTTTGTCGATCTGGTTGGCAATGGTGTCGAGCTCGTCCTCGTAGTCGGTCGCGATCTCGTCGAGCATCTCGTTCGCGGATCCTGTCTCACTGGCGATCTGCATGACCGCGGAAATGGTGCGGCCGTCGGGTCCGAGCCAGTGCGACTCCATGAGAAAGCTCTCCGGCAGGTCGAGGCCGTCGATGATGTGGCCGCGCACCCGCATGAAGAATTCGCGGTAATAGACGTGGCTGGAGCTGGCGGCGGTGATTTCGAGCGCGGTGGAGATGCGGACGTTCGCCTGGAGCAGCATGGCGAGAGCCCGGAAGCTCACGGTCGCGGCGGACTTCCGCAGGATGGCGCCGATCGTAGGCAGCGAAATCGCGAATTTCTGAACGGACGGGCGGGCATAGATCCGCCCCCAGTTCTTGAATAGCAGGCCGAGGCCGATGAAGGGGACAATGGCGAGGTAGGGCTGGTGAATCAGGAGGCCCGAAAATTTCATCATCGCGATCGTCGCGAAGGGCAGATCCGCGTGCATCGACCCGTAGAGTTTCGCGATGGCCGGGACGAGCGTGAAACTCATCGCGATCGTCACGCCGACCGCGAGCACGAGGACGATCGCCGGGTAGATCATGCCGGTCTTGAGCTTCTTGAGAATGCGGACGGTCTTGCGCTGGCTGTTCGCGATCTGGTTGCAAACCGCCGAAAGCCGGCCGGACTCCTCGCCGGCGCGGACGAGGGCGAGGATGTCGTCGGAAAACGCGTCGGGGAAGGCGGTCATGGCGTCGCTGAGCTTCTCGCCGATCGAAATCTGGTGGGCAAGCTCGGCGAGGATGCCGCGGTAGCGGGGCGACTTCACGCGCCCGGTCTGGAGCTCGAGGCTCTTGATCGTGGAAATATTCCGGTCCAGGCAGCGGGCGAGGCCGCTGAAGACGGCGACACGCTCGTCGAGCGAGGGCTTTTTCGCACTCATCCGCTGCACGAACTCGTCGGCTCCGCCGATGTTGGTGACCCGGGCGGTTTCGTTGGGAGCCTTGCCTGCGCCGACGAGCGCTTTCGCGTCGGTGTCGGTATCGACCACGGTGTCGTGCGAGCGGCCGGTCGCGATGTTCGTGAGGGTGACTTTTTTGAGCATGCGACCGGTTCAGCGGAGGGCGGGGCGGATCACCACGAGGGTGCTGGTGCGGCGGGCGGAGGCGGAGCTCTCGCCGGACGTCCAGGTGCCTGCGGTCCACGTGGCGGCTTGTGGAGTGGTCGAGTAGGTAAGTGTGGTGTCCGCACGCTCGACTGTGCCGAGATTCGTGATGAGAGACGTTTGCACGTTGAAGACGAGGTTGGTGTCGAGGGGGGCGGCGGCGGGATCGGCGGGCAGGATCGCGGTGACGGTGGCGGGGGCGAGGCCGAGCTGGTAGAGCCGTGCGGCCTGTTCGTGGAGGTTCAGGCAGCGAGCGATGCGGGCATTGGTTTCCTCCTGCGTGATGGTGGCGAGCGCGAGCGCGGCCGCCGCAGCGGCGGTGATCATGAGGATCGCGGCGGCGACGAGCACCTCGATGAGGGTGTAGGCGGCGGAGCGTGGGCGCTTCATGGAGCGATCTGATTGCTTTCGATCCAGGCGTTGCGGGTGGCGAGGCGGGAGAGATTCAGAGGGTTGGGTTCGAGCGTGAGGCTTACGGTGCCCCCGGAGAGGGCGACGGAGCGGTCGGAGCGGATGCCGCCCTGGAGAGTGACGATGCCCGCCGTGGTGAGAGTCGCGGGGGAGTTCTCGACCTCGAGCATCAGGCGCCAGACGGCGGAGGTGGTGGTGAATTGCAGGGCGAGGTTTCCGGCTGCCCCGGCCTTCTTCACTCCGAGAACGAGGCGGCGGCTATTGTGCTGGGTGAGGCGGATGGTGGGGAGATTGCCGCTGGTGATGTCGAGGAGGACGATGATGGCGGGTTCGTCGTCGGCGGTGGCGTTGCTGCTTGTGGATTGGCCGACGAGAGTGAGGGTGGAGACTCCGCCCGGGATGGCGGGGTCTCCCGGATTGGGCCAGCCCGAGGTGATGAGGACATTGCCGAGAGCGGCATTGTCGAGGGTGACGGTGACGTTGCCCGAGCCGTCGCAGGTGACGCCATCGGAGTTGTCGGCGTCGACGAGCGTGCCGTTTACCGGAGAGGCGCCGACATTGGCGAGGGACGAGTTCGCGCCGGCGGTCGGATTGTCCAGCGCGTCGAACTGGCCGTGGTAAAAATCCGCGCCGCCGCTGCGGGGGTTCGCGACCAGGCGGGGAAGGGCGAGGTTGTTCAGAAGGACGGTGCTCCCGGAGGAGTTCGTGATGGAGATCGAGCTTACGCTGTCGGGAGTGGCGTACGAATTCGCGGTGAAGTTCGCGGCGGTCGGATATTTCCAGAGGAATGCGGCACCGCCTACGGCGAGACCGGAGAGGGCGACGGAGGCCGTGGAATCGAGTGTGGGATACTGGCTGACGAGGAGCTGGCCGGCGAGGAGCGGGGAACGGGAGCGGACTTGGAATTTGCGTTGGGGATTCGCATCGCCGTCATGGAGGATGACATACTGGCCGTCGGAGGTGACGGGAACGAAGGTATAGCCGCCGCCGTTGCCAGGAGAGAAGTGGTTGACCCCTGCCGGCTGGGTCGTGGAAAGGAGCGGCGCACCGCTCCAGGAGGGAATGCTGATGCCGCCCCAGCCGGTGTCGGGCAGATCGTAGTTGAAGGCGGCGCCGGAGGTGGAGGGAAGCACCCGCTCCAGCAGGAACTCCTGGGCGAGCGCGCGGGAATTCTCGAGAGCGATGCGGCGCTGGACGGCGGCGGCGTTTTGCTCGACGAGGTTGCCGCGAGCGGATACGAGGGCGATCCAGCCGGCGGTAAGCAGGCCGACGACGGCGATTAGGAGCAGGACGAGAAGGAGGGCCGAGCCGCGCGTGGGAGATGTTTTCATAGCGCGGGAAACATGGGGACGACGAAGAAGAACGCGGTGCGTCCTCCCATCGCCGAATAAGCGGCCCGCGGATCGCTGGCGGAATAAGCCGGAGCGGACATGGCCTCGAGCGTGTGGGCTGCGGGATCCGGCCACCAGACGAAATAGAACGGGCGTTCGGCGGCTTTTTTGAGGCGGTCGATCGTGTCGCCCTCGACCGTGCCGGCGCGGACCGCACGCTCGAAGCAAACGACGAGCGGGTTGAATGCGGTCGTCGGGACCGTCGTCCCGTCCGGCGTGGGATAGAAGATGTCGTAGTGATCGGTGATTTTGAGGAGGCCGTCGGTCGCGGTGGCGGGGACCGAACCGCTCGCCTGCACGATGCCGTAGCGCTTGACGCTGACATAGGTGCCGCCGGGCGAGGTGGTGGGAGTGAGGTCGATGTCGTAGATCGCGAGGACGGACAGGGTGGTGGCGCTGGTGGAGGGACTGAGGAGGAAGATGGACGCATTGGTCGCGGTGGAGGCACCGCGGTAGGCGATGAAGGTCGAGGCGGTGGATGGCACGGCGCTGGCGAGCAGCTGGCGAAAGGCTTCGGGCGTGTCGAGGCTGTCTCCGCGGAAGGAGGAGGCAACGGGAATGGAATTGGCGCGGAAGGCATTGACGCCGTTCCGTCCGAGGCAATAGACGGCGGAGGCGCTCTGGAGGTCGATGATGAACTGACTGCGCACGATCTCGGCCTGCGCAACGCAGCCGTAGCTCGGCGAGAACGCGCAGTTGCCGGAGATGGTCACTCCTCCGCCATAGAACGTATTGAGGGCCGGTCCCACGGTGACGTCGCCGATGCTCGTGCGGGTGCCTCCGTTGGCGACCAGGCTCTGGAAAATTATCACTGCAACGGTGAGGAGTGCAGCGGCCAGGGCGACCGCGACGAGCAGCTCGACGAGCGAGAAGGCGGCGTTTCGATTCCAGGCCTTCATTCGGTGGCGCGGTTGCCCTGGCTGACTGGTCTGGCCGGAATGTCGGGCAGGATCGGCAGGCGGACGGTGACCCGGGGGCGGAGGTCGATGGGGATGAGAATCCGGCGCGGCTCGGTGCGGGCCTCGGTCTCGACGAACTGAATCTCGACCTCCTTTCCGGTGATGGCGGTGACGACGAGGTGCTCGGTCTGGCCTTCGAGCAGTCGGGGGACGTCGCGGCCCGGCTCGAGGATGAGGCTGCCGAGCAGAACCTTGTCGGAGGCGCCGCCACGGACGACGCCGGTCACGACCATGGCACCGAGGATGGCGCGCAGTTTGCTCTCCTCGCTCTCACGATCGGTGGCGACTTCGGCGGTTTTGATCTCCCGGCGGGTGAAGGGATTGCGCTCCTTTGGGTGGAGGCTCTCGGGAATTTTCTGTCCGGGGAGCTGCCCGATGCTCAGGACTCCTCCGGAGGGGGCAGCCATCCCTCCGCGGAGCGGAAGCAGAAGCGCGAGGAAGAGAAAGAGGAAAAGGGGCATGGGAAGATCAGGGCGTGGGGGATGGTCCGGCCCGCGGCACGGCGAGCGGAATATCGACGACGAGTTCCACGCGGATGTCATTGCCGGTCTGGCCGCGGGTGATCTCGAGGCTGGAAACGCGGGAAGTAGGGAGCTTCGTTTCGAGTTCGCCGAGCCACGTGAGGGATTTGACGAAATCGTCCTCGGCCGTGAGGTGTGCCCGGACCAGCTGCGGAATGGTGCTGTTCGCAGTGCCGGGGACAGTGGCGTCGGATTTATTGGGGGTCAGTTCGAAGCGCTGCGCGAGAAGAATGAGACCGGATTGCTTGACGAGGGCATTGACGTTGAGCTCGCCGGACTCGGGCGTGGAAAGGCGATCGAGATGGGGCTCCCAGGCATCCAGGTACGCGATGAGGTCGGCGGTCTTGTTTTTCAGATCGTCGAGGATGGCCCGCTGGGTGCGCCATGCCAGACTGGCGGTGCTGGCGCTGCTCTCGGCCGCGTGGGCGGCATCCTGCATGGCGTTGGCCCGGGTGCGGACCATCGAGACTCCCTGGAAAATGACCACGCACAGGAAGAGAATGACGAGACAGGCGATGTGTTTGTGATTCACGGAGTCTTGGCCTGAGCGGGCGGAGGAGGGGTGGCTGCCGAGGATGGTGGCCTGGCTTCGGGGAGGGAGCGCGGGTTTTGATAGAGCAGGGTGGCTTCGTAGTCGATTTCGCCGCGGGATTGGGTCTGGTTCGGATTGTAGGTCCGGAAATTGCGGGCCGCGATGGCTTCCAGTGTTGTATCGAGCTGGCGCGGATCCTGGGTGTTGAGCTTGAGGGCGAGCTTGACCTGGGTGGCGGTGGCGGGATCGCGGGAGAGGGCGAGGGAGGTGATGGAGGATGATGATGACATGCTGCGGATGATCTCCACCACCAGAGGCTGGAGACTGCGGGCACCTTCGACCCACGCGACGATGTCGCTGGCGCGGTGGGCCTGGCCTTCGAGCGAGCGCCGTTCGGCCTCGACTTCGTTGAGCCGCTGGGTGCGTTCGGCGGTTTCCGCTTTCCAGCGCTGCTCGTCGGCGGCGGCATTGCGCAGGACGACGAGAAAAAGGCTGGAGAGGACGATGCCGCCCAAAACCACGACATAGAAAAGAATGGGGACGAGCCGCAAGGTCGCGGGCAGAGGCGGAGTGATGTCCGGGCGCTCGGTCTTGAGGTCGTCGACGGGGCGGTAGTCGATTTTCATGGCCGCAGATCGGCGAGATGGCCCCAAAGATGGTCGGGCTGGGTGAGGTCGGTCACTTTCGAGTCGGGAAATTGTTCCGCAAGCTGAGCCGGGAGCGAAGAGCCCGGCTGGTCCGCGACGAAGAGAATATCGACGGGCGCGGCCTCGTCGCCACGGCGGGAAGGCCCGATCATTTCGAGCACGGGGGCGGTGTCGTCCTCGTAGAAGTCAGAGCGGGAGCGAAGTTCGGCCCACATGTGCCCCGTCTGCGAGAGAATGCAGACGGAGCCTTCGTTGCAGACGATGAAGAGGTGGTTGGCGGGCGCTTTTTCCTTATCCGGCGTGGGGACGTCGGCGTTGGCATGCTCGATGAGGCGGCGGAGAAGGAGGTAGGTGCCGCAGGCGATGCGACCGGTGTTCAGGCCGTTCTCCGCAAGAGTAGTCTCGATCTTCTTGATGACTTCCTCTTCGCATGACAGGACGATGCTGGTGGCGTGCTCGGGATTGTTCGTGAGGGCGTAGCGTTTCGTGCGTTCGAACTTCGCGCCGAGGACCACGCGTGGATTCGTGCGCATGATGTCCTCGATGCCTTCCTTGCGCGGCAGGTTGTTCTCGAGGCTGATGATGTAGCGGCTGTTGATGGAGACGTTGCACCAGCCGCGATCGGTGAGCTTGCGCCACTCGGGCGCGAGACTGGCGGCGATATCCTTGAAGTCGCCGCGTTGCTGCCCCGCGTCGAGCAGACGCCCGCCCGACAGCGCGCGCCAGGAAGTGCGGTTTTTTCCCACATTGAGGAGGAGGGTTTTTTCTTTTGGAAAACGGCGGGGCCAGGGGGCAGCGGCTTCGTCGGGCTCGGGCCGGAAGGCGGCAAAGGTGAGGACATCGGTGAGGTCCTTGAGTTTCATCGGCTAGGCGAGCGGAGTTTTTTCGGCCTCGAGATATTCCGTCACCTCGTCGGCGCTGAAGCCGGTGGGTTCGGGGCGGCTGCTGTGGAAACCGTCGCTGGCGCGGAGCTCGATGCTCTTGTCGAAGTTGTTCATGCCGCGCTTCCAGCCGGTCTCGAGTTCCTGGTCGAGCTTCTTGAAGTCGCCGCGGCGGATGATGTTCACGACCCCGTCGTACTGGAGGAGAACTTCGTGAATGGGGAACCTCTTGCCGCGGCTGGAGTCGAAGAGAAGTCGCTGGCAAAGGATGAGGCGGAGGGTGTCGGCAAGGGTGGCCTGGGCATTGTCGGCGCGTTCGCTGGGGATGAGCTTCAGGAAACGCTGGACCGTCTGGGCGGCGGACGAGGTGTGCAGCGTGGCGACGACGACGTGGCCGGTTTCGGCGGCCTGGAGCGCAATCTCCGCGGTCTCGCCGTCGCGGATCTCGCCGACGATGATGACGTCCGGTGCCTGGCGCAATGCGGCGCGGAGGGCGGCGGCGAAGTCGAGTTCGTCGCTCCCCATCTCGCGCTGGGAGACGAGCGAGGGCAGCGGCTCGGGGTAAACGAACTCGATCGGATCTTCGAACGTGATGACATGCTCCCGCCGGCGCTTCGCACGATGGAGCACCATCGAGGCGATGGTCGTGGACTTGCCGCTGCCGGTGGCTCCGCAGATGAGGAAGAGGCCATTCTTCGCTTCCAGGAATGCCTTCAGCGCAGGCGGAGGGACGCTGATGGATCCGGGCTCGGGGATGCGGCTGGGCAGCAGCCGCAGGACCCAGCGGAGGCGCGCGCGGGTAACCATCTGACTGACGCGGAAGCGGTAGCCGTGCAGGTCAATGGCGCAGTCGAAGCATCCTGGTTCGATATGGCTCGGAGGCGTCATTTCGAAAACGAGGGAGTCGTAGATGAGTTCGCCGTTGTGCTTGTAGGAAAGCCGGTCTCCGGGAGTGAGATAAAAGTCGCTGATGCCGTCGGCGAGGGCGAGTTCCTTGATGCGGAGGCCGACGGGCGAGGTGGGCGGAAGGTCGAGGAGGAGCATGAAGGTAACGGTCGATGCGGGACGCAGGAAATCAGTTCGAGATGACGGGAGGAAGATTGAAGACGACGCTGCTGCTGTTGATGGTGAGCGATTGGGTGGTGACGCTGCCCTGGAAGATGCTTCCCGCGTTGAAGGTGACGGTTCCGGTGGGCGCGACGAGCTGCCCGTAGATCGAGCTGCCGGAGTTCGCATTCATGTTGCCGGAGGAGAACTGGAGCTGGAGCCACTCGGGATGATCCGGATCGCCGAGCACGGAACCGCTGTTCAGGTTGATCGTGCCCGCGACGGTGATGATGACCTTGCCGACGATCTTGATGTCGCTCGAGCTGTTCAGGTTCAGGCTCTGGATGCTGTAATACTGCGTGACGTCGGGATGGAGCGGATCGCCGAGGACGAAGGAAGTGCCGTTGTTCGCGGTGAGGTTGGCGTAGTGGCCGGAGTTCAGGCTCACGTCTCCGACATTGGAGGAGTTGATCGTGATGCTGGAATACTGCGAGGCGCTCAAGGCCGTGGCGGGCGGCGAGTTGAGGCTGGTGGAGCCGCTGCTATCCGGAGGTGCCGGCGGGGCAATGGTGGGGAAGGCCGGCGAATTGTGGCGGCGGACAACCTTGCCTTCGAGCAGGGCGCTATTGTTGAAGGTGACGGAGTAGTTATTCGGCGTGACGCTGCCGTTCTCGTCGATGACGCGCGGTGTGGTCTGAACGGTTTTCGTTCCGCTCGAGTCGAATTCCCATCCCTGGATGACAGAGGCAAAAAGCGAGTCGTTCGCGGCGGACCACGTCGTGCCATTCGTGCGGCGAATGGTCGGGGTGCCGGGGAGATAGAGATTCCCGCTCATGATGCGTGCGCCGGAGTTGAAGGTAATGCTGTTCATGGTGCCGGATGACGGAGCGGCGTAAACCAGCGAGCCGACGAAGGTGCCATTTAGATTTGCGCTGCCGACCAGCGCGCCATCCGCAAGGGTGATGGTGTTGTAGGTGTTGGCAGCCGTTGCGCTCGGAGTGAACCACTGCCCGTATCCGGCAGGGCCATAGACACGGGCATTGACCACGACCACTCCATTGGTGCCCGCTCCGGAGTTGAACGATCCCGTGTACAGAGTGCCGCTGGTCGGCTCACCGCCGGTATTGCCGGGGTCGGTCCCGTCGAGCGTGTAATAAATCCGGTAGCCGACGGGATAGTCGGAGCCGCTGGCGGTGGCGATGGAGACGGGTAGATCGGTTGCTTTCGAACCGCTCGGAGGATCGATGACCGGCGAGGTGAGCGCGGTGCGGGTGATGTTGATGGTGGTGGCGACAGCGGGCGAACTGGCGAACATGGTCGTGTCGATTGCCCGCGCCGCGGCGGTGATGACCAGCGACGAAGCACTGCCCCAATTTCCCAGCGCGGTGGGAATGGAGGGCGACACATAGCTGCCGGAAAAACTTGGGCCCGCAGTGCCTGTGGTCAGTGGGTTCGCTCCCCCGTAGGTGTAATAGATCTGGAATTTCGTGCTGGTCAGGTACGCGGAGGGAATTTCCGGGATGGAGTTCAGCGTGACCGTGGCGGGCGCGGGTGTCTGGGTGGTTCCGCTCGTCATCGCCCCGCCTGCTTGGGCGTAGGTGAGGGACGCGGCGGGGGAGGCGAGAGAGACCGAGAGATTGACGGGAATGACCGTGTAGGTGTGCGTGACGGGCGCACTATCCGTCCAGTGGTCAAGGTCGCTCGATCGGGCGTAGGCGGTCACCCCCATGCCTGGCGTCGCAGTGATGGGGCTGAGGTAAAGTTTGGATCCCCCTCCGGCCGAGTAGATGATTTGCGAAGTGCCCGGGTTGTTTGTGGGATCCGAGAGACTGATGCTGAGGGGGAAGCTTATCAGGTGGAAGGCACCGCCGGTGGGGGTAAAAGTCGGTGGGTCGAGCGGGAGAGTGCCGGGTGAGCTGAGGGTGGGGCCGGTACCGTTGATGAAGGTGCCGGCGGCGGCGCCGGTTCCCCCGCGCGCGGTAGGAGCGACATCGGCGTAATCCCAGACCCAGCCGCCACTGCCGGTTTTCACTGTGGCCGTGCGGGACTCGGTCCCGGGATCGGTGGCGGCCAGCGAATCGTCGAGCAGGAAATTTTTGACGCCGATTCCCCCGTTGGTGGCGATCACGAAGCGCTGCTTTTCCGTATCCCAGAGCGCGCGCGTCTGAGTGCCGGCCCCTTCGCTGCTGGTCTGCATCTCGGTGTGCAGGCGGCGATCCACCACGCTGCCGTGCAGTCCGGCGATCGTGGCGGCCGAGGATGAGTCTGCCCGGGTCTTCAATTTATCGAGGATCTGCTGTGGGGTCGCCGTGGCGGGAAGTGTGCCGCCATTGACCGCGTAGACCTGGATCGCGGCGTTGATCGTGGCTACGTCGGCAGTGAGTTTCGAGACCCGGGTGGACTCGTGCATATTGGTGATGCTTACGATGGCGACCCCGCTCATGACGCCGATCACGGCCACGATCAGTAGAATCTCGACGAGCGTAAATCCGGCGTGCCGTGCGCGGGCATCACGGCGGGTGATACCGGCTTTGAGTGGCAGGGAGATGGGCATGGCAAATGACTCTTCGACAGCGCGTGTGATGGCGTGTTGAGGAGCTCCAATGCAGCGTGTCCAGCATGCACCGCGTGGAAGAGGATGGCGAACATATTTTGTTTTCGCTTTTGTTGCTTGCTTCCCGGGGCTAGATGTCGGCGGCCGAACATGTTGACCCACATCCTCTGCTGGTCGCGATCTTCCCGTCACGCGAGGTCGATTTCTCTTTTGCCTCCCTCCGCGCGTTTGAGCACCGGCCTGCTGGCCGTCTTGCTGCTCAACCTGGGGATCGCGCTTGCTGATCCTCCTGCGGATGGAGACGAAGAACTCTCCACCCAGGCGGCGATGGAGTCGGCGATTTCCGAGCCGCTGCGCAGCCAGCCGGAGAAGAGTTATGAATTCAATCGTGCTCCCTTGCGCGATGTGCTCCGGCTGCTGGCGGACGATGCGGGGATTTCGTTCGTTTCGCTCCCCGACAGCGGTGCGGACGACAGTGCTCTGGTGACCTTCACGATCAAGGCCAGTCCGTTCCGGGCCCTGGAAGTGATTGCGAAGGCAAATGGCGTGGCGCTGTTTTACGAAGGGGGCATCTGGTATCTGCGACCTTACGACGACCAGGAATTGGTCGCGCGTACCTACACGATCAAGTTCGATACTCAGGAGGAGGTCAAATACCGCAATCAAGGCGGAGGCGGGAGCGGGACTGGGACCACTGGCGTGGCTTCCGGCTCCTCCGGTCAAGTCGGAGATGGCGGCGGTCAGGGCGGTGGTCTGGGGCAGAGCAACACCACGCCGGACATCGGACTCTCCTTGAACGGTGTGACCGATGTTTTTGAAGTCCAGAAGACTGACTCCGGCGACGGCACGTCCGAGGGTCGCGTGGACACGATCGTTCGCGACGTCAAGGCGCTCATCGGCATTCCCACGACGGGGTTCGAAGCTCCCGGAGCCGTGGGCGCGGCCGGGGGCACCGCCCCGGAGTCCGTGCAGCCGAAATCGCACTCGGCCAGGGCCGAGCCATCTGCGGCGGCTGATCCTGCCGCTGGCGACAAAGCCCGCCAGAAGGTCATTTGGAACTCGAACGCGAATACTCTCTACGTCGTGGCGACCCGCCAGCAACAGGGCTGGGTCGAGGGGTATCTCGCCTCCTCCGATCGTCCGCAGCCGCTCATCGCCATCGAGGTGAAATTCCTCGAGACGACGAAGGATCCCCGCAAACAGCTCGGGCTCGATTGGACCGGCACCTTTGGCGAAGGTTACAACGTGTCGCTCAGCGATATTCAGGCGAAGATCAATTTCGATCGTCTCGTCAATCCCGCGACCACCGGTGGGTCCGCCGTGGTCGCAGGTACTGCCGTGCTGAGCGCCGGCGATGTAGCCGTGGCCTTGCGTGCGTTTCTTAACGATCGCGACAGCAGTACGGTTTCCTACCCGCGCGTGCTCACGCGCAACAACCGGGAGGTCGTCATCCGCAGTGTCATCAATCAGCCCGTGCTCGCTGCGCAATCGACCGTCACGCCTGGCGTGGGGGGGACTTCGTCCTCGCAGATCGTCTACCTGCCCATCGGCACGATCATCAATGTGCTCCCGAAGGTCATGGCCGATGGTTCGGTGAGCCTCACGGTCGCGGTCATTGTCTCGACCATCGTTGGCGAGCAGCGGATCCAGAACAACGACTACCCGATCGTGAGCGCACGCATCTACTACGCCGCGCTGAATGTAGACACGACCTACACTCTGGCTATCGGCGGCCTTGAGGAAGCGTTCGATTCCTCCGCCAAGACCGGCATTCCATTGCTTCGTGACATCCCTCTGGTGGGGGAATTGTTCAAGAGCAACGACCGTTCGCAGCGGAAAAAGAATCTCATGATGTTCATCACTCCGACGATCCTCAATCCGCGCACGACGGTCGGCATCGGTCAAAAGCCGGAAAGTACCCTGCCGGTGGCTCATCCGGAGCCGGGGCCGCCGTCCTTCACCGCCGACGGGATGCTCGTAGGGGGAAGTGGCGCGCTCGACAACGCCGTGAGCTGGGTCTCTCGCCGCGAGCAATATTACGCTCAGATCGTTCGGGAGAGTCGTACGGATAAAAAGACTCCCGAAGAGATCGACGGGGTCATCGATGTCTGCCGATTGCTCGAGGAGCAGATCAGCCTCATGAAGGAAGCTCGCCCGGAGGGGATGGCTCGTTACGATATGTTTCTGGCTCAAGTGGAGCAGGCTCGGAGCGGGCTGAAGGCCGTGAAGGTGAAAGCGAAAAAAAACCTCATCGCTCTCTAGTTTTTGCAGAGAGTGGCCGGCCCGCCTGGATTTTTTTCGGTCCCCAGGCCAACCCCGGTGACAAATACCTGGGGCTGCAGGGCGTCACGATTCAGCGTATGCGGCGGACGATCGCGTTCCTCCCCGAAAAATTCGCGGGCTTCGGGGCACGCGTCGATTCATAGTCATCCCCCATGAAAAAAGCCGCCCTCCGCTTGTTTCCTTCCGCACCGCTCTGCTGTCTCGCGGCGGCCCTCTTCTCCGCGGCCCACGCGGCTCCGTCGAATGACTGGGCATCTTTCGTGAATCCCTTCGTCGGCACCGAGAATGCCGGGAATACCTATCCCGGTGCGGTCGCTCCTTTTGGCTCCGTGCAGATGACGCCGAATCTCGCCGGCAATGGCTACTATTACCGGAACGATCACATGCACGGCTTCGTGGTCGCCCACATGAGCGGTGATGGCGGCGCGAACGAGGGGCAGGTGCTCATGACAGCCACGACCGGTCCCGTGAAGATCGATCGCCAGAGCACGGACTATTCCTTCGATCACCAGCACGAGAGCGCCTCGGCGGGTTATTACCAGGTGCTCATGCAGCCGTGGAATATCAACGCGCAGATGACGGCCACGACCCGCTGCGGCTTCGTCAAGTTCACCTTCCCCGCCGGCCAGCAGGGCAACATCGTGCTTCCGCTCAGCTACGTGAACAACGCCAGCATCTCGAGCCACGTGCGCTACGTCGACGCGCAGACCGTCGAGGGCGACGTCAACGCCGAGTCGTTCAACGGCTATCACCTCGGCATCACGGTTTATTTCGTGATGAAATTCAGCAAGCCGTTCGACAAGCACGGGACCTGGACGAACACGGCGATCCAGGAGGGCGGCGACCATGCGGCCCAGGACGACCGGAAGACGATCATCGGCTTCTACGGCAGCTATCCCGCGGCGGACAAGCCCTACGACGTAAACGTCCGCATCGGCGTCTCCTACGTCGACCTCGCCGGCGCTCGCGCGAATCTCCAGGCGGAGATGCCGGATGACGACTTCGAGAAGTACCACGCGCAAACCCGGGAGGCCTGGAACCAGGCGCTGGGCGTGATCGAGACGAAAGGCGGCACGGAGGATCACAACCGCATCTTCTACACCGCGCTCTACCACAGCCTCATCGCGCCGCAGATCGCCGATGACGTGGATGGGCGGTACCGTGGCTTCGACGACAAGATCCACCAGGTGCCCGAGGGGCATAAGCATTTCTACACGACCTTCTCCGGCTGGGATATCTACCGGACGCTCATCCCGCTGCTCACGATCATCGAGCCCGAGCGGGTGCAGGATATGGCGCAGTCCCTCGTCGAGGAATACAAGCAACTCGGCTATATCGACCGGTGGTCCCAGCGCAGCCGCCCCACGGCGATCATGAACGGCCATCCGAACACGCTCGTGCTCGTGAATATCTGGAATGCGGGCCTGCACGGCTTCGATGTCGAGACGGCCTACGAGGGCATGTTCAAGCAGAGCCTGCCGGGAAACATCCGCGGGTACCTCGGCGACTACCAGCTCTACGAGGAGGAGATGCACGGCCTGACGATTAATCCCGACGCCGCCGTGGCCACCGCGCTCGAGCACGACCTCGCTTTCGCCGCGCTGGGAAATCTCGCGAAGTCGCTCGGGAAGCTCGAGGACGCGAACTATCTCTTCGGCCGCGCCTCGCAGTATCGCGAGATGTACAATCCGGCGACCGGCTTCCTCCAGCGACGCAACCGGGAAGGGCGTTGGGATCCGGGCTTTGGCGGCTACACGGAGGGCAACAAATGGATCTACCTCTGGTTCGTCCCGCACGACGTGCAGGGGTTGGTGGATCTCCTGGGCGGTGACGCCGCTTTCGAGAAACGGCTCGATGAATTCTTCAACGACAACCACTACGACTCGACGAACGAGCCGGACCTGCAGGCGCCGTTTTTCTACAACTACATCGGACGCCCGTGGAAGACGCAGCGCATCGTTGCGGAGACGGCCGACAAGGCCTTCAGCGACACGCCCGGGGGGCTGAGCGGCGGAAATGATGACCTGGGCACGATGTCCGCATGGTATGTCCTCACTCAGCTCGGCTTTTACCCCGTCGATCCGGGCATTCCCGACCTGGCGATCTCCACGCCGCGCTTTCCGCAGGCGACCATCCACCTCTCCGCGCCGCATCAGGGCAGGGAATTCGTGATCGAGGCTCCGAAAGCCGCGCCGGAGAACATCTACATCCAGTCTGCCACGCTCGATGGAAAAGCCGTCACGCAGCCCTGGATGCCGGTTTCCTGGATCACCCGGGGCGGGAAATGGACGGTCGATGTCGGCCCGGAACCAAACAAACAATGGGCCGTGTTGCCGAAGGATCGGCCCTACTCGCTCTCGACGGGATACAATCATTTTCCTCAAAACCCGGTTGTCACCACGCTCGTCCCGACCTCGCAGCAGCAGCCGCAGACCTGGAGCTATACGACAGACCGGCCTGCGGACGACTGGTTCAAGCCGGGATTTTCGGACAAGGACTGGCAGACGGGGCCGGCGCCCTTCGGCTCTCGCAGCCGCGACAATCCGCCGCGCACTCCCTGGAGGAGTAACGATATCTGGATGCGCCGCACCTTTACCCTCCCCGAGGCGAATGGGCAGCTCGCACTCTCGATGTGCCACGAGCAGGGCGCCGATGTGTATATCAATGGCGTCCTCGCGGTGACCTCGCCCGGCGGCTCGAACAAATCCTACGCGCTCTTTCCGATCTCGGCCGAGGGTGTGGCCGCGCTGCACCCCGGCGAGAACACGCTCGCCGTCCACGTGCGTCACGAGGATTTCGAGTCGAACTTCGCCGATGTCGGAATCGTGAGCGTCCAATGGCCCGCCGAGGAAATCGGAGCTCATTGATTCCCGCGCATCCGCGCGGCATGATCGTAGCGGGGAGGTCTTGTCGACCTCCTCGGTGCTCTCTTTCAGCGAGAGCGTCGCGCCCGTGGGGGAGTCAGTCTTCCGAGGGGCCGTTCTCCCGAGACTCCTCGATTTTCTCGAGGACTTCGCTCATGTCCTCGACTTCGTTCCAGACATCCTCGCACACGTAGATCGGGGCGCGCTGCTGCGCCGCCATCGCCATGCAGTCGCTGGGGCGGGCGTCGAGCTCGATGATCTTCTTTTGCTGGATCTCATTCTCGATCGTGATGATGAGGCGGCCGAAATAGGTGCCGTTCTTCAGATCGTTGATCACCACGCGCTGGACCTTCGCGCCGAGCGCCTCGAGGAGCAGGGCCATGAGATCGTGGGTCAGCGGGCGTTCCTTCTCCTGCCCGTTGATGAACATGCCGATCGCGCTGCCGACCCCGGGGTCCACGTAGATGACGAAGACCTTTTCCTCGGTGCCGATAAATACCGCGCAGCCGCTGCCCGTGGGAACGAGAGCGCGCACCCGCACTTCGACGACGGACTTGCCCATGCGTTACCAGTAGCAGAAACCAGCGCCGGGACAACTGCGCCGGTCAGGCTTGTGCGGCCCGCTGCAGATAGATGCGCGAGAGCTTCACGTAGCGCTCCGCCCAGACGCGCACGCCGGCCTGCTCCTCGAGCGAGAGGGTCTTGACGACTTTGGCCGGCGAGCCCAGCACCAGCGAGCCGGGCGGGATGTTCGTGTGCATGGTCACGGTGGCATTTGCCCCGACGATCGACCGGGCGCCGATCCGCGCCCCATCGAGCACCACGGCTCCCATGCCGATGAGCACTTCATCCTCGAGTGTGCAGGCGTGGACGGTCGCGTTGTGCCCGATGGTGACCCACTCGCCGATGATCGCGGGCAGATCGTCCGCGACATGCACCACGCTGCCGTCCTGGACATTCGAGTGCGCGCCGATGCGGATGGGCGCGATGTCGCCGCGCAGCGAGCAGCAGGGCCAGATGCTGGCCTCGTCGCCGATCTCCACATCGCCGGCGATGAACGTGTGCGGAGCGATGTAGGCGGAGGGGGAAATCCGCGGAGGCTGGCCGAGGAATTGGGCGATCTGCTCGTCGAAGTTCATGCGCAAAACGTAACCGTGAAAAAGTCAGCTCCAAGCCGATTTCATGGACTTCCCGGGGTTAAAGAAAATGAGAAAAATTTACGCGAAGCCTGTTGACAGTTTTGGGCGGAAAGTCCTAGTCTCACCCCACTCCAAGGGACTCCATTTCCATCCTCATATGAACAAAGTCGAACTCGTCGAAGCCGTCCAGAAATCACTTGGCAAGGAAACCAGCAAGGCGGAAGCCGAGCGCGCGGTGAATGCAGTGATCGACGGGATCAAAGTCGGTGTCAAAAAAACCAAGACGGTTCAGCTCATCGGTTTTGGAACTTTCAAAGTGGCGTCCCGCAAAGCCCGCACGGGTGTAAACCCGAAGACCGGCGCGAAGATCAAGATCAAAGCTTCGAAGACGGTCAAGTTCGTTGCTGGCAAGGCTCTCAAAGAGACCCTGTAAGTCACTTTTAAGCGGTTTCCCCCCCCGCACCGAGAAGACCCGTTTGGCCATACGGCAAAACGGGTCTTCTCATTTTTTGGTATCGGCACGGTGGCGAACGGGCACGCCCTGCAGGGATGTCTACGACGGCTCGATGCCGCGATTTTTCTTCGTCACCCTCCGCTGCCACGCCAGCCAGATCCAGGCTACGATCAGGCCGACAAATCCACCGAGGTAGCTGGCGTTGTGGATGTAGGCGACAAGGACGAAGTTCTCCGGGCTTTGGATGCGGAGCGGGAGGAGATAGGCGTCCCAGTTGGAGAAATCGGGATTCGATTTCCGGGCCTGCCCGAGCAGAAAGCCCGTGATGCCCGAGACGAGCGCGAAAACGAAGATGACCGCGACGCCTTTCCTGACGCGCCGGGTGGCTTCCCGGGCTGGCCACGCGGGCACGGCGAGCCGCGCCAGCGCCCAGGTCGCGATGGCTCCCACCCACCACGTCGCGAGGAAGCCGATTTCCGCCGCGTATAGGCGGGGCGGGAGACCGAGGTTCGCCCAGGCGAACTGGTGGAACTTCAGACGGGTGAAATATTCCGGTCCCAGGGTGTAGGTGATCTGGTCGTGAGCGGTGCCGTAGAGGCCTGCAAGGAAGGCTCCGCCAAGGGTGAGCTTCAGCATCAGGACGAGGTGGTGCCGGGCGATTCTGGGGTAGAGAAAATTCACGGGCGGAGGATCTGTTCCATAGGGCAACGAGGCGTTCATCACGACCGCGAAGTTTTTTGGATCAGCCCTTTTCCGGCGGGGCGGTTCGCGCCATGATCGAGGAGTATGAAAACTCCCCTGAAAATCGCCGTGACCGGTGCTGCCGGCCAGATCGGATATTCACTGCTTCCCCGTATCGCCTCGGGTGGAGTTTTTGGCGCGGATCAGCCGGTCGAGTTGCACCTCATCGAGATCGAGCCCGCGCTGGGAGCGCTCGAGGGCGTGGTGATGGAGCTGCACGATTGCGCCTTTCCCCTGCTCTCGAGGGTCACGGCCACGGCGGATCTCAACGAGGGATTTCGCGATGTGAACTGGGCGCTGCTGGTCGGCAGCGTGCCGAGGAAGGCCGGGATGGAGCGCAAGGATCTCCTCGGCATCAACGGGAAGATTTTCGTCGGACAAGGGCAGGCGATCCAGAACAACGCCGCCGCCGACGTGCGGGTCCTCGTGGTTGGCAACCCCTGCAACACGAACTGCCTGATCGCGATGAACAATGCCAGGGACATCCCATCCGACCGATGGTTCGCGATGACGCGGCTGGACGAGAATCGTGGCAAGGCGCAGCTCGCGATCAAGGCCGGCGCGCATTGGAGCGATGTCGACCGGCTCGCGATTTGGGGGAACCACTCGAGCACGCTCTATCCCGACTTTGCAAATGCACGCATCGGCGGCAAGCCGGTTGGCGAGGTGATTACCGATCGGGCATGGCTAGAGGGCGACTTCATCTCCACGGTGCAGCAGCGCGGGGCGGCGATCATCAAGGCCCGTGGGCTCTCCTCCGCGAAGTCCGCCGCCCATGCCGCGATCGAGACGGTGAAGTCCATCATCCAGCCGACGGCAAAGGACGACTGGCATAGCGTCGCGCTCTGCTCCGACGGCAGCTACGGCGTGGAGAAAGGGCTGATCTCATCGTTCCCTATCCGCTCGAATGGCCAGTCCGTCGAGATCGTGCAGGGCATCGAGCTCTCCGATTTCAGCAAGGCGAAGATCAACGATACGGTCGGCGAGCTCCAGCAGGAGAAGGCCATGGTATCGGAACTGATCGGCGGATAGATCCATATGCGTGTGAGCTGGACCTTTCGCGCGGCGGCGATACTGGGATTGTTGGGCGTCGCCCTGGGTGCTTTCGGAGCTCACGCCTTGAAGGCGGCCCTGAACAGCTTCGGCACCGCCGATATCTGGGCGACGGCGGTGTTTTACCAGCTCGTACATGCCGTGGCGCTGCTTGCCTTGTCAGGCATGGATCGGGTGAGCCGCGCGCTCGCGATCCTGTGGATCGGTGGTATCGTGCTCTTCTCGGGTTCGCTCTACATTCTCGCGCTTTCAGATCACCTCCGGATCCTCGGGCCCGTCACCCCGATCGGTGGTGCGATGTTGATCGTGGGCTGGCTGCTTCTGGCGATTCGCGGGCGATGAATGCTCATTGCGAGACGTTGACCGTGCGGACGCGCGGGAAGGGGACCTACGAGATCACGGACGAAGTCGCGCGGATCGTCGCGCAAAGCGGCGTTCGCACGGGAATGGCGACCGTTTTCCTGCAGCACACGAGTGCGAGTCTCGTGATCTACGAGAATGCCGACCCTTCGGCCCGCGAGGATTTGCACCGGTACTTCGAGAAGCTCGTCCCGGAGGACGATCAGGACTGGGTGCATACGCTCGAGGGCCCGGACGATACGACCAGCCACCTGCGCATGGCGCTGACCCGCACGAGCGAGGTGATCCCGGTGCAGGATGGGAGCCTCGCGCTCGGCACATGGCAGGGCATCTTTGTATTTGAACATCGCCGCGCTCCGCACACCCGGCGGGTGGTGGTGAGCGTGGTCGGTGTTTGACTCCTGGGCTTACTGCTCGAACCAGGAAATGCCGTTGGCGGCGGAGGAAGCCGCCCGGGTCGAGGTGTCGTCCACCAGTACCGCTCGCGTGACCGGGGCGACGTGTCCGTCGCAGAAGAGTACGTTCGCGATGGCGGTCGGACTGTTCGGCCGGCTGCCGTGGCGGAAGACCACGGTTTCCGGCGTCACGAAGGGATCATTGCCATTGACCTCGGTCAGAAAAACCACGTTCCCGGGGTAGTTGAGCTCGTTGATCTTGAAGCTGCGCACGCCCACCTGGGGCTGGAGCGCGTGGTTCATGGCGTAGTCGAAGAAGAAGACATCCGCGTCCCAGATCTTCACCGGCTTCAAGGCAGGATCGATCCAGAGCGAGGGCTCGCCGGGCCGGGGGCGCTGGTCGGGCGGGAGATCGGCAAGCGGCGTCTGGCTCAGGTATGGCGGCAGCGCGTTGTACCAGGCCTTGGTCTGGGTCGCCGCGATCGGCAGGGCGCCCACCTCGGGAAGCTGGTTTTCATTGTCGATGAGGTAGAGATTGAGCGCGATGCCCCATTGCTGAAGGTTCCGGGCGCTGGCGGCCCCGGAGGCGTCCTTGTTGCGGCTCATCATCCAGACGATGGCGGCGACGATCAAAAGCACGCCGACGGCGGCGGCTAGAAGAATTTCGCGTGGTTTCATGAGCGATCGATCTGGTCTGGAGCGAACATGCTCAACGTACCCAGCCTCCGGGCACGCCAAACGACAACGGCTGGGGAGTCTTGGCGAGGTAACTGACGAAATAGTCGAACTCGGACCCGACGGCGGCATCGCGGATCGCGCCCGCCGGGAGTTTAAGCTCCTGCGCGAGGAGCGAGGCGAAGAACTTCGACGTCGTGACGACCACCGGCTGGCCAGCCGGCGCATCCTGACGCTTGAGGACGGTCATGCCGTTGAACTTGCCCAGGCGGTCGAGCTGGTCCGGAGTGAGCGTCAGCTGCACGAGGGGCGTCGTCCATGGGAGGCTGTTGAAGACGCGGCTCGCGGTGAGGGTGCCGGAGGGCCATTCCTCGCGGATGGATTGGCGTGAATACGCGACGGCCTGCGAGCCGGGCACCTCGGTGAGGGCGGCGAGATAGACATCCAGGATCTGATCCTCGGGAATGGCCTCCTGCAACTCGCCGAGCTTTTTGTCGGCGCGGCGGATGGGCTCCTCGAAGCGGGAGATTTTATTGACGAGATCCTGGTCCGCAGTGGCGGTATTCGCCGTCATCGGCAGCACCTGCTGGTTCAGCACCTTCCAGGAATTGCCGTCACGCTTCAGATCCAGGCGGGCGAGCGTGAAGCCGCCGTTGTCGCGCAGGATGTTTTCCGAGACCGGTGGTTTCCAGTCGTAGCGGGTCTTCTCCGACCAGGCATCGCGCTCTCCTCCAGAGTAGATGCGGTGGGCGAGGATGGCGTTGACTCCGAGTTTCTCCAACTCAGCGAGGAAGGCGGTGGGCGGGTTCTTCGGGGACTCGAATTTCATCCACGTGAGCAGGGAGAGCGTCCCGGGCGGACGAGGCCCGAGCTTTTCCACGATCGGGGCGTAGTCGCGGACCGGCTCCACGGACCCCTCGGTCGATCCGAACCAGGTGGGGAAACGCTCGGGATAGCTGGTCCGCGGAACATCGCCGTAGAAGTTCGCGAGTACCTCGACCGGCAGGCCGCCGAGATCGGAGCGGGCGGCGAACTGCGTGCCGGCGGTGGCGGGCTTGCCATCAGGCGCGGCGAAAGGACAAAGCACCTTCGCCGTCAGGCGGGAGATGGCCTCGGCCGGGATGTTGTTGTCGAGATTCCCGAGGACCACGAAATCGTAGCCGGTCTCGTTGAAGAAGGTGACCATGTTCCCGCAGGAGGTCGCGTGACTGGCGAATGAGCCGCCCAGGCTGTCGCCCAGGTCGACCACGACGACCTTGGCCCCGGTGGCGGCGGCCTCCGCGCGGACTTTCTTCACATAGCCGGCGAGGTAGGCGTAGTGCTGGAGCGGGGCGAGATTCTGCAGGGCGGAGGGATAGACATTTCCGCGGATGCGGCCGGACTGCAACACGATGACGTCGGGCGCATCGGCCTTCGGCTTCGAGCAACCGGTAAGCAGGAGAATGCCGAGAAGAAAGCTGGCGAAGGGAAATCCCGCGGCAAGGCGACGAGGGCGGGATGTGGATCGGAATGGGGTCATGGTAAAACTCGGTTCAAATTTCCACTAGCATTTCCCGGGCGCGATACGTCGTTCGCGCAAAAATTTCGTCACATTCTATTGTGCTTCTGCAAATTGCGCCAGCCCTTGCGCCGGGCTATCGGAGGGGCTTTCCACGAGGTAGTTGGCACGACAGAGGCGGGCGTACAGCCCATCGGCGGCCAGCAGGCTGGCGTGGTCGCCTCTCTCGACGATGCGGCCATGCTCCAGGACCAGGATTTGGTCCGCATGACGAACTGTCGAGAGTCGATGCGCGATCACGAAGCTGGTGCGGTGGGCCATCAGGCGGTCCAAGGCCTCCTGGATGAGTCTCTCGGTGGTGGTGTCGACACTGGCGGTGGCCTCGTCCAGGATGAGAACCGGCGGATTCTTCAGGAGAGCACGCGCGATGGAGATGCGCTGCTTCTCACCCACGCTGAGCTTGATCCCTCGCTCGCCGACCGGGCTGTGGAGGCCCAACGGCAGCCGGCGCACGAAGTCGGCGGCATTTGCCCCTTCGAGAGCCGCCCACATCTCCTCCTCGGTGGCGTCTCTTTTGCCGATGCGGAGGTTTTCCGCCGTGGTGCCGTTGAAGAGGAAGCTTTCCTGGGTCACCATGGCGATCGCGCCTCGCAGCGCGGACTTCGACAGCTCTTCGATCGGATGGCCGTCGAGCAGGATGCGGCCGCCGGAGCGCTCGTAGAACCGGACGAGCAGGCTGACGAGCGAGGATTTGCCCGCGCCGGTCGGCCCGACGAGGGCGATCATTTCCCCGGGAGCGGCCTGGAGATCGATCCCGCCCAGGACCGGCTGGCCGGAGGCATAGCCGAAGCTGACGTCTTCGTACCGAACCTCGCCACGCACCCCCGTGAGCGGCAGGCCGCCGGGGATTTCCTCCCGGGCGGGCTCCGGCTCGGAATCCATGATCTCGAAGACCCGCTCCGCCGCCGCGCGGCCCGCCTGGAGGAGTTGGTTCAGGGAATGGAGGCGGTTGATGGGCTCGTAGAGCAGGGGAGCGAGAACGAGAAAGGCCACGAGCGTCCCGACATCCATCTTTCCGCCCAACACTTCATACCCGCCGAAAGCTACGATCGCCACGAATCCGCAGGAGCTCAGGAAACTCATCGACGGATTGTAGATCGCCCAGGTGCGCATGACGGTGAGCGTCGTCTCCGCCAGGCGTCGGCTGGCCTGGTTGAAGCGTCCGTGCTCCTCGGGCTCGCTGGTGTAGGTCTTGATCTGACGGATGCCCGAGAGATTGTCGTGAAGGATGGCGTTCATGTCCGACGCCGCTTTGCGCTGCTTGCGATAGCGTGTGTGGGCGGTGAGCGTGTAGGCCAGCGCGCCTGCGGCAAGGAGCGGGATCGGCGCCGCCGCGGCCACGGTCAGCATCGGGCTGTAAATCACCATCAGCACCGCCACGACCGCGATCTGGAGGATGGCCGTCGTTCCCTGCTCCACGCCGTCGATGAGGACCCGCTCGACCGCCGTGACGTCCTCGACGAGGCGCGTCATGATGTCGCCCGTCGCACGGTTGTCGAACCATGTGAGCGGCAGGCGCTGGATATGCGCGTAGAGATCGCTGCGCAGGTCGAAGATCACTTTCTGCTCGAACTCGTTGTTCAGAATGATGCGCACCGCGTTTAGGAGATTTTGCAACAGGAATGCGCCAAAAGCCGCACTGACCAGCGGCACAAGCAGTTCGGGGCGGTGCCCTCGGATGGAGTCGTCGATGATCCGGCGGGTGACATCCGGGAAAACAATGACCGTGAGGGTCCCCAGGATGGCGCAGCCCAGAGTGGCACTGGCCAGCAGGGGGTAGCGGCGAAGGTAGCGCAGAACGCGCAGCGTTTGATTCATTACAGGAGGACAGTTTCCACCTTTTTCGTGGAGACGGCACTGTTTGTTTTTGGACAGAGCGCGAGGACCATTGATTTCGTGGCGGTTAGCTCTTCTTTCTCCCTCCTTTGGATTTGGATAAGTCCGCTGAATTCCGTGACTTCCGACTTTGGCATGAGAGCTGCTTTTGATCCCAGCCGAAGCGTGTGGGCGCATTCATTTGTGCCCCTGCGTTTCATAAAACCAACCCAAAAAACCCATCAAGCAAACCATTGCCATGTTTATAACAACTAGAAAATGGACGTCCTTGCTCGTCGCCGCGCTGATCAGCGGGGCGGCCTTCGTCGGATCGTCCAACGCTCAGGACGCCGCCGCCGCTCCGGCCGCAGCAGCTCCGGCCGCGACTCCCGCTCCTCCGAGCGTCGACACCCGTCTGGCTGACCTCGAATCTTACGTAAAGAACGCCGGCTATCCGAGCGCCACGGGCAACCTGGCCAAGGTGCCCGGCCCCGGCCACAACGCATGGATGATGACCGCCACGGCGCTGGTCTTGTTCATGACCCTCCCCGGTCTCGCTCTTTTCTACGGCGGCTTGGTTCGCAAGAAGAACGTTCTCTCGGTCATCGCCCAGTGCTTTGGTTCCGCGGGTCTGGTTTCCATCCTCTGGTGGGCTTGCGGCTTCAGCCTCACGTTCACGAACCGCGAGAGCGGCTTCCTCATGCCGTTCTTCGGAACGCTGGATAACGCCTTCTTCAAGGGCGTGACGGGTGCCGTGGACGGCGTGGCTCCATACTGGGTTTCGCTGGATGTCTTCGCGATGTTCCAGCTTACCTTCGCGATCATCACCCCGGCCCTCATCGTCGGCGCGATCGCCGAGCGTATGAAATTCAAGGCGGTGCTGCTCTTCATCGCTCTCTGGATGTTCCTCGTTTACTTCCCACTCGCTCACATGGTGTGGAGCGCATCCGGTTGGATGGACGGCGCTTTCAATCCGAAGGGCGCGGCCATCAAGGCCATCGACTTCGCGGGCGGCACCGTGGTGCACATGTCCTCGGGCTGGTCGGCACTCGTTCTCTGCCTGCTCCTCGGCAAGCGCCTCGGCTTCGGCAAGGAGCAGATGGCTCCTCACAGCATGGTGCTCTGCTCCATCGGTACGGGCATGCTCTGGGTTGGCTGGTACGGCTTCAACGCCGGATCCGAGCTCGGTGCGGACGGCCTGGCCGCCAGCGCCTTCACGACCACGACTCTCGCCACGGCGACCGCCAGCTTCGTCTGGGCGCTCGTGGAATGGATCATCAAAGGCAAGCCAAGCGTCCTCGGTTTCTGCTCGGGTGCGGTGGCCGGCCTCGTGGTCATCACTCCTGCCTGCGGTTACGTCAGCGTCAACGGCTCGATGATTATCGGCCTCCTCGCGGGCATCGTTCCGTTCTTCGCGGTCACCTGGCTCAAGCCCCTGCTTGGCTACGATGACGCTCTGGATACCTTCGGCGTTCACGCCATCGGCGGCACCATGGGTGCGATCCTCACCGGCGTCCTCGCCGATCGCTCGGTGAACTCCCTGATCCCGACCGAGAACAACACGATCCAGACCATCGAGCAGTTGAAGGCCGTCGTGGTCACGATCATCCTGGCTGTGGTCGGCACGCTCATCGCAGCGGCCATCACTCAGGTGCTCGTCGGACTCCGTGCCTCGCCTGAAGTCGAAAGCGAAGGACTCGATGTCGCCGAACACGGCGAGGAGGGCTATATCCTTTCCTAATCGGAAACGCTTAAGATCAAGGAAACATCGCCATGAAAAAAATCGAAGCAATCATCAAGCCCTTCAAATTGGAGGAAGTCAA